>ERZ506931.351-NODE-351-length-20060-cov-4.331017_pt1 | contig 20060 bp, 6 predicted proteins | sample MGYA00512902_ERZ506931 | MGnify/ENA metagenome assembly ERZ506931 | reverse complement strand
GAAACAATCAACAGAAAGGACAATTCATGACGGAGAAACAGAAATACCTCCTGAAGCTTTTCAGGGAGGTTGATGAAATCTGCAGAGAACATAACCTCAGATACGTGCTGGCAGGAGGCTCCCTGATCGGAGCTCTCAGACATGAGGGATTTGTTCCCTGGGATGATGATGTAGACCTTTATATGCCACGTCCGGACTGGGAGAAATTCATAGAGATATGCAAAACAGAACTCCCGCCTGACAGAGAGATACAGTGTTCGGAGGTGGACAGAAACTATACAAATTCATTTCCGCGCTACGCATCCACCAATACCTGTGCCATCCATAAGAGTCAGATCATCGGGAAGGACTGCGGCGGAGAAATCATAGACATTCTTACACTGGATCCTGTTCCGGCTGACGACAAAGAATACGAGAAATATAGAACACACATGATGATCTACTCAGATCTTATCAATATTTCCGTAGGTTACAGTGACCGCTGGGAGATACCTGCATCCATGTATCTGAAGTATCTTCTTTCTTATATTTTTCTTGGTAAAAAAAGAACACTGGCAAAGCTTGAGAAGATCATGTTCTCTTATAAAGAAGAGGAATGTGACCGTTATGCCATGCGTTGGGGCGGCTGCCCGTTTCTTTTTGATAAGGATATGATGTTCCCTGTAAAGGATGGCATCTTTGAGGGAAAAAAGGCAATGATCCCAAATAAGTGCAGTGACTATCTGATCTGGCATTATGGAGACGAGTGGTCATATATGCCTCCTCATGATAAGAGGGAGGGTCATGTAGCAGTGTGTGTAGATGATCTTCCTTATCAGGAGCTACGTGAAGAATACATGCCGAAGATCAATAAGGAAAGATTGCGCTGGGATAGTGTGTTCCGAAAGTTCTACAATATGCGCATTGCGAAAAAAAGCCATAAGGTCCGCCAGGATGGGCTTGCAATGAAAGCCCGCGCTGTTGCACTGGACCTGCAGAGAGCGATCGATGAATCAGGACTTAAGATCAGTGAGCTGGTGGAAAGCAGATCTTTCCGTAAGCTGAGTGCACTTTTTGGCTCTTATTATAAGAATCAGCTCAGTGCTGACTTTATCGGAAGGGAAGACTATACCAATATTTATGCCTTTTATCATCCGATACTTGTGGAAATACCGGATGATATATTCTATGCAGCAATGCTGACTCTGTTTTATACAGAACGTGTATCAAAGGCATATAGAATGTTGCAGATTCGTAAGCAATGGGATCATCTGAGCTCTGATATGGAGAAACTGAAGGAAGATATTGAGCTTTTCCGGAAAGCAGCGGATCACTATGAGTTTCACAGGATGAAGGAAGCAGAGCAGATCATCAGCGACCTTTTGCAGAAATATCCGGGACATCCGGGATTTATGAAATTTAAGTGCAGGTTCCTGATGGAGGATGCGGGAGAGAACCGGATCGAAGCAGAACGTTTTCTTGATAAGGCTCTTAAGATGTTTCCTGAGGATGGTTATTTCCTGAAATATAAGGCAGATATCTTCTGGATGGATGGCGAAATGCAGAAAGCGGCAGAGCTTTATCTTCAGGTAAAGAATAAGACAACTAACGGAATTGTATGGATGGAGATGGACAGATTCTTCAGAGGATACAAATCTGAAATCCTGAAAAGCTGTGAAGAGCTTATTGCAAACCACAACAAGAAGGAGGCTCTCGCATTGATGGAGCTGTGGAGTCGTCTGATACCTGAGGATGATGATATCCAGGGAGCATTATATCTGGCAAAAACAGTGTGTGCACGTACGCAGAGCGAGATAGAGAAAGAAATCGGTGAAATCCGGGCTGTGATCGGCACACAGATGATCACGCCAGTCAGTGTGGAGAAAAATCCGGGAAAAAGCAGAAAACAGATAAAATCAGATAGAACATCAGATGAAACATCGGCTGATGATGTGAATAAAAAAGTATCAGATCCGTCAGCAGAAACTGAAGAAGTTAAAGCACCGGCGGATATACAGGTTAAAGTTTCAGAAGAACATAAGATGTACAGGAAAGCTCTTACAAGAGCATGGAAGCGGCTGGGGTATTCCGATGAGCTTGCAGAACTGCGCACCCAGATCATCTGTACAGGTGAGGAGAGCGAACTGGAGTGGCTTGCAGAACAGGTACGAAACCGTCAGTTTCGCAGAGAAGAGAAAGCCTGCGCTTATAAGCTGGTGGGTGATGTCAGGATGAAACAGGGACAGACCAGGGAGGCTTTTGCAAATTATAAGAAAGCACTGGAATATGAGATGCCTTCTTATGTAAGAACAGAGCTGTACCGTATTTTTATCAATGATCTGAACGATGGCAGCAGACAGGCGAAAAGCTTTGGAAAGAAGACGGATATTACAGTTGTGCTTGATAAATGGCTTGATAAATATGAAAGTATTGAAGATATTAAGAAGATCGTGCAGACTGTAACTGTTAAGTGACATCAATAGAAATGGAGTAAAGAGTTGAACAAAAAACAAAAGGTGATTTTATCATTATTACAGGAAATCGATGAAATATGCCGCCGGAATAAAATAGAATATTACCTCTCTCCACGACTGACACTCTGCGCAGTGGAAGGGCATCCTTTCCCACAGAATCCCATGTTTGGAGTTGTGCTGATGAAAACAGCGGATATGGAACGGTTCCGTCTGGCTGTGGATGAAGATCCAAGGGAAAAGAGAGCACTGGAATCCATGAAGAGCCACAAATGGTTCTCAGGATTTTATCTGAGATACACCAATACAGATACTCTGTGCCTGAATCTGGACAACACCAGAGACTACGCATTCCCGGGAATCGGAGTCAGTATTTTTCCGCTCAGGACGCCGGCAGCTTCCGCAAAAGCAGAACGCAGATTATCCAGAGATGAGAATGCATGGACAGAGCTCTGTCATATCAACTATGCAGATAGAAATTTCAGGAGCAGGGTGAACCGTACGATCATGCGGCTGCAGTGCATGATAACCGGGCGCCAGGGACAGGCGGCACATTTGTATGACAGACTTGTCAGATCCTGCCAGCAGCCCGGAGCAAATAAATATATCCTCAAAAGAAGAAAACAGACTACCGTTTTCCCTGCAGAAATTTTTGCGGAGAGTAAACGTGTCACTCTGGAAGGTGCAGAACTCCAGGTTCCGGCAAAAACCGCAGAGTATCTTACCATAAGCTATGGAAAGAATTATAAAGATGCAAAGGAACCCCGCTATGTGACACCCATTGCGCTGGCAGTCAGTGCGAGGGTAAGCTATACACAGTTCTGGAAAGAATCCGGAAACTTTGAGAAATACTGTAAAGAGCGAATGAAAAATGCCCGCAAACTTGCCAGAAGCAGGCGGCATAAAGACTATTTCAATGAATGCTGGGATTATGTAGAGTTCTGTGGGGAGCGCCTGAATCTGAGTGTTTCCTATGAGAAGCAGAAAGACTACATTAAGAACTTGTATAAGAATGAAGATTATATGACACTTGAGAGGGTATTTCGTCCCTATTTCAAGATGATGCAGAAGAGTCTGCAGAAGAATGAACTCTTTGCAGAGGACGAAGAGATTTTTGACATCTATGTAGACGTACTGGAGAAAACAGGAAAGACAGTACAGAGAAGTAAGATCGGCACGCTGATCTGACGGGAGGAAAAATGAAGCTTTCAGATTATATTGTTACGTTTTTACAGAAAAAAGGAATCCGTCATTTCTTTGGATACCAGGGAACGATGATCGCACATCTGGTAGATTCCATTGAAAGAAATCCGGAGACAGAGAATCATTCCAGTTACAATGAACAGGGGGCAGCTTTCGCAGCCTGCGGATATGCACAGGCGAAGGAAGAATGTGCCTGCGCCTATGCTACCAGCGGACCGGGAGCCATCAACCTTCTGAGCGGTGTGGCAGATGCCTATTATGATTCCCTGCCTGTGATCTTTCTCACAGGACAGCTGAACACGTATGAGTACTCCGGGATTAAAGGACTGCGTCAGCAGGGATTTCAGGAGACAGATATTGTGGCAATGGCGAAACCGATCACCAAATATGCTGTTCAGATACGAAACCCTGAGGACATTGTGGAGGAATTAAATAAAGCATACCATATTGCAACCACAGGACGCAGAGGACCGGTGCTCATCGATCTTCCCATGAATATCCAGAGAAGTGAAGTGGAGAATCCGGTCTATGACATGACTTTTGAGGACAAACATACAGATGCAGCTGCAGCACAGCAGGCGGCAGATACGATTCTGGAAGCACTGGAACAGGCAAAACGTCCGGTGATCATGCTGGGCCATGGCGTGGACAGCAGCTTCAGCCAGCAGAAACTGATCCGCTTTGCACAGAAGAGACAGATTCCGATCATCACCAGCGTTCTGGCGAAATCAGTTCTGGGATACGACCATCCGCTGAATTTCGGGTGTATCGGCGGTGCCTATGGACACCGTTATGCAAATATGATCGCCAATGCAAAAAGCGATCTGCTTCTCTGTTTTGGCATTTCTCTGTGTACCAGACAGATCGGAACCAAAGTACATGAATTTGCCAGAGGTGCAAAGATCATACGTATAGATATTGATCCATACAATCTTCAGAGAGATATCCATGAGAATGGTATCAATGAAGTAAAGCTTCAGGCAGAGACAGGAGCAGTGATTGATTGTTTTGCAAAAGTGGATGATCCTGATATAGAGGGTGTAAGTGACTGGTTGAATGTCTGCACAGAGATTAAAGAAAATCTTCAGGCAGTTGATGATGCCACACCAGAAAGATATCCGAACCGTATGATCGCAGACCTTAGTGATATGTTGGAGGATACATCTGCTATCGCAGTTGATGTGGGCCAGCACATGGTATGGAGCTATCAGTCATTTAAGAACCATGAAGGACAGAAGCTTCTTTTCTCCGGCGGTCATGGCGCTATGGGCTATGGACTTCCGGCTGCTATCGGAGCGTATTATGCAACCGGAAAACCGACCGCCTGCATCTGCGGAGACGGTGCACTCCAGATGAATATCCAGGAACTGGAGTGGGTGAAGAGAGAGAATCTTCCTGTTAAGATCATGGTTATGAATAATGAAGCACTTGGCATGATCCGTCACCTGCAGAGAGATTATTTTGACTGTCTGTTCGCAGGAACCACAGACGGCTGCGGTTTTGCTTCCTGTAATTTCGCAGAGGTGGCAAAGGCTTACGGCATTCCCGCACTGAGAATGCTCTGCGATGCAGTCAGAGAAGAAGCACCGGAATTTCTGGAAGGGGAAGGCCCGAAACTTCTGGAAGTTATGCTGGAGCATGGAACTTTTGCATATCCGAAGACCTGTCTGGGTGAACCAATCCATAATCAGCAGCCATATGCACCGAAGGAAGTTTATGACAGACTGATGGAATTGTAGGAGTGAAGAATATATTTCGGTAATGTGGAATATATAATATAGAAGGAATTTTTTTGCAGGCAGTCCGTTTTATGGAAGTGGGGAGACTCCCGCATGACAGAGAACAGATCTGTCTGTATTATAGATGAATAAAAAGAGGGAATACAAAATGAGCAAGGTAACAGTGATCACAGGCGGCACCTCCGGAATCGGACGCGGTATTGTGGAGAAGATACTGGCAAACTCAGCAGAAGATGATCTGATCTTTGCCACTTACGCCCACAATGCATATAAAGCCAATGAATTCTGGGACAGCCTGAAACCGGAAGACCAGGAGAAGCTTATTATTCTGAAAGCGGACATGTCTTCCTATGACGATATGATGAATTTCGTCGGAGAAGTAAAAGAGAAAGCAGGACATGTAGACTGGCTGATCAGCAATGCGGGAATCAGCACTTACGATAAATTTCAGGATTACACTTTCGAGGAATGGAATAAGATCGTAAATACCAACCTGTCTGTACCTGTATTTATGGTCAAAGAATTTATGCCTGTTATGACAGAGGGCGGAAGAGTACTCTTCATGGGTTCCTATGCAGGGCAGCAGGCATACTCCTCCTCTCTGGTATACGGCGTGACCAAGGCTGCCATCCACTTCCTTACCAAATCGCTGGTAAAGGAATTTGAGCCAAAAGGCATCACAGTCAATGCCATTGCCCCCGGTTTCATCCAGACGCCCTGGCATGAGAACCGCACACCGGAAAGCTACGAACGCATCAACCGCAAGATCGCACTGCACAGATTCGGTGAGATCAAAGACGTGGCAGATATGGCGTACAGTATACTTACCAATAACTACATGAATGGAAGTATTGTGGACATTCATGGTGGGTATGATTACTTCTGATAAAGTTAAAAAAAGAATCCCCGACAGATAAGATTACGAAAATTTCGTTTTTCCTGTCGGGGATTTTTGTATATTTCGGGAATTATCCGACAGTTTAAACCATGGTATTATGAGGTAAAACAGGGAAGTTTTTTGAAAGAAGATTTTTATGTAAAAAATAAAGTTATGTGACTGATTTGTGACCTGAGAAGATTATAATAATACCGAGAGAAGTCTGAAAATATTAAGAAGTTATAATATATAATAAATATAAGAAGAAAGATTATTGATTTTGATAAAGTCCTCTGTGGAGTTTGCGAAAAGCAATAAGCAGTGGGAAGGGAGAAAGATTAGATGAATCAGGTAGTAATTGTACATTTTTTTGGAAAGTTCTGCCTGGAAACTGATATTGGATATCTGGACGAAGAGAAGATTCATTCCAAAAAGCTCATAACACTTCTGGCATTTCTTCTTCTGAACTATAACCGGATGATCCCGGCAGAAGAACTTGGAGAGCTGATGTGGGGAAATGGTGGTTCGTCCAATCCAATAGGCGCACTTAAAAATCTCATATACAGGCTGCGAAATATACTGAAACAGCTTGGAACTGCGGAGTACATAGTCACACAGGCCGGCAGATACGGCTGGAATAATGAAATAGAAATCTGCAGTGATGTGGAGAAATTTAAGTATTATGCAGAACAGACAAGAGAATCTGAAGGCAATACAGACCTTCGGATCAAAAAATACGAACAGGCATTGGCCTGCTATAAAAAGCCCTGCACCTCGATTCTTACATCAGAATTCTGGTTTGCAGTACGGTTCACATATTATCACTCAGTGTATCTGAAACTTGTAAATGAAGTGTGTGAACTGTGCAACAGTATGCAGGAATATGACAAAGTCCAGAAAATCTGTGGTCAGGTATTAGCCAATGATGAGCTCAGTGAGGATGCTCATTATTGGCTGATTAAAAACTGGATCGGACTGGGTGATACAGATAATGCACTGAAGCAATATGAAACAGCAGTAAAGATTCTGTATGAGAAACTGGGAACCTACAGTTCCCGGAAAATGCAGGAATTATATGATGAAATCCTGGGAATGAACCAGAACGCTTCCCAGGCAACGCTGGAAGATATCTACGGCGAAATACAGGAGCAGGATCCGGAGGGTGTTTTTTTCTGCGAATACACGGTATTCAGAGAAATCTACCGCCTGGAAGCCAGAAGAGCTTTGCGCGCCGGGATTACAGAATATGTTATGCTTCTTACCATTCGGCTGGATTTGCAGGATAAACAGGCAGATCCGGCCAGGATACAATATTACAGGAAAAAAGCCAGCACAAAACTCTGGCAGGTGTTGAAGAAATATCTGCGGATGGGAGATGTGGTTGCCAGGTACAGTGATGAGCAATACCTGGTAATGCTTCCTTATTGCAATTACGAATCTTCACAGAAAGTGGCGAGAAGAATTCTTTCCAATTTCAGAAAAGTAATGGGCAGTCAGAAAATAACTGTTAAGGTAGAAACAAGGGATGTTTCCATGGATTATGAACTTCCCCCGGAACGCAAAGGAGGTGTGACATGGTCACATGAGAAGAAGAGTAAGACGACAGAGACAATGATATAAACACACAGGACAGCTATCAGAAATTTATAATAAAATAAAAAAGACAGGAGGAATGGTTTATGGAAAAGACCAGAAAGTGGCGCAAAATACTTGCTATGATGCTGACAGTAGTTATGATGCTGCAGAATGCACAGTCAGTTATGGTATTTGCAGATGTCACAAATGAACAGATCGAACAGCGACTTGCCGGTAATCAGGGACAGACTGAAGAAACACAGCCGGCTCAGAGTCAGGTCGACACAAGAGCAAACGGAGAGGAGTATAAGACGCAATCCCAGGAAACGCAGGAAAATGGGAATGGCAGTACAGATATCGGAAGCCCGGAATCAGGAAATGCAACAACTGAGGCAAAGACTTCCAATGCAGATGTATCTGCAACCATTACCCAGAGCGTGTTCCAGGCGGATGTCAGTGGAACCACCTGTAACTTTGTGCAGATGACCGCTCAGATTACAAATAATGACGCTGAGAACCCTGCAACAGGCGTAAGCGTTAAAGCACTGCTTAATTCTGCACAGCTGAGTTGGGTAAACAGATACGGAACCGAAACAGCAGGTGCAGGTGCCTATGCGGTAGACAGCAACAACACAGCTGACCTTCCGGATGGAAGCGCTAACGGTTATGATCAGATCGTTATGTGGACTGACCAGACAATCGGCGCAGGTGAAACTGTTGCCTACCAGTTCGCAGCCCAGATCATCCCGGAGAACCTGGATGGCGTGGTAAATGCATGGTATGTGGATGGAACATCCTGCAGCTATACATGGGAGAATACGGAGATTCTTGTGCCTACACAGGCACCGGTGGAATCTGCACCGGAAGTTGCCCCACCACAGACTGAACCGGAAGAAAAACCGGAAGTTAAACCGGAGGAGACTACACCGGAAGTGACTGAAGCACCGGAAGTAACACCGACACCGGAAGTAGCAGAAGTCCCGGAAGCGACACCGACACCGGAAGTGACAGAAGTCCCGGAAGCAACACCGATACCGGAACCTACTCAGGCAGCGGAAGATAAAAAAGCTATAGTTGCTAAGAAAAAACAGCAGCAGAAGTTACTGGCGCAGAGAGGGATGGAAGATAAAGTTTCTGTACAGGATGCAACTAATGGGACAGTTGAGCCTGACAAAGAACCAAATAGTTGGGATATTAGTGATAGTAAGAATACAATCAAGTTTACATATCTTGTAAATGATAAGTCTTGGGATGGCAAATCACCAGTGCCTAGGGATGCAACAATTGATTTTCATTTAGAGTATACTTTTGATGATGATAACAAGCCTTCATATACATATTATAGTGGTTTTTGGTATCGGTTACCTCAATTACCTGCCGGACTTAAATTAACAACATCAAAAAGCGGCGATATACTTTTACCGAATGGAAGGACGGTTGTTGGTTCTTATCAAATAAATGATGCAGATGGAAAAGTATATTTTACATATAATCGAAACTATGTTAAAGGAAAAAGTGGATTTACAGGAACTTTTGATTTATATGTGAAGCTTGATAAAGGTTCATCTGGAACAGTGTATGATAATATAAATATAGGCTCTGTAGATAAAATTACATTTTTGGATTCAGACGTTCAGGGAGAAAAATCATATACAGTGGGCGATGATGGTTATTTGTATTTTACGGTTACGCTTACAGCAACAGATGCAACTGTAGAAAATGTAACTGTAACAGATAAATTAACGGGAAGTTTGGCCTTTGATGATAACTGGAATCCCGCAGCGAAGAATGCAGATGGAATGGTAGACTTTACAGAACCGCCAACCTATGATGGACAAACAGCTACTTTTAAAATTGGAAGAGTGGAATATGGAAAGCCAGTAACAATTACATATAAAGTTAAACCTGGAAAAGATGCTTTTGGAACAAATACTGCATCTTGGACATGGGGAGAAAATGGAAAAAATCTCAATAAAAATAAAAAAGATGCAATAAGCAATGTTGATATAAATAACCATAAAATTAGGAAAACAAGTGTCATTGAAAAGACTGGTGGAAAAAATACGGGAAAAATTAACTACACAATTGTAGTAAATGAATTGGCAGCAAATTTAATTCCTGATGAGTCACAAGATCAATGGATTAAGTTCGTAGACACTTTACCAAACAATGTTAATTATGTTGATGGTACATTAAAAGTAACTGGTAAAAATAATGAAAATTTAATAACAAGTGATAAAGCTAAGGGGTTAACACTTAATGGTAACACGATAGAGTTGCAAATTTTGGATGAAGTATATGCTGTTGTTTCGTATCAGGTAAGAGTAATTGGAAAACAAGATGAAACAGTAACTGTTAGTAATACGGCAAAGCTGACGGGAAACGTAACAGGATCTGATAAAGACACTACATCTGTACTTTTGGAAACATCAAGTGCAACATTTTCAGGTATTGCAGGAACAGCTCAGTTTATAAAAAAGGATTATTTGTTAAACAATGAGGGTAGTGTAGTGCCTTTGGAGAATGTTCAATTTGATTTGTATGAATGTTCTTTAGATCGAAGTCAAACAAAAACACCAGTTAATAAGGAATATAAAAGTGATCCAACAGGTACGGTTATATTTGGTAGCGAAAATGAACCATTAAAGACAAGGACATTATATTGTTTTAAGGAATCGAAATTACCAGATGATCTTAAAGATAGGTATATTTTAGATGATAAGACAGAATATTACTTTGTATTATTTTCAGATAATGATTCAGAGAATCAAAAAACAGACATATTAAATACAATTAGAACTATTTATGGTGATATAAATGTAGCATCTGGTGTAAATGATTTGATAATGAACGATGTTTCAAACTATAAAATACCGACATCTGTGAGACCTATATTTCGTGCAGTAAAAAAATTGGATAATGCTCAACCAGGAAGTACTACATTTGATTTTGTAATGAAGTTTTTATCATACGATAGCCAGAATAAAGGATATCAACCATCAACAAATCTTACATATAATGATTTAACAGCAAATAATGACGTTGATGGAAATATTAAATTTCCTGAAGTTGAATTAAAATATCCCGGAAAATATCAGTTTGAAGTATACGAGAAAGATAAAGAAGGATATGTAAAAGATAATTCACATTATATTGTTACATATGTAGTTAATTGGGATCGTAATTCGGAAAGACTGGTATTAGAGTCAACAACCATTACAAAGGATAGAAATACTGTAACTCCTGTTTTTAATAACTACACATCAACCGGCCTAACAATTACTAAAAATACAGAAACACCTGTAGACAGTGACACAGAATTTAAATTTGAATTAACTGGAGCAGATTTTTCAGGTTTAGCTGTAGATGGCAATGTTGGAATAATAGAAAGTCGTAATGGACAGAAGGCGATTGTAAAAGTTACTATTCCTAAAGGTAATAATACTGCATCTGTGAAGTTAACGGGACTTTTGAAAGGTGCAGAGATTACGGTTCAGGAAACTAAAACCCCTGCAGGATGGCATTTGCGTACTTATGAACCTGCTAGTGCAAATAATGAGTCTGCAACTATTACGTTAAGTGGACAAAGTTCAAGTAATATAGTTACAGTAACTAACTATTATAAAGAAACTGGAGAAGCAACTTTTAAAGTAACAAAGAACTTTAATGGTTGGACGGATAATCCAAATCAGGAATTTTTGTTTAGTATTACTCCATTAGGAAATGATACTGGAAATGTATCAAATCCTATGCTGCCAGAACAGCAGAGTACAATAACTATCAAATCAGATAATTCTAAAACAACAAATGTAACAAAAACTTTTGGAAAATTGTCCTTTGAACAGCGAGGAAATTATTACTATAAAATCACAGAAAAGATTCCTCCTGATGTAGATAGTAATTATAGAAAAAACGGAATCACGTATGATCCTAAAGTTACTTATATTAAGGTGAATGTTGTAAAAGGATCAAATGCAAATGGTAGGAGTACAGTGAATCTATATGTCAGTGATCCTATGAACGTACTGGAACCTGAAACATTAACGTCCATTAAGGCGGTGACAGTAAATAAAATCGAAGGTTCTGAAGTAACAGCATCATTTACGAATAGCGTGTCAAAGGCCGATATTACGTTTAAGGTAACTAAGAAGCTGACTGGCAGAGCATTGAATGCAGATGAATTTACATTTGTATTGGCAAATGTAGATAAGACTCAAACTATCCAAACTGCTAAAAATGATGCAAATGGCAATATTACATTTAATCCGATTGCTTACAAGAGCACTGACGCAGGTCGTCAATATACTTATACGATATATGAGCAGTATGGCGGCGATACCAAAAATGGTGTTAAATATGATAATACAACGTATACAGTAACGGTTAATGTCAGTCAGAATGCAGATGGTACTTTAAAGATTACCTGTAATGATGATACAGAGAATTTGTCTGGAAAAGTTTATACAATTCCTAAGGCAAATGATAAAGAAGCAAATTTTGTTAATGAATATAGTGCAGCTACTTCCATTCAGTTTACTGGCATTAAAGAATTACAGAATAAAGAACTGCCAGATAGTAATAAACAGTTTGAGTTTAGTATTGAAGGACACAATATTAATAATGGAAAAGCTACTGTATCAAATATAGGTAGAAAGATTGAATTTCCAATAATTACCTACACAGAGGAAGATCTTAAAGAAAATGAAACATATCTGAAAAGTAAGCAGTATGACTATACAGTTACTGAGGTTGAACCAGCAGATGCAGAAGAACATAAAAAAGCAGGCATTAAATATGCTACAAAATCATACATGGTACATGTAGTCTTATCACGAAATGATAAAGGAGAATTAATAACAATCGTAACAGTTGGCGATGATACGACTCCTTTGGTTGGAACAGGAACAAATCCTTTAACTTATGCTTTAACTGGAAATCAGCCAACATTTGTTAATGTATATGAAGCAAATGATATTCGGGTAAAGCTGGTTGGCAATAAGAAACTAGAGAATCAGAAGCTGATTGATGATAAATATAAGTTTAAAATTGAACCATATAATAATAGTGGGACTCCGGCATCAACGATAGATGGTGTACAGGTAGTGTCAAATAAGGTTTCTGAAAATGGAAACATTACATTCCCGGATTTAAAAATTACTTTGAATGACATGAAAGGTACAAATGGATATCCGGCAAGTGAAAAAACTTTCCAGTATCTTATTTCGGAAGTCGCGGGAAGTGAAAGCGGAGTAACTTATAGTACAGAAAGGTATTTAGTAAAGATTGAAGTTACAAATACTGATGGAAGATTAGCTGCTACTGGTACGGTGGAGAAGATTCAGGACAAAGGTGGAAAAAAGGTAATATTTAGTGCTAGTGACACGGAAATACCAGAGGTTGATATTGCAGATGGTGCAGATGCTTTCACAAACACCTATAATGCCGAAACAACCGTACAATTCAAGGGAACTAAATCATTAGTTGACACTCTTGGCAAAGCTAAAAGTGTTTCAGGAAGAAACTTTGAGTTTAAGATTTTCGGTCCGAAACTTGGAGAAAATGGTGCTAATGGAACAGAAACCGTATCGGCTAATGATAATGGAACATTTGAATTTCCTGAAATAAATTATGACGTTACAGACCTTAAATATGAAGATGGTAATTATACATCTAAAGAATTTAAATATACCATTACAGAAGTTATGCCAAAAGATGAAACAGGAGCAGACACGAATGTAAAAGATGGTGTTACTTATGATGACAAGACGTCTTATAATGTAGTTGTTACTGTTACAAATGATATCAAAACAGGAACTCTGACGCAGACAGTTGCACTTGCAGGTAATTCTCCTGAAAAGCAGAGAATAGCTGGTAAGGTAGAGAATAATAAGGGTGTTTACACATTATCAGCAGGGGAAAACGAACCAACCTTTACAAACGTTTATGATGCAACAACAGAATATTCATTCAAAGTTGTTAAACGACTGGCAGGACGCGAATTTAAAGACGGAGATAACTTCAAGTTTGAATTACTTAAGGGGCGTCAACATATTCAGACAATTAGTCTGGAAGTTGGTCAGGCCGGAACTGAAATTAAGACAGATGCGGACGGAAATAAGTATTTGGAAGCAAGCTTTAATCCACAGAAATATGGTCTAAAAGATGTCAATAAAACTTATGAATATACAATTCGTGAGTTAAATCCTGAAACAGCTATGGAAGGTGTAACGATAGATGATGATATTTATATTGTAGACATCACAGTTACGGATAACAATGACGGAACACTTACAGCAACAGCAAAGAGAATTTTAGGTGATGATGAAAATGATAAGGTAGATTTTGAAAATGCTGTATTTATCAATACCTACAAGGCAGAAGGTACAGCACAGATTGTTGCCAAGAAATTCTTAAGCCCTGGAGATATCGGAGCAGAGAAATTTACATTTACATTAACACAGATTGACAAAGATGGCACTGTTGTTGAGGGCGGCATATCACAGACAAAACAGAATGAAGGAAACAGTATCGTTTTTGATCCAATTGCATATCATCAGAAAGGCGAGAAGGATGCCAGTGGAAATATTGTACAGACATCAGATGCCGGAAAGACATTCTGGTATGAGATAAAAGAAACAGCTGGTACTGATACGAAATATACTTATGATAATAAAGTGTACAAAGTAAAGGTAGATGTTTCAATTGATCCAAAAGATAACCGTAAACTGGTTACTACTCAGACGATTTATGATGCAACTGGTAAAGAGACGTCAGAAATCGGAGAGAAAGCAGAGGCAATTGTATTCACTAACCGTTATGAGGCAACAGGCTCTATTACTCTGACTGGAAAGAAAGTTGTAGAAGGCGAGCAGAAGCTTACAGCCAAAGAATTTAATTTTGAAGTCAAAGAAGGTGTTGGGGAAAACGCAAAAGTAGTTGCAATCGGAACTAATGATGAAGACGGAAATATTCAATTCTCTGAAATTAAATATGCATATAACAGTGAGACAAATGATCTCGGTGAGCATATTTATACGGTAACTGAAGTACAGCCAAAAGACGGTGATGGTTATGTATATGATCTTACATCCCGTAAAGTAGTTGTAAAAGTAACTGATAATCAGGATAAAACATTGAAGGCCGAGATTATTGCTGCTTCAGAAAAAGATGCTGAACTGAAATCTGATGTAACTAACAATGTGATTAATAGCTTTATCAATAAGCAGATCAGCATTACCATCAGAAAGAATGATGCGAACAAGGCCAGACTTGCGGATGCCGAATTAGCACTTTTTGAATATGATAATGAAAAGAAGGCTAAGACAGGAGATGCAATTGATACATGGACAACATCAAAAGATAACGATCACACAATAACTGGTAAACTTGTTGCTGGTAAAACATACATTCTGGAAGAAACAAAAGCTCCTGACGGATATGCAGAAGCTAATCCGATTATCTTTACAATTAAGAATGACGGAGTACGTACAATTGAAGTAGTGAGTGGTGGACAGCTTGATGAAACCGGTAAAGTACTTATTATGGTAGACCAGAAAACTGGTGTACAGATTCTGAAAGTAGATGAAAAAGGTAAAGGAGTTCCGGGTGCAGAACTTGCTATATTTGATGGTGATAAACAGATAGGAGCTTCTTGGACTACAGATGGACAGGCACATGTAATTGAAGGTCTTACTGCTGGAAAAACATATACATTGAAAGAATTAAAAGCTCCAAGTGGATATAAGAAAGCAGAAGATAAGACATTTACAATTGATGCCAGCAAAGTTGTTGAAGTCCGTATGGAAGATAAAACAATTAAATTAAGTATCATGAAAGTAGATGGAAATGGACAGGGATTAAAAGGTGCTGAACTTGAAATCCGAAACAAAAATAATGAATTGATTGACAAGTGGACATCTGAAACAACAGAGCATGTTGTAGATGAGGAGAAGAGCAGAAAACTGGTGGAAGGTGAGGAATACACTCTTATAGAAACCAAGGCTCCTGAAGGATATGCACTTGCAAATCCGAAGACATTTACAATAAAATCTTCTGAGACAGTTACAAAAGTCACCATGGAGAATGTGCCAAACTCCGTAATTATCAGCAAGAAATCTCTTACAGGTATTGAATCTATTGGAGGTGCAAAGCTGAGAGTTCTGGATCCTCAGGGTAATGAGGTGGTTAAGACCTGGACAACAGAGAAAGGCAAAGATAAAGCAGTAACGGGTGTATTTAAACCTAATGTTACCTATACGCTGGAAGAGGTAGAAGCTCCTGATGGATATCGCAAAGCAGCGAATATTATGTTTTCTTTGAATGAAACTGGTGAAATTTATGTAGGCAATACAAAAGTAACAAGTGTAGTAATGAGAGATGCTTTAACTAAAGCAAGCATTCTGAAGGTTGACGAGAGCGGCAAAGGAATTGCTGGTGCTGATCTTGTGATCAAGGATTCAAAGGGTAATATAAAAGCAACTTGGACCAGTGATGGTACACCTCATGCGGTAGAGGGTGTTCTCAAAGTAGGTGAGACTTATACATTAAGTGAAACCAAGGCACCGTCCGGCTACATCGTAGCTCCGGATCAGACATTCAAGATGGAAGACAAAGACGTAATCGAAGTTACTATGGTTGACTACCAGGCATCTGGTTCCGGTCAGATCACAGTAACCAAGAAAGTTACTTACGCAAATGGCGGTGATTTCATAGACCTGATCGCTCAGGACGATACCTTCTATGTAAATCTGTTTACAGATGCAGCAGGTAAGTATCCATACAAGGGAGCTCTCCCGCAGGCCATTCATCTGGTAAATGCTTCTGCAGGAAGTGTAACTTTCAGTGATCTGGCACAGGGCACCTATTATGTATATGAGACAGATGCAAACGGCAATGTGATTAATCTTGATCAGCAGGGTATGCACAATGGATCACAGTTTATGTGTACAGTTGATGGCGGTTCCAATACCGTGAAACTGGATCTGAAAGCTGGTCCTAAGGAAGGTGCTGTAAACCTGGAGAATGTATTCTTTGATATTCCTACAGGTTATTCCTATAAGGGCGAGATCAACATTAACAAACAGGTATTGAAAGGTACCACACAGACAACTACGGACGATACGTTCTATGCAGGTGTCTTTACAAAGGGCGATGATGGTGTTTATAATCTGTTCACGGTAGTAACGCTGGTACAGAATGACACAGTTACTGTTGAGGTTCCTCTTGGAGGCAAAGACGGTACAGAGCCGATCAACTACTACATTCTGGAAACAGATGCAGACGGAAATATTCTTGACCTTGATGTCTTTGAATATGAAGTAACCGGTGAAGGTACAGTTGCTTTAAGTAAGGATAACCTGGCCGGTAACATCAACCTTGTAAACAAAATTCCGGAAGATACAGACGGTAAGCTTCGCGTACAGAAGACTGATGGAAATGGTGTCGGTCTTGCAGGTGCAAGTTTCAGACTGACTGATGAGGACGGATCTGTGATCGATGAGTGGACATCCGAGGCAAGTGCTCATGAATTAGAACTTGAACCGGGTACCTACACTCTGACAGAGGTTCAGGCTCCGACCGGATATACAGGTGCAGGAAGTGTAACGATCAAAGTTGATGATGATTATGACTTCTCTGTAAGTGGAGAAATTGATTATTCTTACAAGGGTGGTCTGCTTAAGATTGTCAACAAAGCTACAACGAGTACTCCGTCATCAGGAACTCCTGTAAGCGGAGGTTCAACACCGGCTTCTTACAGCAGTGCACTCAGTGGAAAGGTAGCAGTCAAGACCGGCGATAACACCCCGATCGGTGCTTATGCAGCAGTTCTTGTAATCGCAGCCCTTGCCATTGCAGGCGGAATCTTCTACAAGAAGAAAAGAAAAAATGATAAATAAGTAACACCAGAGCGGAGTCCGTTTGCGGGCTCCGCTTTTCATATGTGCATAGTGACGTTCTGTTTGACAATCTCTCCACAGGTCCATATAATGAAATACAAGACATAACTGCCAGTCTGTAGAAAGGACTGGCAGTATATGACTTTATCATAGGCAGAACGAGAGCGGAGGAGAGAAAGCTGCGTATGAAAAGATTTGATGATAAGAACGGCACAGATGATAAAAAGAAGCGAAAGCGGATTCTGTTTATGGCAGGAATGATCGCAGTGATTATCATCACAGCTGCCTTATTTTATTTTAACAGTTTTGTGATGAAAACAGAGAATTCCAGAGCCAGAGATTCTCTTCTGGAATGGACAGAGCAGAATGCAGCACTTGTCGGAAGCCGGATTGATATGTACTATGATCTTCTGGAGTGTGCGGCAGATTATATCAGTGATATGCCTTTAGATGAAGTACAGACAGAGGAGATGCTGAGGGAGAAATTTCACCGTCACACAGAGAAGTTTGATTCGCTGAAGATTATCAGTGAGGATGGCCGCTGCGTGCAGGACGGACAGGCTTATTCCCTGAAAGAATACTTCCTGATGGCTATGTTAGGTAACAGGGGTCTGGCAGAAAATGGATATTCCTATGCAGATGGAGTGATATTGTCAGTACCTGTCAAAAATGAGGCACAGCAGATTAAGGGAGTGCTCTGTGGGACGCTTCCGTGCAGCAGTCTGGACGTATATGGAAAGGCAGACCGTAGAAAAGGATATGCAGGGCTTTTTGTGATGGATAATCATGGAAAATATATTGTGTCTGATGGCGGCAATGACACTTTTGGTAATGATTTCCTGACCTGGCTGGAGGGGCGTGAACTGAGTCTGCCGATTTCCGATATTAAGTCCCAGATGGACAGTGGATTCCAATATTACTTTGCGATTTCAGATGAAGATGGAGATTATATGGTGACTGCGGCACCTGTGGACGGTACAAAGCTGTTTGCGGTAACAATGGCTGATAACAGGTATATTCATCAGGCAGGACTCAGATACCGGATATGGGTATTTGTGATTACTCTGGTGATCATCCTGAGTCTTATAGTAGTTATTGGAGTTTATCTGTATTTCCGGCGTGAGGACAGGATCGCTATCCGCAATCTGAACCGTCAGCTTATGCTGAATGAGGAAACTTACCGCATCACAGCAAGGGAGAGTGATCTGTGCGTTTTTACCTATGATGTGGAAACAGAGCAGATACAGTTTCTGAATGACAAGTATCAGAATCTGGGGCTGGATCAGTCAGAACTCAGCGTACCGGTCCTGCTTCGGAAAATCAGAGAGATCAATCCGGAAACCTGTTCTGTGATCAGGGATATATTTGCCAAGGCAGATTCTGCTGAAGCTTTGCATTCACAGAAGGTGAAGGTGTGGGCAGGAGGACGTATGCGGTATCTGCAGGTCAAGACTACGAATCTGTACGATGAATCGGGAAAAGTGTCCCGTATGGTCGGCAGTATCGAGGATGTTACGGATATGGAGAATGATATGCTCAAGCTTCAGAAGGAGGCAAGAACGGATCTTCTGACAGGTGCCATGAACAGGGCAGCGGGCACATCTGCCATAAACCGGATGCTTGTGCAGGAACTTCATCCGGGATGTGTAAATACTTTTGCTATTGTGGATCTGGATAATTTCAAAACGCTCAATGATGTCATGGGACATATGTGGGGAGACAGGGCTCTCTGCGAGGTTGTCCTGATCATGAAGAAGCATTGCAGGGCTCAGGACATCGTCTGTCGTCTGGGCGGTGATGAGTTTGTGGTATTTCTGCCGGATATGATCAGGGAAGCGGCGGAGGAGAGTCTGCGTGTACTTTCTGCGAAGCTGCATATTGATTATGTGAAAGAAAACCTGGAGGTAATGATCTCCGCATCTATGGGGATTGTTTTCTCAGATGGAAGAGATATCACTTTCCAGGACCTGTATGAGGAGGCGGACGGATGTCTGTATCAGGTGAAACGTACCTTCAAGGGTTCCTATCATATTTCAGACAGAGCCGACCGGGTAAAGGCAGATTAGGGAAGTTCCTGTAAAAAATATGTGATGAAATATAGGCATAAATAATAAGAAAAGACTTGACTTAGGCATGCCATGTGTGATAAACTTGACAAGCGACATGGAAGTTAGGTCTTTTTTTTATGCCCGAAAAGATGACGGATACATCGTCCGGCATGAGGAAAATGACCATGCAAATGAAAACACTGGAGGTGGAAGTTGTGCGCGTTAAGATTACATTGGCATGTACGGAGTGCAAGCAGCGTAACTACAATATG
>ERZ506931.330-NODE-330-length-21101-cov-6.008505_pt1 | contig 21101 bp, 18 predicted proteins | sample MGYA00512902_ERZ506931 | MGnify/ENA metagenome assembly ERZ506931 | reverse complement strand
ACCATCCCGAACACCGGCATCAGTCTGCCCTTCTTTTCGTCCGGCGGCACCAGCCTGATCCTGCTGCTGGCAGAAATGGGCGTGATGGTGAACATTGGGCGCAATGGAGAACGAGCGGCCCAGCAGCGGGCTGCAGATCACGCCCGGCGGGAGGCAGAACGTGCGGCGCAGGAGGCCGAACGGGCCAGCAGGACCATCAATCTGGAAGATGCCCGCCGTGCACAGAACGGGAAATGAGAGGCTCCGGGCAAAGGCCGGACACATATAGGAGGAAATCAGTATGCGAGTTCTGATCGCTGCCGGCGGCACTGCCGGCCATATCAACCCGGCACTTGCCATTGCAGGTGCCATCAAAAAGGCAGATCCTTCTGCCGAGATCCACTTTGCCGGCCGCAGGGAGGGCATGGAGTACCGTCTGGTGGGTCAGGCGGGCTATCCGTTCCACCACATCGAGATCACCGGTTTCCAGCGCAGGCTGTCGCTGAACAACATCAGGCGCAACATCGTCACCCTGTGGAATCTGGCCCTTTCCGGCCCCAAGGCAAAGAAGATCATGAGGGAAGTCCGGCCCGATCTCGTGATCGGTTGCGGCGGCTATGTGTCCGGCCCGGTGGTGCGCTGCGCTGCCAAAATGGGCATCCATACCGCTATCCATGAACAGAACGCCTTTCCGGGCGTGACCAATAAGCTGCTGGCACCGGATGTGGACATCGTGTTCGCCGCTGTGCCCGCCGCCGTGGAAAAGCTGGGAGCACCCGATAAGACCATCGTGGTGGGCAACCCGGTGCGCCCGGAGGTGTTCACCAAGGCAAAGGACCGCGATGCCATCCGCGCTGAGCTGGGCGCGGGCGACCGCACGGTGATCCTTTCCTTCGGCGGCAGCCTTGGCGCACGCCGCGTCAACGAGGTGGTGGCCGACCTGTGTGCATGGGAACAGCACGAGAAGAAGCCGGTGCTGCATCTCCATGCTACCGGCCAGTACGGTGTGCAGCTGTTCAAGGATCTGGAAAAGGAAAAGAACTTTGCCGAGGGCGGCAGCCTTGTGGTGAAGGAATACATCAACAACATGCCGGAGCTGTTGGCAGCGGCAGACCTTGTTATCAGCCGTGCCGGTGCGCTGACGCTGGCCGAGCTGGAGGCCGTGGGCCGCGCTGCGGTGCTCATCCCCAGCCCCAATGTGGCAGAGAACCATCAGTATTTCAACGCGATGGAGCTGCAGAAGGCCGGTGCTGCCGTGGTCATTGAGGAAAAAGACCTGACGGGCGAAAAGCTGGTGGGCACCGTTGCCGATCTGCTGGCACAGCCCGGTAAGCTGGCCGAAATGGGCAGAAATGCGCGCAGCCTGTCGGTAGACGACAGTCTGGACCGCATTGCCGCTGCCCTGATGAAACTGGTGCAGAAGCACTGACGAGGAAAAAAACGGAAAGGAGGTGCACGCCATGCAGCGATCCGGTGGAAACAACGGCAATATCTACGACCTGCGGAAGGATCTGCAGCGTCCTCAGGCACCTTCACAGAAAAAGGAGACCTCCGGCAGCACCGACAGCCGCTATGGCTTTAATGGTGAGCCGCTGAGCTTTGCGCCGGACCGGACGTCCAACGGCGCCGTCCGGCGGACCCGGACGGACAACAGCATCGAGTTTCCCACCCAGCCGCGCCGCACAGCCCAGAGCAGTGCCCCGCGCACCCGCAGTCAGGGTCAGAACCGCAGCGCACCGCGTTCCCGCACGGCGTCTGCAGGCCGGAACAGCTCCGGCACAGCCCGCAGGCCCCAGCAGCGCAGGCCCCAGAGCCAGCAGACCGGGCAGACGGCAGACAGAGCCGCCCGCCAGCGCTACAAAAATCAGCGCCTGCGCCCGGCGCAGCAACAGCAGGTCCGGGACCCGGTGCGGCGGGAAAAACGCAAGAAACGCCGCCTGACCCGCGCCGCGCTGAAACGGCGGCGGATGATGCGGCGTCTGATGGCCTTTGTGACCCTGCTGGCCGTGATCGCCGCCGGTGTTTACCTGACCATGACCATGCTGTTCAAGATCGGCACCATTCAGGTGCAGACGGAGGACGGCACCGTGGTGCAGGAGGCGGGCGGCTATTCCAGCAGCGAGATCATTCAGGCGCTGGGTGTAGCGCCGGAGGAAAATATCTTCAGCTTTGACCCCGGCGAAAAGGAGGCGGCGCTGGAACGCCAATTCCCTCTGCTGGAATCCATCAGGGTGGTGCGGGATTATCCCAACACGGTGGTGGTGCAGGTGACGGAAGCGGTGCCTGCCTACGCCATGCAGACCAAAAGCGGGTGGCTGACCCTCTCGGATCAGTTCAAGATCCTGGCCAGCGGGTCGGCCCAGCCGGAGGGACTCAAGACCCTGTACGGCGGTGAGGCGAAAACGACTGCCCCCGGCGAGCAGCTGAGCTTTGCGGCAGAGGATGCCGCCGACAGCACGGCAGCGTCGGACAGCGCAGCAGCCAGCAGCCCGGAGGAAGCGGACAAAAAGATGGAGACCCTGACGGCGCTGCAGGCAAAGCTGGAGGAATATGAACTGCTGGATGATGTGACCCGCATGGAATTTGCGGACACCGATCAGGTGGCATTTTTGTATCAGGATCGGGTCAGCGTGCTGCTTGGCACCCTGAACGATCTGGATTATAAGCTGGACCGCGCACGCTATGTGCTGACCAATGCCGACGGAAAGGGCTGTGCCCCTACCGACACCGGCAGACTGGATTTCAGCCATGTGAGCGCAGGCAGCACCCGCAAAATTTATTTTGCACAGGGAGAGCCGACCCTGCCCTCCGGCTATGTGGTGCCGGAACCGGAGGAACCGGCCCAGACCGAGGAACCGTCTGCCGATGATACCACGGCAGACGGCGCAGAGGATGCCGCAGCCCAGCCTGCGGGCGATACGGCTGCAGCGGAGGAAACGCCGCTGACCGACCCCGCCCGCATGACCGCCAACGAGACCCAGGACCCCATGTGAGAATACGACCGTTTGAGGAGTGAACAGCAATGAAACTGGAACAGTTACTGGAAGGTGTGCCCTTTACTCTGGTGCAGGGCAGCCTGAATACGGAAATTTCGGATATCATCTATGACAGCCGCAAGGCAGCCCCGGGGCTTGCATTCGTGTGCATCGTGGGCACCCAGCGCGACAGCCACGAGTTCGCCGCTGACTGTGCCGCAAAGGGAGTCGGTGCGCTGGTCATCCAGCACGACATCGACCTTTCCGCCCTGCCGGATGTGACCGTGGTCAGGGTGGAGAGCAGCCGCTATGCCATGGCGCTGATGAGTGCCAATCTTTTCGGCAACCCGTCCCGCCAGATGACCATGATCGGCGTTACCGGCACCAAGGGCAAGACCACCACCACCCACATGATCAAGAGCGTGCTGGAAGCTGCAGGCCGCAAGGTGGGCATGATCGGCACCAACGGCATCTACTATATGGGACGCCACAAGGACACCGCCAACACCACCCCGGAAAGCTACGAGCTGCAAAAGACCTTCCGGGAGTTTCTGGATGCCGGCTGCGACACCGCGCTGATGGAGGTATCCAGTCAGGGTCTGATGATGGATCGCGTGGCAGGCGTGCACTACGATGTGGGCGTGTTCACCAACCTTTCGCCGGATCACATCGGCCCCGGTGAGCACAAGACCTTTGAGGAGTACCGCAGCTGGAAGGGACAGCTGTTCAAGCGCTGCGATGTGGGCGTGGTGAATATCGACGACGAGAACACCGCCGCTCTGCTGGAAGGTCATACCTGCAAGCTGGTCACCTACGGCCGCAGCGAAGCCGCAGACTACCGCGAGACCGGCTACGAGCTGCTGCGCACCCACGATTTTCTGGGCGTTGCCTTCCACGTTACCGGCAAGGACGAGATGGACGTCAAGGTGAATATGCCCGGCGAGTTCAGCGTGTACAACGCGCTGGCTGCGCTGGCCGTGGGCAAGGTGCTGGGCCTGCCGGATGCCGCCATCCACGACGGTCTGGGCAAGTGCGTGGTGAAGGGCCGTGTGGAGCTGGTGCCCATCAGCAAAAAGTTCACCATTCTGCTGGACTACGCCCACAACGAGGTATCCACCGAGAGCCTGCTCACCACCCTGCGCGCCTACAAGCCCCACCGTCTGGTGGTGGTGTTCGGCTGCGGCGGCAACCGCTCCAAGCTGCGCCGCTACGGCATGGGCGAGATCTGCGCCAAGATGGCCGATTTCTCCATCCTCACCGAGGACAACAACCGCTTTGAAAAGGTGGAGGACATCCTTGCCGATATCCGCGTGGGCATGAACAAGGGCAACCCGGACGCAAAGTTCGTGGAGATCCCCGACCGTCTGGACGCGCTGCACTACGCAGTGGATCACGCACAGGAGGGCGATCTGATCGCCGTTATCGGAAAGGGTCACGAGACCTACCGCGACCGCGAGGGCGTCAAGACCCCCTTCCTTGAGCGGGAACTGCTGGAAGAATACGCCCAGCAGATCGGACTGGAATAAGAAATATTATTATTGTGGGAAAGGCCGCTGCACAAAGTACTGTGCAGCGGCCTTTTTGCACCCTGTGGGAGCCCCTATATAAAAAGGAAGCAAACTGTGACAGAAATGTAAAAGATAAAAATATTTAACTAAAACCATTGACTTATCCAACGGTTTGATTATAATGGTCGTGTTCGATACCTCACAAATTTTAGGTAAATAATCAATACAATCATACAACATAAAGGAGAATACTACCATGACTTTCGAGGAAATGAAGAAGATCGTTGTCGATACCCTGAGCTGCGATGAGGACAAGGTGACCATGGAGGCCAGCCTGACCGAGGATCTGGAGGCCGACAGTCTGGACGCTGTGGAGCTGAACATGGCACTGGAGGAGGCCTGCGGCGTGTCCATCCCCGATGAGGAGCTGGCAAACCTCAAGACCGTGGGCGATATCTTCAACTACATCAATGCCCATGTCTGAGGCTGACCGAGGCGAAACGCGATGAACAGTATCAAAGACCTGCTGCCGGGCAGCATGCGGGAGCGCACCTTCCAGCTGAAAGCCCGGCGGGATGCGGGTGCCGTGTGGAACGACCCGCAGTTCGTGGAATGCAAAAAGTGCGGACGCCGCGCCACCCGCCAGATCTGGAACAAGGCGCAGTACGTCTGCCCCAACTGCGGGGTGCACCTGCCCATCGGCGGGTACTACCGCCTGAGCTTGATCCTTGACAAGGGCAGCTTCCGGGAGCTGGATGCCGACCTTGCCCCGCAGGATGTGCTGCAGTTTCCCGGCTACCCGGAAAAGCTGGAAGCACAGACCGGCAAGACCGGCCTGAAGGAAGCCGTCATCACCGCCACGGGGCGCATCGAGGGCACCCCTGTGGTGGCAGCAGTGCTGGACAGCCGGTTCTTTATGGGCAGTATGAGCACCACTGTGGGTGAAAAGATCACCCGCGCCGTGGAGCACGCCACCGCAAAGCACCTGCCGCTGATCATCTTTTCGGCCAGCGGCGGCGCCCGGATGCAGGAGGGCATTTTCAGCCTGATGCAGATGGCAAAGACCTCTGCCGCCATCGAGCGGTTCTCTGCCCGGGGCGGGCTGTACATCAGCGTGCTGACCCACCCCACCACCGGCGGCGTGACCGCCAGCTTTGCCAGCCTTGGCGATATTATGCTGGCCGAGCCCGGGGCGCTGATCGGCTTTGCGGGCCCCCGGGTCATTGAACAGACCATCGGCGAAAAGCTGCCCGCAGGCTTCCAGCGCAGCGAGTTCCAGTACGAGCACGGCTTTGTGGACAAGGTGGTGCCCCGTACCGAGATGCGCGAAACACTGGCGCAGCTGCTGCGTCTGCACGCCTGAGGAGGGAGCGCCTTATGATCAAGGACATCTTACAACAGCTCGCACCGCTGGATGAAAAGATCGCCGCCCTGCGCGGCGACCCGGCGGACGAGAACATGACCGATATCACCAACCACGCTGCCGAGCTGGCAGAGCTTTCCGCACAGGAGGACGCTTTGCTGTCCGGCTGCGGGGCACTGACCGCAGAGGACAGGGTCTTTCTGGCCCGTCACCCGGAGCGCCCCCACATCGACGAGATCGTGGATGCGCTGTTCACCGATTTCTTTGAGCAGTGCGGCGACCGCCAGTGCAAGGAAGATGCCGCCATTCTGGGCGGTGTGGCACTGTTCCACGGCCAGCCGGTCACAGTCATCGGCCACCGCAAGGGCAGCACGCTGGAAGAAAACCTGCGCTGCAACTTCGGTATGCCCGGGCCGGAGGGCTACCGCAAGGCCCTGCGCCTGATGAAGCAGGCCGAAAAGTTTGACCGTCCCATCATCACCTTCATTGACACCCCGGGCGCATACCCCGGCAAGGACGCCGAGGAGCGCGGACAGGGCGAAGCCATTGCCCGCAACCTGATGGAGATGAGCGGCCTGACCGTGCCGGTGATCGCAGTGGTCACCGGCGAGGGCTCCTCCGGCGGCGCACTGGCGCTGGGTGTGGCAAACCGTATCCTCATGCTGGAAAATGCCGTCTACTCGGTGCTGAGCCCTGAGGGCTTTGCCAGCATCCTGTGGAAGGATTCCTCCCGCAGCGGCGAAGCCTGCGAGATCATGAAGCTGACCGCGCAGGATCTGTACAAGGACGGCATCGTGGAGGAGATCATCCCGGAGCCGGTGGGCGGCGCACAGCGCGCCCACGGGGTACTGTTCGGTGATCTGGACGAGGCACTGCGGCGTCAGCTGCGCAGCCTTGCCCGCATGAACGGTCGTCAGCTGGCCGAGCAGCGCTACCAGAAATTCCGTCAGATCGGAGAAATGAGGAAAGCATGAAGGGTTTGCGTCTGATCGCCACCGGCGGGGCTTTGCCCGGCCGCACGGTCACCAACGAAGAGCTGAGCCGCACCGTGGATACCAGCGACGAGTGGATCACCACCCGCACCGGCATCCGCACCCGGCACTACTGCACCGAGGGTGAAAACGCCGCCACACTGGCCATTGCTGCCGCAAAGCAGGCGCTGCAGCGCAGCGGCCTTGCCCCGGCAGACATTGCCTGCTGCGTCTGCGCCACCCTTTCCGCGCCGGATGCCACCCCAAGCGTGGCCTGTCAGGTGCAGGCGGCGCTGGCGCTGCCGGAAAACCGCCCTGCACTGGACGTGAACGCCGCCTGCTCTGGCTTTTTGTACGGCACGGCGGTGGCGCGCGGCCTGCTGGCTACGCTGGGCGGACAGTACGCGCTGGTCATCGGCACAGAGGCGCTCTCCCGCCTGATGGACCCCGCCGACCGCTCCACCTGTGTGCTGTTCGGCGATGGTGCCGGTGCGGCGGTGTTTGAACTGACCGACACCTCCGTGCCCTTTGCCATCACGCTGGGGGCTCGGGGCGATGCCGCCATCCATGCCGGCGGCCCCAGCCGCGCAGGCTCGGCACCCATCAGTATGGACGGCAGGGCGGTGTTCCGCTTTGCGGTGGATGCCCTGCCCAAATGCCTGCACACCGTGCTGGACGAGACCGGCCTTACGCTGGACAATCTGGACTGGGTGGTCTGTCATCAGGCCAACAGCCGCATCATCGACCACTGCGTCAAGGCGCTGCACGCCGACGGTGCAAAGTTCTACAAAAACATGGATCGCCACGGCAACACCAGTGCTGCCAGCATCCCGGTGGCGCTGAACGAGCTGGCTGAGAGCGGCCAGCTGCACCCCGGCCAGACCCTTGCCTGCATCGGCTTTGGCGGCGGTCTGACATGGGGCGGCATGATCGTGGAGTATAAAGGATAAAGACCATGAAACTTTTAAACGAGATCTTGGGGACGAAATACCCCATCATTCAGGGCGGCATGGCAAACATTGCCACCGGCGAGTTCGCCGCCGCCTGCTCTAACGCCGGTGCGCTGGGCATCATCGGTGCGGGCGGCATGAATGCCGATACCCTGCGCCAGAACATCCGCCGCTGCCGAGAGCTGACCGACAAACCCTTTGGCGTGAACATCATGCTCATGCACCCGCAGGCAGATGAGTTTGCCCAGATCGTGGTGGAGGAAAAAGTCGCCGTGGTCACCACCGGCGCAGGCAACCCTGGAAAGTACGTTCCCATGTGGAAAGCTGCCGGTATCAAGGTGATCCCGGTGGTGGCTGCTGCCGTGCTGGCACGGCATCTGGAGCCGCTGGGCATCGATGCCGTCATTGCCGAGGGCACCGAAAGCGGCGGCCATGTGGGCGAGATGACCACCATGGCGCTGGTGCCGCAGGTGGTGGACGCGGTCAGCGTGCCGGTCATCGCGGCGGGCGGCATTGCCGATGGCCGTCAGCTGGCGGCTGCGCTGGCGCTGGGCGCCTGCGGGGTGCAGGTGGGCACCTGCCTGCTGGCAAGCGAGGAGTGCCCCATTCACCCCAACTACAAGGCCGCACTGCTCAAGGCCGGGGACAGTGACACCATCGTCACCGGACGCACCGTGGGTGCGCCGGTGCGTGTGCTGAAAAACCGCATGAGCCGGGAGTATGTCCGTCAGGAAAAGGCGGGCGCGGACAAGATGGAGCTGGAAAAATACACACTGGGCAGCCTGCGCCGCGCCGTCTTTGAGGGCGACACGGTAAGCGGCAGCCTGATGGCCGGTCAGGTGGCCGGAATGCTGCACGAGGTACGCCCCGTGGCGGACATCCTTGCCGACCTGTGGCAGGGCGGGAGGCAGCGCATCGCCGCGCTGAACGCCGAATGCTGACCCTTGGCGGTAAGCCCCTGCAAGTACCCATTTTGCAGGGCGGCATGGGCGTAGGCGTCTCGCTGGGCGGGCTGGCCGGTGCAGTAGCAGCCTGCGGCGGCATGGGGTGCATCTCCACCGCCGATGCAGGCTACCGCGAGCCGGATTTTGCCCGCGACCCGGCGGCAGCCAATCACCGCGCCCTGACCGCAGAAATTCAAAAGGCCAAGGCCATTGCCGAAGGCATGGGTCTGGTGGCCATCAACGCCATGGTAGCCACCCGGGACTATGCCGACGCCATCCGCACCGCCGTGGCGGCGGGGGTGGATGCCGTGGTCTCCGGTGCGGGTCTGCCGCTGGAACTGCCGGGCATCGTGGGCACCAAAGAGGTGGCCATTGCGCCCATCGTGTCCAGCGCCCGGGCGGCAAAGCTCATCCTGCGCCGCTGGGCAAAGGGCTTTGACCGCACCGCCGATTTTGTGGTCATCGAGGGCTGCAAGGCGGGCGGACATCTCGGCTTTGCCGAGGAGGACCTGCTGGCTGACCGCTGCCAGACTTTGGACGAAATCCTGCCCGGGGTGCTGGCAGAGGTAAAACCCTACGAGGAGCAATACGGCCACGCCATCCCGGTATTTGTGGCGGGCGGCGTGTACACTGGTGCTGACATGGCACACTTTACAAAGCTTGGCGCTGCGGGTGTGCAGCTTGCTACCCGCTTTATCCCCACCTACGAGTGCGACGCCTCCCAGACCTACAAGGACGTGCTGCTGGCGGCAAAGCCGGAGGATGTGCGCATTATCCACAGCCCGGTGGGAATGCCCGGCCGCGCGCTGAACACCCCGCTGGTGCAGGCACTGGCCGAGGGCAAGCGCTTCCCGCCCAAGCACTGCGCCCGGTGTCTCAAGACCTGCGACCCCGCCGCCGTGCCCTACTGCATCACCCACGCCCTCATCGAGGCGGTGAAGGGCAACGTGGAGGAAGGGCTCTTCTTCTGCGGCGAAAACGTGGGCAGGCTGGACCGGATGCGCACCGTGCGCGAGCTGATGGACGAACTTGTGACCGAATGGAGGCAGAATTTATGAAGCTTGCCGTACTTTACGCCGGTCAGGGTGCGCAGCACCCCGGCATGGGCAAGGAATTTTACGAAGCATCTCCCGCCTTCCGGGCGGCCTTTGACAGCGCAGCGCTGGATTTTGACCTGCACCGCGTCTGCTTTGAGGACCCGGACGGCGTTTTGAATCAGACCGAATACACCCAGCCCTGCATGGTGGCCTTTGCCTGCGGCGTGACCGCTGTGCTGGCCGAAAAGGGCGTAAAGCCCGCCTATCTGGCGGGGCTTTCGCTGGGCGAATACTCCGCGCTGCAGGCAGCCGGGGTGTTCACCGCAAAGCAGGCCATCGAGCTGACCGCCTTCCGGGGCAAGGCCATGGCCGAGGCTGCAAAGGGCCTTGCCTGCGGCATGACCGCCGTGCTGGGGCTGGACAGAGAAAAACTGTCTGCCTGCTGCGAACGGGCGGCTGCGGCGGGCTGTGTGCAGATCTGCAACTATAACTGCCCGGGGCAGCTGGTCATCGGCGGTGAGAAAGCCGCTGTGGAGCAGGCTGCCGCGCTGGCAAAGGAAGCCGGTGCCCGCCGCTGCATCCCGCTGAAGGTCAGCGGCCCCTTCCACACAAAGCTGATGGCTCCCGCAGGGGATGCGCTGGCACAGCGCTTTGCGGGTGAGACCTTCGGCACCATGGAGACGCCGGTGCTGTTCAACTGTCTGGGGCATGAAAAGGCCGAGACCGACAGCATCCCGCAGCTGCTGGTAAAGCAGGTGCAGAGCAGCGTCTACATGGAAGATACCCTGCGCCGTCTGGGCGAGCTGGGTGTGGACCACATTCTGGAAGTCGGCCCCGGCAATGCCCTGAGCGGCTTTGTGAAAAAGACCCTGCCCGGGGTGGTCTGCACCGCAGTGGAGACCCCGGAACAGCTGGATGCGGTGCTGACCGCATGGAAGGATGCAGAATGAGTGAAGAAAAGCTGACCCGCGCCGCCATTGTTACCGGCGGCAGCCGGGGCATTGGCCGCGCAGTGTGCGTGGCACTGGCAAAGCAGGGCTGCAATGTAGTGGTGAACTACTGCCACGGTGCAGAGCCTGCGGAGCAGACGGCAGCGCTCTGCCGCGCCGAGGGCGTGCAGGCGGTGACCGTGCAGGCAGATGTATCCACCGCCGAGGGCTGCAAGGCGCTGTTCGATGCCGCAGCCGAGGCCTTTGGCCGGGTGGATGTGCTGGTGAACAACGCGGGCATCACCCGGGACAACTTGATTTTGCGCCTGACCGAGCAGGATTTTGATGCGGTGCTGGACACCAACCTGAAAAGCGCCTTTCTCTGCTGCAAGGAGGCCGCCCGCCGCATGGTGCGCCAGCGCTATGGCCGCATCGTGAACCTTTCCAGCGTGGTGGCGCTGCGCGGCAACGCCGGGCAGACCAACTACGCCGCCAGCAAGGCGGGGCTCATCGGCCTGACCAAGAGCCTTGCCCGGGAGCTGGCCGCGCGGAACGTGACCGTGAACGCAGTAGCGCCCGGCTTTATCGACACCGACATGACTGCCGTGCTGCCGGAGACTGTGCGCACCGGCATGACGCAGGGCATCCCCGCAGGCCGCGCAGGCCAGCCGGAGGATGTGGCGCAGGCAGTGGCGTTTTTTGCCGCAGAACAAAGCAGCTATCTCACCGGGCAGGTGCTCTGTGTGGACGGCGGCATGGCAATGTAAAGGAGAACCCTTATGGAAAAACGCAGAGTTGTGATCACCGGCCTTGGCACGGTGAACCCGCTGGGCAACAATGTGGCCGACAGCTGGGCAGCAGCCCGTGCCGGTAAATGCGGCATCGGCCCCATCACCCAGTTCGACACCACCGACTTCAAGTGCAAGCTGGCCGGTGAGGTAAAGGATTTTGACCCCGCGACCGTGGTGGACAAAAAGGAAGTCCGCAAGATGGCACGCTTCACCCTGCTGGCACTGGGCGCTGCCGCCGAAGCCATTGCAGACAGCGGCATCGATACGGAAGCCGAGGGCAAAAACATCGGCGTCATCCTGTCCAGCGGCATCGGCGGTCTGCCCACCATCGAGGAGCAGCACGCCCGCGGCGAGGAAAAGGGCATGGAGAAGGTAAGCCCCTACTTTGTGCCCATGGCCATTGCCAACATGGCAGCGGCACAGGTGGCTATCCGCTTTGGTCTGAAGGGCATGTGCACCTGTCCGGTCACGGCCTGCGCCGGCGGCACCAACGCCGTAGGCGACGCCTTCCACCGCATCCGGGACGGCTACGAGCCGGTGATGGTCTGCGGCGGTGCGGAAAGCTGCATCAGCCCCTTGGGCATCGGCGGCTTTACCAGCATGAAGGCGCTTTCCACCGCCACCGACCCGGACGCTGCCAGCCTGCCCTTTGATGCCCGCCGCGGCGGCTTTGTCATGGGCGAGGGCAGCGGTGTGCTGGTGCTGGAGGAGCTGGAGCACGCAAGAGCGCGCGGGGCACACATCTACGCCGAGGTGGTGGGCTACGGTGCCAACTGCGACGCCTACCACTTTACCGCGCCCGCACCCGGCGGCGCAGGTGCCATCGACTGCATGAAGCTGACCTTGGCGGATGCCGGACTTGCACCGGAGCAGGTGGACCACATCAACGCTCACGGCACCGGCACCCACATGAACGATGCCTGCGAGACTGCTGCCATTCACGCCGTGTTCGGCGCACACGCCAAGGAGATGACCGTGGTCAGCACCAAGAGCATGACCGGCCATCTGCTGGGCGGTGCGGGCGGCATCGAGGCCGTGTTCACCGCGCTGGCACTGCGGGATCAGTTCGCCCCGCCCACCATCCACTATGCCCAGCCTGACCCGGAGTGTGATCTGGATTATGTGCCCAACACCGGGCGGCAGCAGGAAATGCAGTATGCGCTGAGCAACAGTCTGGGCTTTGGCGGCCACAACGCCTGCATCGCCCTGCGCAGATGGGAGGGCTGACCCATGGCAGAGCCCCGTACCGTGCGTGAAAACGCCAACACCCTGAGCAGTGTGCAGATTGCAGAAATTCTGCCCCACCGCTACCCCTTTGCCCTCGTGGACCGTGTTCTGGACTACGAGCCGGGGCAGTGGGCCATCGGCCGCAAGTGTGTCACCCGCAACGAGGAATTTTTCAACGGCCACTTCCCGGCACAGCCGGTCATGCCCGGTGTGCTGCTGCTGGAGGCGCTGGCACAGACCGGCGCTGTGGCGGCACTGAGCCTGCCGGAAAATAAGGGCAAGCTTGCGCTGTTTGGCGGCATCAAGAGTGCCCGCTTCCGCAAGCAGGTCACCCCCGGGGACGTGCTCACCCTCCACTGCGAGCTGGTGCAGCAGCACGGCGCTGTGGGCGTAGGCAAGGCCTCGGCATGGGTGGACGGCAAGTGTGCCGTCACCGCAGAGCTGACCTTTGTGCTGACCGAAGCAGCAGAATAAAAACAAATGCAAAAAGAGATAGGCGATCCCTTTCGGGAAAGCCTATCTCTTTTTTTGTTGGGGTTATTTGTGCTTATTCCGGCTGGCTTACTCTGCGGCAGCTGTCCCGGCGTCTGCTTCAGCAGTGGGGGCAGACTCTGCCGTGGCGGTTTCTGTTGGGGCGGTCGCCGCCTGCTCCTTCTCCATCCACTCCCGCACGCGGTCGGGGCGGTTGGTGATGTAGGCATCGGCACTGGTGCGCAGCAGGCTGCGGACGGAATCTTCCGTATCCACCGTCCACAAAGACACCTTGATGCCCATCTCGTGCAGTTTGTCAATGAAACCGGCGTTTTTGTAGGCGGTGTGGTACTCGCAGCTGACCCACTCCGGCACAAAGTCCAGACTGCGGATGTAGGCGGGCAGATCCCGCTGCGCCATCAGGTTTTTGTAGATCTCGTTCAGGCTCTCGCCGGGAAAGCTTGCCCGCAGCATGCTTACCTTATCACTCATCCAGCGGGTCATCCAGCTGCAGTTTTCCTCGTCGGCTGCGCTCTCCGGCAGGGCAGCGTCCATGGCTTCCATGTCGTCCATGCCGTTGGTCAGTCCCAGATCCTTCCAGATGATGGGTGGCGGCAGCAGCATGCTTTCCAGCTCGCCGTATACCAGCGCACCCACCCGCAGTTCGGGCATCAGCTGCTTTGCCTGCCGCAGCAGCGCGTGGTTGAAGGAAACAAGGATCACCTGTTCTACCATCTCGGTCTGCTGCAGCACTTCCAGCACCCGGGGCACAAACTCCGGGTCGTTGTCCATAGTGGATTTCAGCTCCAGATGCACGGTGCATCCCGGCATCTGCTTGCACAGCTCCATGGCTTCCTGCAGGGTGGCAATCTTCTCGTCCTGAAAGATGGCGTCTTTCCAGCTGCCGAAATCCAGCTCTTTCAGATCGCCCATGGTCATATCGTAGATCTTGCCGGAAATATCCGTGTGCAGATCGATCATATAGTCGTGGTGGATCACAAGCCCGGCGTCAATGGTCTGCTGTACGTCCATCTCTACGCCGTCCGCGCCAATCTCCATGGCTTTTTTAAAGGCTGTCAGGGTATTTTCCGGTGCAAGATAGGAAGCACCGCGGTGTGCAATGATCTGTGGTGTCATAAATTTTCTCCGTTATCGGTTCGTCCTCACACGTTTACGCCCCGGCGCTGCCATACCGCAAACAGTGCCGGGGCGCTTGCTCAGGTCAGATCCTCGCCGTCTGAAGCGATGACCTTTTTATACCAGTAAAAACTGTCCTTCCGGCTGCGGGCAAGGGTGCCGTTGCCGTCGTTGTCCTTGTCCACATAGATAAAGCCGTACCGCTTTTTCATCTCGCCGGTGGAGGCGCTTACAAGGTCGATGGGCCCCCATGTGGTGTAGCCCATCAGGGGCAGACCGTCCTCGTTGATGGCCTTTTCCATCTCTTCGATGTGCGCCCGCAGATAGTCGATGCGGTAGCTGTCATGGATGGAGCCGTCCGGCTCTACGGTATCCACCGCGCCCAGACCGTTCTCCACGATGAACATGGGCTTTTCGTACCGGTCGTAAATGGTGTTCAGGGTCACCCGCAGACCCACCGGGTCGATGGCCCAGCCCCACTCGCTGACTTTCAGGTAGGGGTTCTTCACCGATGCAGACACGGCGTTGCCTTCCGCATTCTCTGCCGCCATCAGCTCCTTATCCACCGTGATGCAGCGGCTGGAATAGTAGCTGAAGGACACAAAATCCACTGTGCCCTCCCGCAGCGTGCGGTCGTCCTCGGGCTGTGTGAGCAGCTGCACCCCGGCGCGCTCCATCCGCTTTTTAGCCCACACGGGGTAAGCGCCGCGCACCTGTACATCGGTAAAGAAGTAGTTGTCCCGGTCTGCCTCCTGCGCCGCCCGCACATCCTCCGGGGCGCAGGTGCGGGGGTAGAACTGCCCTGCCGCCAGCATACAGCCCACCATGGCGTCCGGCATTTTTTCGTGCGCCAGCTTTACCGCCTTTGCGCTGGCCACCAGCTCGTGATGGGCAGCCTGATACTTGACCTGCTCCACATTTTCGCCGGGGTAGAACACCAGCCCTGCGCCGGTAAAGGACAGGTGCAGTAGCATATTGATCTCGTTGAAGGTGAGCCAGTACTTCACCTTGCCCTTGAAGCGGTCGAACAGCACCTCGCAGTAGTGGACGTAGGCGTCCACCATGCGGCGGTCTTTCCAGCCGCCGTATTTTTTGATGAGGGCAATGGGAGTGTCAAAGTGGCAGATGGTGACCAGCGGCTCGATGCCGTACTTACGGCACTCGTCAAAAATGCTGTCGTAGAAAGCCAGTCCTGCCTCGTTGGGCTGGGCGTCATCGCCGTTGGGCAGGATGCGCGTCCATGCAATGGACAGCCGGAAGCACTTGAAGCCCATCTCTGCAAACAGGGCGATATCCTCTTTATAATGGTGATACAGGTCAATGGCCTCGTGGCTGGGGTAGAAATGTGCGTCATCGCAGCCCAGCATTTCCATATAGCCCGTTGCCACCGGAAAACGGTCCGGGCCGAAGGGGGTCACGTCCACCGTTGCCAGACCCTTGCCGTCTGCCTGCCATGCACCCTCGCACTGGTTGGCGGCGGTAGCGCCGCCCCACAAAAAGCCCTTGGGAAATTTGCCCATACTCTTTACCTCCTTGTTTACTTTTGCGCCCCTGCGGAGCGCAGATATACTCATACTATAATGATACCGCAACCGGCGGCGCTTGTCCATGACTGCATTTTGCAAAGGTGGGCGTATTTGGGGATAAAGTACGACTTTTATCGTCAAAACGCCGAAATTCCCTGCTGTTTTTTGCGCACTTTTCACGATAAAAACACAAAACTTGCCCGTTTTTCTTTTATTCTGTTCCTTTTAAACCGCGCGGCAGTATGGTAAAATAATAGGGTAAGAACTGCGCTGCGCTGCTGCGCTGCTGAGAACATGGAAAAATGGAGTGTTTGATTATGACAGAGTTCAAACCCATCAAAGAAGGCAAGGTCCGCGAGATCTACGACAATGGCGACAGCCTGATCATGGTTGCCACCGACCGCATTTCTGCGTTTGACGTCATCCTGAAAAACAAGGTCACCAAAAAGGGCACCGTGCTCACCCAGATGAGCAAGTTCTGGTTCGATTACACCCGCGATCTGCTGCCCAACCACATGCTGAGCGTGGATGTGCAGGATATGCCGGAGTTCTTCCGCCAGCCCCAGTTCACCGGCAACAGCATGATGTGCCGCAAGCTGACCATGCTGCCCATCGAGTGCATTGTGCGCGGCTACATTACCGGCAGCGGCTGGGCAAGCTACCAAAAGACCGGCAAGGTGTGCGGCATCCAGCTGCCCGAGGGCCTGCAGGAGTCCGATAAGCTGCCCGAGCCCATCTACACCCCCTCCACCAAGGCAGAGATCGGCGACCACGATGAGAACATCTCCTACGAGCAGAGCATCGACGTGCTGGAGAAGAAGTTCCCCGGCCACGGTCTGGAGTACGCCACTAAGCTGCGGGACTACACCATTGCCCTGTACAAGAAGTGCGCCGAGTATGCACTGTCCCGCGGTATCATCATTGCCGATACCAAGTTCGAGTTTGGTCTGGACGAGGACGGCAACGTGGTGCTGGGCGATGAGATGCTGACCCCGGACTCCTCCCGCTTCTGGCCGCTGGAGGGCTACGAGCCGGGTCACAGCCAGCCCTCCTTCGACAAGCAGTTCGTGCGCGACTGGCTGAAGGCCAACCCCGACAGCAACTACGACCTGCCGCAGGATGTCATTGACAAGACCATTGCCAAGTATCTGGAGGCTTACGAGCTGCTGACCGGCAAAAAGCTGTAAGCATATCCCGTATCCATAAAAATCAAGGCTGCTTCGGAAAATTTTCCGAAGCGGCCTTTTTTGCACCCCGCCCCTTGACATTGAGCAGGGAGATGAGTAATATATGTATCGTATCAAACAGTTTCACAGCAAACAATTTGACCGAAACAGAGGAAAACCATTATGTGTACACAGCACCCTATTGAAGAGCACTGCAAGCTGGACCCGCCGTGGGATGGGCCGCAGGTCATTCCCGCCCAGCTGCGCCGGGTGGATAACCTGATCTTCCGCAGGCTGAACCAGTTTTCCCGCGCCAACGGGGTAGAGCAGACCACCCCCATGCACGGGTGGATCATCGAGTATCTTTACCGCCACCGGGACGAGCCGGTGTTCCAGCGGGACATCGAGCGGGAATTTTCCATCACCCGCTCCACGGTGACGAACATTTTGCAGCTGATGGAGCGCAAGGGCTACATCCGGCGGCAGAGCGTGCCGCAGGACGCCCGGCTCAAGCAGCTGGTTTTGACCGAGGAGGGCATCCAACGGCACGAAAAGACCCTGCTTTCCTTCCACCAGACCGACGATTATGTGGCCGGACTGCTGACCGAGGAGGAGAACGCAGAACTGCTGCGGCTGCTGAACAAGCTGAGGGAGGCACTGAAATAAAGGGGAGCGAACCCTCTCAGGCGCTCCCGCGCCAGCTCCCCCGAAGGGGGAGCCAAGGTCTAAAGTTTGTTGCTAAAGTATTAGGCATAATGAGAAAGTTTACGGCAGTGCCCTTGCCTCTCCCTTTGGGAGAGGTGTCACCGCAGGTGACGGAGAGGGCGCACGCCGTCAGCCCTATTTTAAAGTATCAAGTGCAATGAGAAACCTTGCCGCTACCGCCAAAAGCTCCCCCTTCGGGGGAGCTGGCATCGCGCAGCGATGACTGAGAGGGTTCGTCCTTTGGGGAAGGGGTACTCCATCTTTTCCGTCAAATCGCCGAAAAAGGGCTTGTTAAATTAGTAATTATGAACATTTCACGAAACGTCTTGACATTTAAATTGTTTTGTATAAAATTGTTTTGTAACAAACAAATAAATTCAACAGGAGGGAACTCAGATGATCAAAAAGCTTGTGTCGCATCTGGGCGAGTATAAAGCCGCCTCGATCAAGACACCGCTCTTTGCGGCTCTGGAAGCCATTATGGATGTGCTGCTGCCCACCATCATGGCCTTTATCATCGATCAGGGCATTGAAAAGGGCGATATGAACGCCATCATCCGCTACGGCCTGCTTACCTTTCTGGTGGCAGCCATTGCGCTGGTGCTGGGCGTGCTGGCGGGCAAGTATGCCGCCGAGGCATCCACCGGCTTTGCCGGAAATCTGCGCGATGCCATGTATGAAAATATCCAGCATTACTCTTTTTCCAACATCGACAAATTTTCCACGGCGGGTCTTGTTACCCGTATGACTACCGACGTGACCAACGTGCAGAACGCCTTCCAGATGATCCTGCGTATGTGTGTGCGCGCCCCGGTGCATCTGGTGTTTGCAATGTTCATGGCTGTGGTCATCGGCGGCCCGCTGTCGCTGGTGTTCGTGGTGGCGGTGGTTTTTCTGGTGGCGGTGCTGGCTGCCATCATGATCCCCACCTTCCGCATCTTTGACCGTGTGTTCAAGAACTATGATAACCTCAACGCCTCGGTGCAGGAGAACGTTTCTGCCATCCGCGTGGTCAAGAGCTTTGTGCGCGAGGGCTTTGAAAACGAAAAATACACCGCCGCCTGCGAGAGCCTGTACAAGCAGTTTGTCAACGCGGAAAGCCGCCTGAGCTTTAATAACCCCGCCATGCTGGTGGCGGTGTACGGCTGCAACATCGCGCTGAGCTGGTTCGGCGCAAAGTATGTGCTGCACGGTGCCATTACCACCGGCCAGCTGAACGCCCTGTTCGGCTATATCATGAACATCCTCATGGCACTGATGATGCTGAGCATGGCCTTTGTCATGATCGCTATGTCCGCCGCTTCTGCCAAGCGTATCGTGGAGGTGCTGGACGAGCACACCGACCTGCCCCCGGCAAAGCAGCCGGTGCAGCAGGTGGCAGACGGCAGCATCCAGTTCGACCACGTTACCTTCAAATATAAGCACGGCAGCGGTCAGCCAGTGCTGAACGATATCAGCTTTACCATCCAGCCTGGCGAGACGCTGGGCATCATCGGTGGCACCGGCAGTGCAAAGTCCAGTCTGGTGCAGCTGATCCCCCGCCTGTACGATGCCGAGAGCGGCACCGTGCGGGTGGGCGGCGTGGACGTGCGGGATTATAACCTTGACGTTTTGCGCCGCGAGGTCTCCATGGTGCTGCAGAAGAACGTGCTGTTCAGCGGCACCATTCTGGATAACCTCCGCTGGGGCGATGCCAACGCCACCGAGGAAGAGTGCATCCGCATGGCAAAGCTGGCCTGCGCGGATGAGTTCATCCAGCGCTTCCCGGATAAGTACAATACATGGATCGAGCAGGGCGGCTCCAACGTGTCCGGCGGCCAGAAGCAGCGCCTGACCATCGCCCGCGCCCTGCTGCGCAAGCCCAAGGTGCTGATCTTGGACGACTCCACCAGCGCCGTGGATACCGCGACCGATGCCAAGATCCGCAAGGCCTTCCGGGAGGAGATCCCCGGCACGACCAAGATCATCATTGCACAGCGCATCTCCTCGGTGCAGGATGCAGACCGCATTCTGGTGCTGGATAACGGCCAGATCAACGGTCTGGGCACCCACGCAGAGCTGCTGGCGACCAACGCCATCTATCAGGAGGTCTACAACAGCCAGACGCAGGGCGGCGGCGATTTTGACAAGCAGGGAGGTGCGCAGTAATGGCAGTAAAAGAAGTACATGGCCCCGGCCCGCGGGGCGCACGGGGGCCGCGCCCCAAGGTGGAAAACCCGGGCAAGCTGCTGAAGCGCATTATGGATGAAGTGTTCCGCAACTATCTGCCCCACTGCATCCTTGTGCTTGTCTGCATCGTGGTCAGCGCGCTGGCCAATGTGCAGGCCAGCCTGTTCTTGCAGACTTTGATGGACGATTACATCGTGCCCATGACCCGCCAGCAGAACCCCAGCTTTGCACCGCTGGCGGGTGCACTGGTGCGGATGTGCTGCATCTACCTTGTGGGTATTCTGGCTGCATGGGCCAACGCCCGTATTATGGTCAACGTAACACAGGGTACGCTGCGCAATCTGCGCACCAAGCTGTTCACCCACATGGAAAGTCTGCCCATCCGGTATTTTGACACCCATCCCCACGGCGATATCATGTCCGTGTACACCAACGACGTGGATACCCTGCGCCAGATGCTCAGCCAGAGCATCCCGCAGCTGGTGTCCAGCGTCATCACCATCGTATCCGTGTTTTTCAGCATGTGTATGCTCAGCTGGCAGCTGACCATCGTTACCATGCTCATGGTGGCGCTGATGCTGTTCTGCTCCAAGCAGATCGCAAAAAGCTCCTCCAAGTACTTCATCCAGCAGCAGCGGGATCTGGGCAAGGTGAACGGCTACATCGAAGAGATGATGGAGGGCCAGAAGGTCGTCAAGGTGTTCACCCACGAGCAGAAGGCTCTGGATGGCTTCCGGCAGCTGAACGATAAGCTGAAGGAAAGCGCCAAGCAGGCCAACAGCTACGCAAACATCATCATGCCCGTTACCGCACAGCTGGGCAATATCAGCTATGCAGTCTGTGCTCTGGCAGGCGCAGCCATGGCCGTTGGCAATGTCGGCGGCATGACCCTGGGCACCGTGATGGCCTTCCTGAGCCTGAACAAGGGCTTCAATATGCCCATCAGCCAGGTGTCCATGCAGGCCAACAGCGTGATCATGGCACTGGCCGGTGCGGAGCGTATCTTCAAGATGATGGACGAGACCAGCGAGACCGACGAGGGCTATGTCACCCTGGTCAACGTCAAGTATGGCAAGGATGACGAGCTGGTGGAGACCACCGAGCGCACCGGCATCTGGGCCTGGAAGCATCCCCACCACGACGGCACCACCACCTACCACAAGCTGGAAGGCGACATCACCTTTACGGATGTCGATTTCGGCTATGTACCGAACAAGACCGTCCTGCACGACATCAACCTCTATGGCCGTCCG
>ERZ506931.320-NODE-320-length-21477-cov-17.973345_pt1 | contig 21477 bp, 19 predicted proteins | sample MGYA00512902_ERZ506931 | MGnify/ENA metagenome assembly ERZ506931 | reverse complement strand
AGAGTAACGGCAAGTGGGTATTTTGCAAGCATAAAGAAAGAGATACATATGAAGTACCGGGAGGACATAGAGAAGCCGGTGAGAATATTCTTGAAACTGCTAAAAGAGAATTGCAGGAAGAAACAGGTGCAGTCAGATTTGAGATAAAGCCAATCTGTGTTTATTCAGTAACAGGTAAAACCAGAGTAAATGATACAGGTGAAGAAACGTTTGGACTGCTTTGTTTTGCAGAGATAACAGAGTTTGCGAAAGAATTACATAGTGAAATGGAGAAAGTGGTTCTTATGGACGAATTGCCTGAGAACTGGACATATCCGTTGATACAACCGAAATTGATAGAAAAGTATTTACAGGAAAAATAATTCTATAATATGCAAAAAAGTCAATTTTAAAGCCGACCAATAAGCAATTATAAGCTTGTTGGTCGGCTTAGTTTTTATAAAGTATTAATCAATCGGAGTGAATCTCTGAATTTTTTTGCCGTCTTTTTCAATGATTTCTTTGAACATATCGTAAGGTCTTACCCAAAGTCCGCCGTCATTGTAAAGCGCTTTGTAAACTACGAGTTTTTCTCCTGTTTCGCTGTGCAGAGCAGTACCGATAACTTCATATTCATTTCCCTTGAAATGTCTGTATTTACCCGGTTTTACTTCTGTGTAAAAATGCTGTTCCTCAACCTGTGCATCTGTTGATTCTGTATTTTCGACAGGTTTTGTAATTTCTTCTGTAGAATTATCAGAAAAATCAACTTTAAAGCTGCCGTCGTTTACAACCAAAATTCTTGCAGAATACGGTTTCATATAAAGATTGTAGTAACCGTTTACATCAATAACCTCGTTATCGTTTAAAACATCTGTAAGTTTTGCGTTGCAGCCTGCGTCAAAATCTATCCATTCATCATGGTCTGTAAGGTTGAATGCAACAAATACAGTCTGATTATTTGTCCATCTTTTATAAACGAGCTTTTCGTTCATAATTTTTACATTTGCAAAGTCGCCGTACTTCAAAGCTTCAAGTGCAAGTCTGATTTTGCCGAGTTTTACAATATGGTCAAACAGCTTATAGTTTGGATTCGGAATACTGTCAAGGTCAAGACAAGGACGAAGTTCATAATCGCTGTGGTTTGTTCTCATACCCTCAATGCCGTATTCACTGCCATAGTAAATTGACGGTACACCCGGCATTGTGTACATAAGGGTATAAACATTATTAAGGTGATTTTTGTCCTTTAATGAGCTTGCAATTCTGTTTACATCGTGGTTATCTACAAAGTTGTAGGTGTAAATGTTTCTGTAAATACCGCCGTTTGCAAACTGACGGTTAAGCGAATGTGCAATTTCAAAATAATTATGGTCGTTGTGGCTTGAATAAATACCCTTGTAACACTCGTAGTTTGTTGCGGAATCAAGGGTTTCACTGTTTGCCCAATGATTGTAGTCGCCGTGTGTAAGTTCGCCGTAAAGCCAAAAATCAGGCTTTTTAGATTTGCAGGTATTTCTTAATTTTTTGAAAAATTCTATGTCAATTACATCGGCAGCGTCAAGACGAAGTCCGTCAATGTCAAATTCGTCAATCCAAAATTCAGCCGCACCGAGAAGGTAGTTTACTACATCCTGATTCTGTAAATTGAGTTTAACAAGGTCATAGTGACCTGCCCAACCTTCATATGTGAACGGATCTCCTTTTGGACTTGAACCCCAAAATCCGAGATTTTGGAACCAGCCGCAATACTGTGAATTTTGTAAATTCTGCTGTACATCTTTAAAAGCAAAGAAATCTCTGCCAACATGGTTAAATACACCGTCAAGAATGATTTTGATGCCGTTTTCGTGCAATGTTTTACAAATCTTTTTAAAGGATTCGTTATCACCCAAACGACAGTCAACCTTTTTGTAGTCGATTGTATCGTATCCGTGAAAACTGCTTTCAAAAAGCGGATTAAAAACAATGCAGTTAATGCTCATTTTTTTAAAATGAGGAATCCAATCATAAATCTTGTCAAGTCGGTAAACAAGCTGACCGTCATTTTGTTTTGGCGCTCCGCACCAGCCGAGTGGATATATATTGTAAATTACAGATTCGTTAATATAGCTCATAAATAGGCTCCTTTCAGTTCTGTTTTGCAGGACTTTGTACAAAACTGTATTAAGTATATCACAAAATTGTCTATTGTGCAACTGAAAATTATGTGTTATAATTAATTTTACAACAATAAATTGAGGTGTTCGGCACTGTGTGTTTGAATACTCGTATTTCGGAGGATATAAATGCTTAAAATTCCTGAAAACAAAACAAGAAAAAGATTCAGAATTGCACAATGTATTTTTTATGCATTATTAGTTATGTTATGTTCTATGCCGTATATTCAGGGTGCAACTACAGACGGCAAATTTTTCTCTTACTCGGTGCTTGACCTTATGTCATTTATCGGCGGTACTGCAGACGGTACTCTCGGAGATGCATTTTTAAATTATGTAATGTACACTCCTATTTTAATTATTATACCGGTAATCGGATTTTTCTTTTGCCTTTTTGACAGAGAGAGAAACATAAAAAATATAGTATCTTTACTTTGTTGTGCGGCAGGCATTGTGGCCATACTTGCTATTGCAGGCGTTGCAATGAGTCTTGGTGCCATTCTTTCAATTCTCATTTATCTTCTTATCTCATTTTTGACAACCATTGCTATATTTGCACGATTTACAAAAGATTCTTCTGACGACAACAAAAAGCAGAACATAAGAAAATAATTTAAAAAAATTACAGCCTTGATTGTATGTGAAAATACGGTCAAGGCTGTTTTTGTTATTAAAATTCATTAAATACCATATGTGCTGGAATATTGTCAAGTACAAGCGGTGCGTCATAATCGTAACGCTTAAGTTTGCCGAACAATACGCCGAATGTGACGGAAGTGTTGTCCATCTGTGCAATCATAGCTTTATCGCCGATTTTGTTGGGTTTAAATGTTATGTCGACTGCTTCAATTCCGCCTTTAAAGTACCACGGACGGTCAATTCTGCCGTCATTATTTTTTACTTCGATTTTATATAACTTGTGCAATTCTCCGTTAAGGAAAAAGCTGTTCTCACTGCCGTTGCGGTTGTCGCCGACTCTGCTTGCGAGATTAAGCGAAAAACGGTTTTCGCCTCTCATATAATCTGCTGTAAGTCGCTGGTAGCTGTGAAGTCTTGGCTTTGAATAATATGTGCTGTCAATATAAACAGAGGTGTTTTCTTCTTTTAGCGTATATTGTGATTTGCCGACTTTTATTGTGCCGCTTGCGCTGAATACAGGCATAAAGCGTTTGAAATAAAAGTACTTTCTGTCACGCTCAAACGGTGCAACCTGGTCTAAAATATCACCGCTTTTGTCATCTATATTAAATTCAAAACTTAAATCTGCCTTTCCGCCGAAGTCGTAGAAGTTACATTTTACGGTGCGTTCGTTTTTAACCTTTACTACGGCAAATTCAATGCGCTTGTCTGAAAAAACAAGCTGTCCGCTCTCTTTGCTTTCGGGAAGTTCTGTTCTGCCGAGAAGTTGTTTTTTGGAGGCAAAATCGGAAATTACATTGCCGTTTTTTAAATTTGCAAGCGCTATTTTTATGTAAAAATCAAGACCTGAGTTTTCTGTGGAAATATAAAGCGAAACTTCTCCCGTACTTAAAAAATAACTTACGCTCTCTTTTATGTGTTTATTCTGTTTACTTAGTTCTTTGTTAAAATTAAAATAAGGTTTTTTGGCCCAACCGGCACACATTACCTCTCCGTTTTCTTCAAAAATATTTTGTGGCATGGTATATTCATACTGCAAAATTATCCCTCCAAGTTTTTATGTGCATACAAATATACTATATCATAAACAGATAATGCTTTTCAAGAAAAATAACAAATTTGTAAGACGGTTATATAAAATATTTTTTGTAATATATTTTGTAAGAGAAGGGAGAGGTGTTTGTGAAAAAGTTTTTTGCTGTTTTTGTCTGTATAATTTGTTTTACTTTTTGCTCGTGTACTGCCGATACCTCCGGAGAAAGCTACGAGCTTACAAGTGAAAATTGGCACGGCGTGCTTAAAGGCGGTGCGGAGGTGAGTTTGAGCTTTTCTGATAATACCGCCAAACTTACTCTGAAATCGGGTGAGGACGAAATCACAATTGACGGTTTATATGTAATTGATGAAAACAGTTTTATTATATTTAATCAGGAGTTTAAGCAGAGCTACAATTTTGATTATACGGTAAGCGGAGATAAACTTACTCTCGGTTATTGCGGAAATCAAATTGAAATTGAAAAACAGGTCGAAAATTAATTTATATTTTTCAAATTAAAGAGCATTTTTATTGATAATTAGATTGTTTTGTGATATAATGCTAATTATTATGCGGTAGTATAGGCTAAAATGACGATACTGCGATTTTGGGAGGTAGTGCCTTGGTAATTTTCGGGATTGACCCCGGCTATGCAATAGTCGGTTGGGGTGCAATCGGTTTTAAATCAAATACCTATAAGACACTCGGCTTTGGTGCGGTTGAAACGCAGGCAGGTATGGATTTTAATTACAGACTTGAGTATATTTATGATGAAATCTTTAATGTGCTTAATCGTTGCCGCCCCGATGCGCTTGCAATAGAAAAACTGTATTTTCAAAACAATCAGAAAACGGCAATTATGGTTGCGGAGGCAAGAGGAGTTATTCTGCTTGCCGCACAAAAACTGAAAATACCGATTTACGAATACACGCCGTTGCAGGTAAAAACTGCCGTTACAGGTTACGGCAAGGCAAAAAAGCCGCAGGTTATGGAAATGACACGCAAACTTTTGCATTTGTCGGAAGTGCCGAAACCCGATGATACGGCGGATGCACTTGCGATAGCTATTTGCCACGCTCAGGCGGCAGGTTCGGCACTTAGAAGAACGATGTTTGAAAGGAGAATAGGGGAATGATTTATTCGGTAAGAGGAAAACTTATACATACGGAAAATTCTGCGGCAGTAGTTGAGTGCGGCGGAGTAGGTTACCTTTGTCAGACTACAATGAATACCCTAAAAACGCTCAAACTTAATTCCGAGGTAACTCTTTATACCTACCTTAATGTGCGTGAAGATGCAGTCGATTTGTTCGGATTTGCAACTCAAAACGAACTTGCAACCTTTAAAACACTTATAAGCGTAAGCGGAGTCGGTCCTAAAGCGGGACTTTCTGTTTTGTCCGAACTTACCGCAGAACAGGTAGCTATGGCTATAGCGACCGATGATATAAAAACAATTATAAGAGCGCAGGGCATCGGCAAAAAAATTGCCCAGCGCATTATACTTGAACTTAAGGACAAGCTTGCAAAATCAGAACAGACTCAATCGGGCAATGTACAAATGCCGCAGACTGCCGGCGGAAATGTTGCGAAGGCAATAGAGGCACTCGGTGTGCTTGGCTACACTCCGGCAGATGTTTCGCCTGTTCTTGCAAATTTTGACGCAGGTTTGCCTGTTGAACAGCTTATAGCAATGACATTAAAACAGATGGGAAGAAATTGATAAATGAGTAAACCGGAGTTTTCGGATGAATTTGACTTTGAAAACAGAATACTTGATACATCAGAAATCCCTGAAGACAATATAGAGGGAGATAATCCTTTGCGTCCGAAAACCCTTTCGGAGTATATCGGACAGGAAACCGCAAAGGAAAATCTTAAGGTTTTTATTGAGGCTGCAAAAATCAGAGGAGAGTCGCTTGACCATGTACTTTTATACGGCCCTCCCGGACTCGGTAAAACAACACTTGCGGGAATTATTGCAAACGAACTCGGAGTTTCTTTAAGAATCACCTCCGGCCCTGCAATAGAAAAACCGGGTGACCTTGCCGCCTTACTTACAAACCTCAATCAGGGCGATGTGCTTTTTATAGATGAAATTCATCGTTTGAGCCGTTCGGTAGAGGAAATACTCTATCCGTCAATGGAAGATTTTTCAATAGATATTATTACGGGTAAGGGTCAGATGGCAGCTTCGTATCACTTGCCTTTGCCTAAATTTACGCTTGTAGGCGCTACAACAAGAGCAGGACAGCTTACAGCGCCCTTGCGTGACCGTTTCGGCGTAATTTTAAGACTTGAATTATACACGCCGCAGGAACTTGCGGAGATTGTAACACGAAGCGCAGGTATTCTTGATATAGAAATCAAACCTGACGGTGCGCTTGAAATTGCGTCACGCTCAAGAGGTACACCACGGATTGCAAACAGACTTTTAAAGCGTGTGCGTGACTTTGCACAGGTTATGTCTGACGGAATCATCACCTGCGACACCGCTCGCCTTGCGCTTGACAGACTTGAAATTGACGAACTTGGTCTTGACAGAAACGACAGACGCCTGCTTGAGGCTATACTCAATTTCTACAACGGCGGCCCTGTCGGAGTTGAAACCCTCGCAGCGGCAATCGGTGAAGAGGCGGTAACCATTGAAGATGTTTACGAGCCGTATTTACTTCAAATCGGCTTTTTAAGCAGAACACCGAGGGGCAGATGCATTACGGCAGCTGCTTGCCGTCACCTCGGATATGATTTTCCGAAAGGTGCTGTAAATGCAATGCCGACACAACCTAATCTTTTTGATAAAAACTCACAAAATTAATAAATACAACTTTAAATACAAAACTTGGAGGAAAAACTATTATGGGAAGACTTTTTGGTACAGACGGCGCAAGAGGCGTGGCTAATACAGAGCTTACAGCCGAGCTTGCAATGAATATAGGCAGAGCAGCCGCAATGGTGCTTGTAAACGATGAAGTTAAGCATCCGACAATTCTTATCGGTAAAGACACAAGACTTTCGGGCGATATGCTTGAGGGTGCGCTTATTGCAGGTCTTTGCTCGGTAGGTGCAAATGTTAAACTTTTAGGTGTAGTTCCTACTCCGGCAGTTGCTTATCTTGTAAAGAAATACAATGCAGATGCAGGTGTAATGATTTCTGCATCTCACAACCCATTTGAATTTAACGGAATCAAAATTTTCAGTTCAGAGGGATACAAACTCCCGGATGACCTCGAAAACAGAATCGAAGAAATCGTACTTGACCACGCAGTTCCGTATGCGACAGCAAATGACGGCGAAATCGGCAGAGTAGATACTCTTGAGTCTGCAGTTGATGATTATATTAATCATGTTGCAGAGGCTGTCGGCGAAGATTTAAGCGGTATGGAAGTTGCTCTTGACTGCTCAAACGGTTCATCTTCAAGAACCGCCGAAAAGCTTTTTACAAAACTCGGCGTTAAGGTTCATATGCTTTTTGACGAGCCTGACGGTATTAATATCAACAAAGACTGCGGTTCAACCCATACAAAGAAATTACAGGAATATGTACGCAAAAATAAGCTTAGTGCAGGTCTTGCTTTTGACGGTGATGCAGACAGATGTCTTGCGGTTGACGAAAACGGTAATCTTGTTGACGGTGACTTCCTCATTGCTATTTGTGCAAACGATATGATGAAGAACGGCAAACTTAAAAAGAATACAGCCGTAGGCACTGTTATGACCAATATGGGCTTTTCAAAATTCTGCGAGGCTAACGGCATTGATTTTGTTTCCACAAAGGTCGGCGACCGTTATGTGCTTGAGTCAATGCTCCAGAACGGCTATAATATCGGCGGCGAGCAGAGCGGACATATTATTTTCCTCGACCACTCAACAACAGGTGACGGTGAACTTTCGGGTGCTATGCTGCTTTCAATTATGAAACGCACAGGCGAAAAACTAAGCGACCTTGCAAAGATTATGGAGCGTTATCCGCAGGTACTTATCAATGTTAAGGTAAGCAACGAGGGCAAACTTTCTTTCTATACGGATAAGGAAGTTAAAGCGGAAATTAATCGTGTAACGGAAATTCTTGGCGACACAGGCAGAATTTTAGTTCGTGTATCAGGTACGGAACCACTCGTAAGAGTTATGCTTGAGGGCGAAAATCTTGAGCAGATTCAGACTCTTGCAGAAGAGGCAGCACAGGTAGTAAGGGAAAGATTGGCATAATGCGTTTATCTGAAAATTGGAAGGATTATGAGCTTATTGACGCTTCTGACGGAGAGCGACTTGAGCGTTGGGGCAATATTATTTTAATTCGTCCCGATCCGCAGATTATCTGGTCAACAGAAAAGAAAAATCCGCTTTGGTATTCGGCTCATGCACGCTATCACCGCAGCAACAAAGGTGGAGGCAGCTGGGAGCAATACAAAAAAATCCCCGCACAATGGAGTATAAATTACGGCAGTCTTACATTTAACATAAAGCCTATGGGATTTAAGCACACAGGTGTTTTTCCCGAGCAGGCTGTGAATTGGGACTTTGCCGCAGAAAAAATAAAAAAAGAGGGCAGACCTCTTAAAATATTAAACCTTTTCGGCTACACCGGCTGTGCAACGCTTGCGTGTATGAAAGCAGGTGCAAGCGTGTGTCATGTAGACGCTTCAAAAGGTATGGTACAGTGGGCAAAAGAAAACGCTGTATCAAGTAATATTGCCGACAAACCCGTAAGATGGCTTGTTGACGATTGTGCAAAATTCGTTCAGCGTGAAATCAGAAGAGGCAACCGATATGACGGTATCATTATGGATCCGCCGTCATACGGAAGAGGTCCGGGCGGTGAAGTTTGGAAACTTGAGGAACAGCTCTATCCGTTGGTTGAACTTTGCAGACAGGTTATGTCAGATGACCCTGCTTTCTTTATTCTTAATTCCTACACAACAGGTCTTTCGCCTGCGGTTATGGAGTATTTGCTCGGCGTTTTGCTGAAAACAAAATTCGGCGGTAAGGTTTCAAGCAGTGAAATCGGATTGCCTGTAACTGACACAGGACTTGTTCTGCCGTGCGGCTCAACAGCTATCTGGGAGAAGTAATTAATGAAGTTTATCTCTATTCAAAATATATTTTTTTCTTATATGTCCGAAGACGAGGGTCAGCCTATAGTAAATGCAGTTGACGGTGTGTCTTTGGAAATAGAAAAGGGCGAGTTTGTAGCCTTGCTTGGTCATAACGGATGCGGAAAATCAACTGTCGCCAAACATCTGAATGCAATGCTTGTTCCCGACAAAGGAAAAGTATTTGTTGACGGCGACGATACGGCAGATGAAGAAAAAACTCTTGATATTCGTAAAAAGGTAGGTCTTGTACTGCAAAATCCCGACAATCAGCTTGTAGCAAGCGTTGTTGAAGAAGATGTTGCGTTTGGTCCGGAAAACCTCGGAGTTGAACCGTCTGAAATAAGGCGTAGGGTTGATGACGCACTGAAAGCCGTTGATATGTACGATTTCAGAAAAGACGCACCTTACAAACTTTCGGGCGGTCAGAAACAAAGAGTTGCTATTGCGGGAATACTTGCAATGCAGCCTGACTGCATCGTACTTGACGAACCTACCGCAATGCTTGACCCGAACGGCAGAGAAGAGGTTATGTCAACCCTTTTAAAATTGAATAAAGAAAAAGGTATTACCGTTGTGCTTATTACACATTATATGGATGAGGCGGTACTTGCCGACAGAGTAATTGTAATGGACAGCGGTAAGGTGCTCACAGAGGGAACACCCGACAATGTTTTTTCACAGGTTGAACTTTTGAAAAAGCACAGACTTGATGTTCCGCAGGCAACAGAACTTGTCTACCGACTTATCGGCTGCGGTGCGAAAATTTACAAAATGCCGCTTGACAGTGACGAATGCGTCGATTTGCTTATGGAGGTGTTGAAATGAGTATCCTTGAACTAAAGAATATTTGCTACACCTACGGAGTAGGAACACCTTTTGAAAAAAAGGCGGTTAATGATGTCAGTTTTTCCGTAAATAAGGGAGAACTTATCGGAATTATCGGTCATACCGGTTCGGGTAAGTCAACGCTTGTGCAAATGCTTAACGGACTTATGAAACCGACAAGCGGTCAGGTTTTGCTTGACGGTGTGGATATATGGGACAAGCCAAAGGAAATTCGTAAAATCCGCTTTAAAGTCGGTATGGTTTTTCAGTATCCCGAATATCAGCTTTTTGAAGAAACCGTATACAAAGATATTTCTTTCGGCCCTTTCAACAAAGGACTTTCACAAGAAGAAATTGATAAAGAAGTTCGCAGAGCCGCAAAATTTACGGGCATAAAGGACGAACTTTTGTATAAATCACCTTTTGACTTGTCAGGCGGAGAAAAGCGCAGAGCGGCTATTGCCGGTGTAATAGCAATGGACCCTGATGTACTCGTGCTTGACGAACCGACGGCAGGACTTGACCCGATGGGCAGAGATGTACTTTTAAGTCAGATAGTACGCTATCACAAAGAAAGACAGAACACGGTTCTGCTTGTTTCTCACAGTATGGAGGACATTGCCCGTGTGGCAGACAGAATTGTGGTTATGAATAAATCAAAGCTCGTTATGTTTGACGAAACTCAAAAGGTTTTTGCGAGAGGTGACGAGCTTGAAAAAATAGGTCTGCGTATTCCGCAGATAACAAAAATAATGTCACAGCTCAGAAAAAGGGGAGTAGATGTGCCTGAGGGCATACTGACTGTTGATTCAGCGGTTGATTACCTTCTTCCTTATATAAAAAAGGAGGCAAGGTAATGGTAAGAGATGTAGCTTTCGGTCAGTATTTCCCCGCAAAGAGCCTTATACACAAACTTGACCCACGAGCAAAAATTATTATGCTTATTGCTTTTCTGGTGCTTGTGTTCTGCACATTTAACTATGCGGCTCTTGCCGTTGTGGCAGTATGCACAGCCGCTATAGTTCTTATGAGCGGAGTGCCTGTAAAGTTTTATTTTAAAAGTTTAAAAATTATTATTTTCATAGTAATAGTAACTTCAATATTAAATCTGTTTTACGGTACGGGAGATCCGATATGGCAGTGGGGAATAATTAAAATTACGGTAAACGGAATTAACCGTTCCGTGTTTGTAACGGTTAGAATTATTTGTCTTATTCTCGCAAGCTCTGCTCTTACTTTTACAACATCTCCGACAGAGCTTACGGACGCAATCGAAAGATTGATGAAGCCTTTAAATAAAGTACATTTTCCTGTACACGAAATTGCTATGATGATGTCGCTTGCACTGCGATTTGTGCCTACTTTGCTTGAAGAAACCGATAAAATTATGCAGGCGCAGAAAGCAAGAGGAGCAGACCTTGAGGGCGGTAATGTCATTGCACGAATAAAAGCATTGATTCCTATTCTTGTTCCGTTGTTTGTTTCATCGTTCAGAAGAGCGTATGACCTTGCAACAGCTATGGAATGTCGTTGCTATCACGGCGGCGAGGGCAGAACAAGAATGAAGAGTATTCATATGGCAAAACGAGATGTTATCGGTTTGATAACAGTTGGACTTGTAGTTTGCGGAGTGGTTATATGCAACATATTGATTCCGGCAGCACTTTAAGGAATTTTAAACTTACAATTTCATATGACGGCAGACAGTTCCACGGTTGGCAGATTCAGAACAACGCAATGACTGTGCAGGAGGCTTTTCAGACTGCATTGTCTAAAATTATCGGTGATGATTTTGATTTAAAAGGGTGCAGCCGTACGGACAGCGGAGTTCACGCAAATATGTACTGTATAAGCCTTAAAACTTCACATCCGATTGCCGATGTAAGGTTAAAAGCGGCATTAAACCGATGGTTGCCGCTTAGTATTGCGGTGCTTGACTGTGAAGAGGCAGACATTGATTTTCACGCAAGATACAGTTGCACAAGCAAGGAATATATTTATAAAATATGGAACACCGAAGTGCGAAATCCGTTTCTTGACGGTTATGCTCTTCATTACAGATATAAGCTTGACGAAGATATGCTTAACAGTGCGGCGCAGGCTTATGTGGGTACTCACGATTTTACTTCTTTTTGCACTCTCGACAGCAGAGAAAAAGGAGATATGACACGAACAGTAAAAGCTTTTTCGGTTACAAGAGAGGGTAATCTTGTAACTATGAAAGTAGAGGCTGACGGATTCCTTTATAATATGGTAAGAATTATGGTCGGTACTCTTTTAAGGATTCAGCAGGGAAAGATACCTGTTGACGGAATTGCGGGTATAATCGAAAAAAAAGACAGAAAATTTGCAGGCCCTACAGCACAGCCCTGTGGTCTGTATCTTAACAGGGTTAATTACGATTAATGGGTTATTTACCTGAAGGAGTGAACAGAAATGTTTTCCGGTAAATTTGAGAAATCTAAAGATAATTCAAAAACAAAATCAAAACCAAAGTCAAAAGGTCATCGCTTTGCCGAAACGAAAGCAAAAAAGACTGACCGTGATGTTATAAGTTACGAAGATGTACCGCTTGAGGACTATGAACTTGAAAAAACAGAAATGTCGCCTGCGGCAGTCAAGAAAATAATTATTTCCGTATGTGTGGTACTTGCGGCAGGACTTGTAGTATTTGCTTTTGCCAACAGAGACAGACTTTCGCCCGAAAGTATTGCAAACTGGTGGACATACGATGTACTCGGCAATGCGGGTAACGGATATCCCGTATCTATTACGGGAACAGAGGTTAATACAAATAACTTTGTGCTTTCTGACGGACACATAGCTTATACATCTGATACTTCCTTTGTCACTTTAAATTCATCGGGAAGTGATATATTCAGTACACAGCTTAAGTATTCAAAGCCGATTCTCGTAAGCAACAAAAATATGTTCCTTACATATGACCTCGGCGGTAAAGGATACGAAGTAAACTCGCTTGATAAGCAGCTTTTTGCATCAAATACGGATGATGATATTTACACTGCCGATATTGCATCTAACGGTGTATATGCAATTGTTACCGAGGGCAACGGTTATCTTTCTACACTTTTGGCTTTTAATAAAGATAATAACAGAATTTTTAAATATTCTTTTTCGGAATATTATATTACTTCGGTTACATTAAACAGTAACGGTACAGGTTGTGCCGCAACAGGTATAACTACTGAAAACGGTAAAGTTATTTCCGCAGTATATATGCTCGATTTTTCAAAGCAAGAGCCTGAACAGGTTATAAAAATTGACGGTGATGTAATTATCGCATCAAAATATTTGACCGATAACAGAGTTGCACTTGTTGGCAATACAGCGTCTTATGTTGTAAAAAAAGGCGATGAGAATTTTGTAACAAATTCTTATGAGTCAATGACACTTTCAAATTATTATTTTAATATGGATACATTGACATATGCGGTTGCACTCTCAAGAAGCGGCGACGGCAGAAGTTGCTCGGTTTATACATATGATTCAAACGGCTCTCAAAAATCTAAAATCGATACAGACAGCAAAGCTGACGCCATTTCGGTTTACAAGGACAAAATCGCTTTGCTTGACGGAAATACCGCAAATGTTTACAATACAAAGGGCGATAAAGTATTCGCAACCGAAACGGGCGCAGGTTCTAAAAATATAATTCTTTCTTCCGATACTACAGCTTATGTGCTGAGTGTAAATCAGATAAGATTTATTGAACTTAACAATAATCAGAAAGCAACCGAGAAAGTTGCGACTGATGATAAAGCCTAAAGAGGGGAATTTATGATACTTGACATAATTTTTCTTGCTGTTATAATTATCTTTATTATAAGCGGAGCAATCAGAGGCTTTGCAAGAGCAATTATGAATATAGCTGCGGTTGTAGCATCGGCTATACTCTCAAATTTGCTTTCGGGTGTAATATCTGACTGGATTTTTAATTCTTTCGTCAGAAATGATTTAATAGCAAACCTCAACAATGCGGTAACAAATACAGAAATTTCCGTAAACAGTGCACTCGGCGATTTGCCGGGATGGGTGTCTTCTGTAGTTTCTTTTTTCTGCAACCTGTTTAATTTTGATGAACAAAGACTTGTAGATTGCTTTGTGGGAACGGCATCAACAGCTAAACTTACAGCCGTTGAGGTTACCGATAATTTTGTAAAACCGATTGTAACGGGTATATTCTCATTTTTTATTGCAATAATATTATTTATACTTCTGATAATTATTTTTAAATTGATTATTAAACTTGTAAATAAATTATTTGAATTACCTGTAATAAGTCCGATTAACAGAGTGCTCGGCGGTGTTTTCGGTGCTGCCGAGGGTATAGTTGTTGCTTTAATATGCCTTGCAGTGCTTGCGGTAATAATGGACTTTACAAATTCAACCGCTGTGCTCAATGAGGGAATAAGCGGAGTTGCTTTTTCAATTTTCAAACGCTGAATATAATAAAGGGGAATGAAAATGGACAACGAAAATAAAAAGATAATTAAGCAAAAATCAGATTTATGGACAGTACCGAACATACTTACATATTTGAGATTTGCACTTGTCGTACCGTTTGTTATTTTGTTTTTAAATGAAAAATATTTGGAGTCAGCAATATGTATTGGTTTGTCGGGTATTTCAGATTGTCTTGACGGATTTTTTGCAAGAAAATTAAATCAGGTAACTCAACTCGGAAAGTTGCTTGATCCTATTGCGGATAAAATTACTTTAATTTCGGTTATGTTTTGTATGGCTTTTTATGCGCCTAATGTAATACCGATTCTTGTAGTTTTAATAGCAAAAGATGTGGCAATGCTGATTGGCGGTGTTTCTCTTTTAAAAAGGAAAATAACTCCTCCTGCCGCCGAATGGTTTGGTAAACTTGCAACAATAGTTTTTTATTTTGCTGTATGTATAATAGTCTTTTTAAAGGCGGTTATAAATTACGAAAATTTGTTAATAGACGATATTTTACTTTCGATTACAGCTGTTGTTATGCTTTACGCTCTTTACAGATATGCTAAAATTTTTATGGCACTTATAAAAGAGGACAAGGCAAAAAAGAAAGAAAAAAGCAAACAATAATCTCATTTTACTAAAAAAATTAGAAAAAACGACAAAAAAGAATTGCAAAATTTTCTGTTATGATATATTATATATGGTAACAGATTTAAATAGTGTTTTATTTTAACGATGTTTAAACTTGCGGTATTGTTTATCGCTTAAATAATTTATGTATAAAGGAGCAGACTATGCTTTGTAGCAGATGCGGAAAACGACCTGCTGTCGTTTTTGTTTCAACAAACAATCCACAGGATGAAGCCACAAAGGGTTATTGCCTTACTTGCGCAAAAGAGCTTGGCATAAAGCCTGTTGAGGACTTAATAAATAAGATGGGAATTTCAGATGATGATCTTGAAAATGTGCAGGATCAGATGGATTCCCTTATGGAGAATATGGGTGAAAACGGCGACCTTTCTCAACTTATGCAGCAGCTTGGTGCAGACAACCTTGCTGAAAGTATGGGCGAGTTAGGCGAAGACGGAGGCAGTGAGGACGATGATTTCTCACACGGCGCACCGACATTCCCGGCTTTCTTCAATAATATTTTCGGTGCTAAAAACGGTGAAAACAATACCGACGGTTCCGCTAAGAGCGGCGGCAAAAAGAAAGAGAAAAAAGATAAAAACAGAAAACACCTCAACCTTTATTGTGAGGATCTTACCAGAAAGGCAAGAGAGGGCAAAATTGACAATATTGTCGGCAGAGATAAAGAAATTGAGCGTGTTATTCAGATTCTTTCACGCCGTACAAAGAATAACCCTTGTCTTATCGGTGAGCCGGGTGTAGGTAAAACAGCGATTGCAGAGGGGCTTGCTTTAAGAATTGCAGACGGCAATGTTCCGCAGCGCCTTAAGAATAAAGAAATTCATCTTCTTGACCTTGCTTCACTTGTTGCGGGAACACAGTTCAGAGGACAGTTTGAAAGCCGTATTAAAGGACTTGTTGCCGAGGTTAAGGAAAACGGAAATATTATACTTTTCATTGATGAAGTACATACACTTGTCGGTACAGGTGATAATGAGGGAACAATGAATGCTGCCAATATTCTTAAACCCGCACTTTCAAGAGGCGAGGTTCAGGTTATCGGCGCAACCACATTTAACGAATACAGAAAATATATTGAAAAAGACTCTGCGCTTGAGAGGCGTTTCCAGCCTGTAAAGGTAGGCGAGCCTACTATTGCGCAGACTGTTGACATTATTGCAGGCGTAAAAGGATATTATGAACAGCATCACCACGTTACTGTTGATAATGAAATTGTACGCAAGACTGTTGTGCTTTCAGAGAGATACATTACAGACAGATTCCTACCTGATAAAGCAATCGACCTTCTTGACGAAAGCTGTGCGTGTGCCGCTCTCCGTAATAAAAATATGGAAAAACACGACAAACTTATTGACGAACAGCAAAAACTTAATTTGCAGAAAGAGGCAATCTCCACTGCTGATGAAATCGACTACGAAAAACTTGCAAATGTAAATACCGCGCTTGCAAGAGTTGATTCTGAACTTTCAAAAATTGACCCTGAAACCCTTGTTTCTAAGGTTACAGAAGAAGATATTGCTACAGTAATCGAATTGTGGACAGGTATCCCTGCATCAAGAATCAGAGAAAACGAACTTGCTAAACTTGCAGGTATTGAAGATGCTCTTAAAAAGAAAATTATCGGTCAGGACGAGGCGGTGGAAGTTCTCGCATCTGCAATTAAACGCAGCAGAGTGCAGATTTCTCCAAGACGCAGACCTGCATCGTTTATTTTCGTAGGTCCTACAGGCGTCGGTAAAACCGAACTTGTAAAGGTACTCAGTCAGGAACTTTTCGATACTCCCGAAACTCTCATACGACTTGATATGTCGGAATTTATGGAGAAACACTCCGTGTCTAAGATTATCGGTTCACCTCCGGGATATGTAGGTTATGACGAGGCAGGACAGGTTACGGAAAAAGTAAGACGCAGACCGTACTCCGTACTTCTTTTCGATGAAATCGAAAAAGCACATCCTGATGTACTCAACATTCTTCTTCAGATTCTCGATGAAGGTAAAGTTACAGACGCACACGGCAGAGCAGTAAACTTTGAGAATACTGTAATTGTAATGACTTCTAATGCAGGTTCGGCAAATAAAGAGAATGCTCTCGGCTTCGGTAAGTCATCGGAAGAGGCGTCTAAAGAAAAGGTAATGAAGGCTCTTTCAGAGTTTCTTCGCCCAGAGTTTATTGCCCGTGTTGATGAAATCATTGTGTTTAACAGCCTTAAGGAAGATGATTTTGTAAAGATAGCCAACCTTATGCTTTCAGAGTATGTTCCTACAATGGAAGAAAAGCACATCAAGTTTAGCTTTGATGAAAAGGCTTGCGAGTACCTTGCAAAAAAATCTTGCAACGGCAGCAGTGGTGCAAGAGATCTTAGAAATACTATCAGAAGAGAAGTAGAAGAAAAGATTGCCAACGCAATGATAGAGGCAGGCTCGGCATCGCTTTCAGCAATTAATATTACATCTGACGGCGAAAGCATTAAACTTGAGTCGGTTTAATAAATTTATTTATAGTTAATAATTAAAGAAGCTGTAAAAAACAGCCTAAATAAAAAATGACTGCATTTCTACCTTTCGGTTATAATGCAGTCGTTTTTTATTTGATCTTATTTGCTAAGAAAATCAGAATTTAATTTTTTCTGCAATGTACTCGTTAAGTTTGTCGATAGCAACTCTTTCTTGAGCCATTGTGTCACGATCACGGACTGTCACGCAGCCGTCATCAACTGATTCAAAGTCATATGTGATGCAGAACGGTGTACCGATTTCGTCCTGTCTTCTGTAACGCTTACCGATTGAACCTGCATCATCGTAATCAACCATAAAGTCTTTGGCAAGCATATCATAAACTTCCTGTGCTTTATCGTTGAGCTTTTTAGAAAGAGGAAGAACAGTTGCCTTGAACGGTGCAAGTGCAGGGTGGAGGTGGAGAACAACTCTTGTGTCTTTCTCGTCGATAACTTCTTCATCGTAAGCCTCAACCACAATTGCAAGGAACAGACGCTCAACACCGAGTGACGGTTCAATTACATATGGAATGTACTTTTCATTTGTCTGTGGGTCAAAGTATTCAAGTGACTTGCCGCTTGTCTTCATATGCTGTGTAAGGTCATAGTCGGTTCTGTCAGCAACGCCCCAAAGTTCGCCCCAACCGAATGGGAAGAGGTATTCAAAGTCTGTAGTAGCCTTTGAATAGAAACAAAGCTCTTCTTTAGCGTGGTCACGAAGTCTTAAGTTTTCGGCTTTCATGCCAAGTGAGTAGAGCCAGTCACGGCAGAAACCTCTCCAGTATTCAAACCACTCAAGGTCTGTACCCGGCTTGCAGAAGAACTCAAGTTCCATCTGCTCAAATTCACGAACACGGAAAATAAAGTTGCCCGGTGTAATCTCGTTTCTGAAAGACTTACCGATCTGCGCAACGCCGAAAGGTACTTTCTTACGGCTTGTTCTCTGAATGTTTGCAAAGTTTACGAAAATACCCTGTGCAGTTTCCGGACGAAGATAAATTTCGTTTTTGCTGTCCTCTGTAACACCCTGGAATGTTTTAAACATAAGGTTGAACTGACGGATATCTGTAAAGTTGTGCTTACCGCACTGTGGGCAAGGAATTTGCTTTTCTTTAATATATTCAGTCATTTTCTCGTTTGACCAGCCGCTTACATTTGTACCGTCAAAATCTTCGATAAGGTTGTCTGCACGGTGACGGGTTTTACATTCCTTACAATCCATAAGCGGGTCAGAGAAACCGCCGAGGTGACCCGAAGCTACCCATGTCTGCGGATTCATAAGAATTGCAGAGTCAAGCCCTACATTATACTTGTTTTCCTGAACAAACTTTTTAAGCCAAGCCTGCTTGATATTATTCTTGAGAGCCATACCGAGTGGGCCGTAGTCCCATGTGTTTGCAAGTCCGCCGTATATTTCCGAACCCGGATATACAAAGCCTCTGCCTTTACAAAGAGCAACAATTTTGTCCATAGTCTTTTTTGAATTGTCCATATCTGTAACCTCATTTCAAATATTTACAAAATCATATACATAAAATTATACTATTAAATAATACTACAAACTGCCGCTTATGTCAATTAAAATGTGGTAATATACTTTTATTTAGTTGTTAAAATAGTTGTTAAAATTTTGATAAAAAATTTATTAATTTATATAAAATGCCTTGCATTTCTTTAAAAAATAGTGTATAATAATTATACTCACAAATTTGAGTAAATAAAAGGAGGATTTTCCAATGAGAAAAACAAATAAGGTTCTCAGTCTTACAGTTGCAGGACTTATGGCATTTTCTACATCTGCCGTAACCGCTTTTTCAGTATCAGCAGCTGAAGATGTAACCGACACAAAAATTTATTTTGAAGTTCCGACCGAGATTTGGGCAGACGCTTTAGTAAAAACAGATGTAAGTGCACTTAAGGTTTACGCTCATACATATGCAGTTGCCGGAGACCCTGATTATAAGGAAACGTCATGGCAGACAAAGGGTGAGGTCTGTAAATATGTCAGTGGCAACATCTATTCGTACGATATTGATGCAAAATATAAAAGAACGCTTAAAGATGGTGCGGATTATGTAGCTATTTTCTCAATTGTAGGCGACAAGGGCTATCAGACATGTAATGTAACCATGGGCAAGTCATGCTACGGCGATACAATCGTTGTTACAGGCGAAACATACGAAAACTCTCAAGACTCACAGAAAAAGGACTATAGATCAGTTTGGAAGAGCGAAGCTAATGCCGCTGTTTACGGTCCTAAGCTCGAAATCACATCAACAGGTCGTGTAGTAGGCGAGAGCATTCCTACAAGTATCACAGCTGAAGAAATGGTAGCTCAGTTCCTCCATGAATATGGTGTAAAGAATGCTTCTATCCTTACTCCTGAAAAGGTACAGGAAACTTGTGCAAACGAGTTCATCAATGCAGCTCCTAAGGATGTTTACGATTTATATGTATCTAAGTATGCCGATGAGCTTGCTGCTCCTGAAACATATCCTAACACAGCATCTGCTGAAAAAATTGCTGAATACCTCGGCGTTACACCTGAAGCTGAATCTACATATGTAGTAGCAGGTTCAGAAGAGCTTTGCGGTGTTTTATGGAAGGGCAGTCCTGAAGAGGCACCTGAAAATGTAATGACAAAGAATGCTGACGGTACATATACAAAGGTATTTAGCGGAGTTGCTCCTGCTGAAAAGCTCCAGGTTAAAGTTGCTGAGAATAAAGCTGACGGCGAGCAGAACTGGATTGGCGATGCTACAGGCAATAATATAACATTTGATGTAACAGATACATGTGATGTTACTGTTACATACAACCCATCAACAAGCGAAATTACAGTAACAGGCGATGCAGTAAAGCTTGTTACAGATATTGAAATCACAAGCATGCATGCTGTTGGTAACGGTGATCCTGATGATGAATCATGGTTAAACGGCATAGCTTGGGATCAAACAGCTAATGAGATGGAGCAGGTTGCAGACAAGGTTTATGAGATTACATATCATAATGTACCTGAGTTTGACAACTACCAGGTTAAGTTCGCAGCTAACGGCACATGGGCTGACAGCTGGGGCGGTGCAGAAGAGAACTTCACACCTGAATCCGGCGTTGCATTTGACGCTGTATACAACGGTCAGAACCTCACTGTAAATGTACCATATGCGCTTGCTGATGTAACACTCAGAATTGACCTTTCAAACTTCAACTATGCTACAAAGACAGGTGCAGTTGCAACTGTTACTGTTACAGATGCTGTACCTAAGACATATATTGGCGATGTAAACGGCGACGGCAAGATTGATGCTAACGACGTCACAACTCTCCAGATGTATATTGCTAAATATGCTGATGTAACTGTTAATGAGGCAGTTGCTGATGTTGACGGCAATGGCAAAATCAATGTTCTTGATGTAACTGCTATCCAGAAGTATGTTGCAGGCGGTTTTGACGGAACAGGCAATGCAGGCAAGGTTCTTGAGGATATTGCTTAATCTGCTGATTAAATAAAATAATTTATTAAATTTCAGGCGATGGCTCAGGCTGTCGCCTGTTTTTTATAAAAAAATAATACATTTAAAATAATTCTTGGTTTAAAGTTGACTTTAAGTTGTAATATAATATTGTAAAAATAAAGTATATTATATCTATCATATTGGTGGTACTTATGTCAAAGTTTTTAACTGTATATTATTCGCAAATTGTAAAATGAAGATGAAAGAATAAAAAAGAATATTCATAGAAACGATTTCGTAGTAGAATTAACTTACCACACAAAAATCCGAAAGGAATCGTCACTATGGATACACTTAATTTTACACCATCACAAGAAAGGTCAACATTTAATAAAAGAAGAACGATACTATATATCAATCAGGCTTAATATAGACCACCGGTCGGTTTACAAAATAGCAAAAGAACTTCATCGTCCATACAATACAATCAAACAAGAGGTACAGTGCAGAACGGAGTATTTGTATACAGGAACGGATTTTATGTGTGACGGCGGAGCAACCGCAAGTTATTACTACGGCCTTTAAAACCGAATAATTGATAAAAACACAGCTGTCAAAATGACCCGACCCCCAAAAGTTAGACCTAAAAAATCTAACTTTGGAGGTTGGTATTT
>ERZ506931.267-NODE-267-length-23502-cov-3.826204_pt1 | contig 23502 bp, 19 predicted proteins | sample MGYA00512902_ERZ506931 | MGnify/ENA metagenome assembly ERZ506931 | reverse complement strand
GGTCATGGACTCTTCCGTAATGATCGGCTTAATGATAATGTCCTGTGCAGCTTTCATTATGCATATACCTCCTCGATCTTCTTGGCGGCGTCCTTCAGAACAACGAAGCTGTCGCAGTTGAGGATGTCATACACGCAAAGGGTGTTGACGGTCACAACCTTAACGCCGGCGATGTTCCGTGCGCTCTTATAAATCTTCTCGTCCTTATCTGCGGTGACGATCAGGGTCTTCTTGGCAGCCTTCAGCTTGGTGAGCATCTCGACCACAGCTTTGGTCTTAATGTCTTCCAGCTCTACCTTGTTCACTACCATCATCTCCTCAGCAGCAACCTTGCTGGACAGCGCGGACTTCATAGCCAGTCTGCGCACCTTCTTGTTGATGCTGATGCCGTATGTTCTGGGCTTCGGGCCGAGAGCAATACCGCCGTGGGTCCACTGCGGGCTTCTGGTAGAACCCTGACGGGCACGACCGGTGCCTTTCTGTCTCCAGGGCTTTGCACCGCCGCCGCTGACCTCAGAACGAGTGAGAGTTGACTGTGTGCCCTGACGCTGGTTAGCCAGATAGCTGACCACTGCAAGATGCATTGCGGATTCGTTCGGCTCAATGGCGAAAACGGAATCTGCAAGTTCCAATTTAGAAGTTTTCTTACCTTCCTGGTTATAAACCTGAACCTGTGCCATTTTAATCTCTCCTTTCGTTAAGCTTTCACTGCGTCAGCGATGACAACAATGCCGCCCTTGGGGCCGGGAACGGCGCCCTTGATGGCGATGAGGTTATTCTCGGCATCCACCTTAACAACCTCGAGGTTTTGAACGGTTACGGTCTCATGACCCAGGTGACCTGCCATCTTCTTGCCCTTAAATACGCGAGAAGGGCTGGAGCAGGCACCCAAAGAACCGGCGTGACGGGCGTTGGGGCCGGTACCGTGGCTCATTCTCAGACGAGAGAAGTTCCAGCGCTTAATGGCGCCTGCGGTGCCCTTACCCTTGCTGGTGCCCTTCACATCGATCTTTTCGCCGGGAGCGAAAAGATCGGCCTTCAGGATGTCACCTACATTCATTGCGGAAATGTCGTCCAGACGAAATTCCTTCAGTGTCTTCTTGGGAGCCACATCAGCTTTGTCAAAATGACCTTTCATCGGTTTGTTGACGCGTGTGATCTTCACATCGCCAAAGCCCACCTGAATGGCCTCATAGCCGTCGTTCTCCATTGTCTTCTTCTGGGTAATCGTGCAAGGACCGGCCTCCACAACGGTTACAGGGATTGCATGGCCCTGTGCGTCGAAGACCTGGGTCATGCCGATTTTCTTACCGATAAGACCTTTCTTCATGTTTATTCCTCCTTTGGTTATTGGTTGGGTCTCCCCAACATGACCTCGACCGGGTTGCGATCAGTTTTCAGTTCAATTAGAGCTTAATCTCGATCTCAACGCCTGCCGGGAGCTCAAGACTTGTCAGCGCTTCCACCGTCTTGTTGGAAGGTCTGAGAATGTCGATGAGTCTCTTGTGTGTTCTCTGCTCAAACTGCTCACGGCTGTCCTTGTACTTGTGTACAGCACGCAGGATAGTAACAACTTCCTTCTCGGTGGGAAGCGGGATGGGACCGCTCACCTGAGCGCCGGTGCGCTTTGCGGTGTCTACGATCTTCTCCGCAGCCTGGTCCACCAGGTTGTGGTCATAGCCCTTCAGTCTGATGCGGATCTTAACTTTACTTGCTGCCATGTGAAATTCCTCCATGAATTTTGATGGTGCGAGCAACCATTGTTTGACTACCCACCCGTGTGTTTCAACCCTTACCGTAAATAAAGCCGAATGAAGGCAGTTCATTCGGGCACGGTTACACGGTGCACAGCGCGTTCGCAAGTCACGCTCTGCAAGGACCCCTTACGGTCCGCGTCGTACAATGATTCGTTTCGCCCGGTTTGAAATCGGACATACTCCGCCGAAATTACCGCTCTGGGTAGGAGCGCAACCTCCGGCATCAACGCATATCTGGTTGTGTGTTGCGGTGTCTATATATTATATATATAATACGCCCAATCACACGCAGGCAATATTATATTATATAGAGCCCCTGCTGTCAAGCCTTTTTTTGAAGTTCTTTGGAATTTTTTTCATTGTGCAAAATGCCAGAAAATCCGGCTCCATTTTTGTAAAAATCACCAAAGCAGAACCACCGGTTTTTTGGTGTCTCTCCCCTGTCGAACCACAAGATGTAGTTGCCGTTCTCCATATTTAGTAGGAAACGCCCCGCACCGTGGAAAAATTCCGTCGCGTCGCTTTGACCGAATTTTTGAAAAATTTAATTTTTGGCAGCAAAAGTTATACGACATTGTACCAATAAAATAAACGCAGCGCCCAAGCCGGTCGGCCTGAACGCTGTGCAAATCGCTATATTATAGTATGTTTATATATAAGGGCTACTTGAGTTTGGCAATGGTCACGCCGTTCTCGCCCTCGCCGTACACCCCCAGCCGATACTCGGCCACATTGGGGTGGTGTCGCAGTTCTTCCTGTACGGCGGTACGCAGCGCACCGGTACCTTTGCCGTGGATAATGCGCACCTCGGATATGTTATTGAGCACGCACTTATCAATAAACAGACCCAGGTTGCCCAGGGCTTCCTCTACCGTTTGTCCTCGCAGATCCAGCTCGGTTTTTACATCCGCGTCTGCCCGGGAGGTGGTGCGCCGCAGGGTGCGCTGGCCGGTGATCGGCGCTTTCTTCTTGGGCGGCAGCAGGCGCAGATCCGTCGGTTTGACCCGCGTTTTCAGCATACCGGAGGAAACCAAAATCTTACTGCCCAGTTCCAGCACGTCGCCCTCGCCAATGCCCTTGATGAGCACATGGTCCCCTACCTGCAAGGGGCGGGGCAACTTATAATCCGCATCCCAATCGGTGTTCAGCCGGTTGGGGTTCACAATATCGTCCAACTCACCCAAGCGGTTTTTGATCTCCCGCCTGGTCTTACGGGCCAATTCCGTGGCGTTGGTGGCAGTCTGCTCTTTCTTCAACTGCTCCAGCTGGAGCAGAAAGTCCGAAGATGTGCGTTTGGCAGCATCTACCAGCCGCTGTGCCTCTCGCTTAGCCTTGTCCAGTTCTCGATCCCGCAGGGTGTCGATCTTGGACTTTTCTTCTCTGGCTTTGGCAGCCAGCCGCTCCGCCTCTTGCCGTTCCTTAGACGCCGCTGCCCGCTCCTCGTCCAGTGCCTTTCGAGCGCTCTCCAGGTTCTCCAGCACAGACTCAAACTGCCGGTTCTCCGAGCCGACAATCTCCTTAGCCGCCCGCACGACCGCCGGATCCATGCCCAGGTGCTCCGTAATGGCAAAGGCGTTAGACCGACCGGGCACGCCAATCAGCAGCCGATAGGTAGGCCGCAGGGTCTCCACATCAAACTCGCAGCAGCCGTTACTGACCCCGGGCGTATCCAGCGCATAGGCTTTCAGCTCCGCATAATGGGTGGTGGCGGCAATGTGCGCTCCCTTTTGGCGCAGATATTCAATGACAGACACTGCCAGCGCCGCGCCCTCGATGGGATCCGTACCGGCGCCCAACTCGTCGATCAGCACCAGGGAATCTTTGTCCGCCTTTCCCATAATATCAATAATATTCACCATATGAGAGGAGAAAGTGGACAGGTTTTGGGCAATGCTCTGTTCATCTCCGATATCCACCAAGATTTGGCGGTACAGCGCCAGTTTGCTGCCGTCCGATACCGGAATCAACAACCCACAGCCCACCATCGCCGTCAGCAGGCCCAGGGTCTTTAAGGTCACCGTCTTACCGCCGGTATTGGGGCCGGTGATCACCAGAGTATCATAGTCCGTACCCAGGGTAATATGCACCGGCACCACCCGCTCTTTTTCAATCAGCGGATGGCGGGCATTTTTCAAATCCGTTACGCCCTCGGTGTTCAGCTGGGGACGAGCGGCTTTCATTTGGTACGCCAAGTGCGCCTTGGCAAAGATCAGGTTCAGCCGCACAGCACTGTCATAACTGTGGCGCACGCTCTCTGCAAAAGTGCCTGCCTCTGCGGACAGCTCAAAGAGAATGCGCTGCACCTCTTCCCGCTCCCGGCCCTCTAACACCTTAATGTCATTGTTGGCGTCCACCACCGCCGCCGGCTCAATAAACACCGTAGCGCCGCTGGAGGAGGTGTCATGCACCAGACCGGGCACCTCGCCCCGGTGCTCCGCCTTTACCGGCACTACAAAGCGACCGCCACGCTGGGTGACGATGGGCTCTTGCAAGAATTTTTGGTAATGGGTGGAGTGGATCATACCGTCCAGCCGTTGCCGAATGGCCGCCGCCTTGGCCTTAATCTTCCGACGAATGTCGTAAAGTTCTTCCGAGGCCTTGTCCGCCATTTCCTCGGGACTGACAATGCAGGTAAAGATCCGGTTCTCCAAATATTTGTTCACCGTAATGCCGTCAAAAAAGAAATTCAGGGACGAGCTTGTGCCCGCCAAATGGCCGTGCCAGTCGTCCAGAATGCGCAGCGCCCGCAGGGTGTCGCCCACCTGCAGCAACTCCGTCATATTCAGGCACCCGCCGGCTGCCGCCCGCTGCAACGGACCGTTTACATTATGCAGCCCGCCAAAAGACGGCGCGCCGAACCGGGCCAGCATAGAAAAAGCGTCCTCCGTCTGATCCAGCAGGAGAGCAATCTCCCCCGGGTCTGCCGCAGGGCGCAGCGCCAATGCCGCCTCTTTGGCGTCGTCACAGGTAGTCTGTTCCGCCAAAAGGGCAAGCACCTTATCCAGTTCCAAGGTTTGCAAATTCTTATCCATATCTCTATCCATTATGATGCTATGTAGTCGCGTCCCCGGCTTGCAGGGACTTGTAGAATTCCAGTGTGGTAAAGCGCCGGTCCAGCCGCCGCAGGGTGTACTGCTCCGTCACCCGGCCCAGCAGTACCATTTGCTCCGGCGACAGAGCAAAGCCAAAAATACGCCCCGGCTCCGTCAGGCAAATGTAGCGCACGGCGGTCATCACCGTCTTGGGTACCGCCACGGCGCCTGCCTTGGGGCAATGCTCACAGTAAATGCAGCCCCCGTCCACATCAAAGTACATCACCGGCGTTTCATAAGTCCCGCAGTTGGCGCAGGCCAAAATATTGGGCATATAACCGGAGATGGACAGGGCGCGCAATTCAAACACCGCCTTGATCTGCACCAGCGGCTTGGTACCCTTGCACAATAGATGCAGAGTGTTCAGCAGCAGACGCAACAATTCCGGCGCCGGTTGTTCTTCCGCCGCCAATTCGTAGCTAAGCTGGGCAAAATATTGGGCAGCTGCCAGCCGATCAATATCCTGCCGCAAGCCAAAAAACACCTCAATGGGTGCCGCACTGTCTACCGTATAAGCGTCGCGTCCACGGTACAGGGCAAACTCGCCATAGCAAAAAAGGGAGGTGGCAGCGGCACGCCGATTCTTCAGCTGCTTGCCGCCTCGCACAAACGCACGCACCAGCCCGTGATCCGCCGTCAGCAAAGTCACCAGGCGATCATTCTCCCCGGTGGTCTGCTCCCGTATCACTAACCCTTTGGTGGTACTGTTCATGCCCCTCTTGTCGTTCCTCTTCCTTGTATTTCAAATAATCGGCCACACGGCCGGTTTGTACAAACTGTTGCCAGCTGTTCTCTGCCATCGACATAGGATCACCGTTTTTATTGTATCCTATGCGTGCAACGCCATTTGTGCCAAATTCATCCAAGGACAAAATCTAACACCGCAGCGGCAAAAAATCAATTTATTCGTTATCCAAACCAAAGTTGTGGATCAGGCCCTCACGGTTACGCCAGTCCTCTTTCACCTTAACCCAGGTGTGCAGATTGACCTTGATCCCGAAAAAGCGCTCCATATCCTGCCGAGCAAATGTGGCGATCTTTTTAAGCATAGCGCCGCCCTTGCCGATGACCATACCCTTATGGCTCTCCCGCTCGCAGTAAATGGTGGCGTCCACATCCAAACAGCTGCCGTCCGGGCGTTCCTTCATCTTCTCGATGGCAACGGCAATGCCGTGGGGAATCTCCTTGTCCATTAGGCGCAGGATCTTCTCCCGGATCATTTCCGCCGCCAGCACCCGCTCCGGCTGATCCGTCAAGGTATCGTCCGGAAAAAAATGGGGCGACGGCAGCGCCAGGCGTTCCATCTCCGTCAGCAGATCCTGCACACCCTCGCCGGTCTGGGCGCTGCAAGGCACCACAGCCGTAAAGTCATACAGCCCTGCCAACTGGCCGATGCGGGGAGCCAGCTCCGTCTTGTCCCGCAACATGTCAATTTTGTTAATGGCCAGGATCACCGGCAAGCGCTGCTTTTTGCACATTGCCAACAGTTCCTGCTCCTTGTCGTTGAGCTCGCCCTTAGGCTCCACCACAAACAGGCAGGCATCCACGCCGCCTACCGTGTCGCCTACCGCCTGGTTCATATGCTCGCCCAGCTTGTTGTGGGCATGGTGAAAACCGGGGGTGTCCGTAAACACCAGCTGCACCTCGTCCCGAGTCAGCACGCCCATGATCTTGGTACGGGTGGTCTGTGGCTTAGAAGACACAATGGCGATCTTGCTGCCGGTAAGTCGGTTCAAAATAGAAGATTTGCCCACATTGGGCTTGCCGATAATGGCGATAAATGCAGATCGGGTCATGACTCGTCTCCCATATAATAGCTACTGTCCCGCTTCCAGCCGATTTGGGTCAGCACGGTTTCTTCCTTTTCGCGCATACGCACTTCTTCCAGTCCGCCCTGCTCATGGTCGTAGCCCAGCAGGTGCAGCATGGAATGGACGGTCAAAAAGCCGATCTCCCGCTGCAAGGGGTGATTATACAGCTCTGCCTGCTCCATGGCTTTCTCCATAGAGATCACAATATCCCCCAGCAGCTTGGCGCCGGTGTCGTGGTTAATGTCGTACACACCGTTCTCCCCCAGAGGGAAGCTAAGTACATCCGTCTCTCTGTCGATGTTTCGATACGCTTTGTTCAGCTCACGGATCTGTTCGTTATCCACAAAGCGCACGCTCACCTCTGCACTGCCCTCAAAATGCTCCAGTTCCAGCACAGCGTGGCAACAACGGCGGATCAGCAACCGAATACCGGTAGGCACCTTCACTGCCTTTTGATCGTTTGAAATGACCACTTTTACAGATTCCATTACTTGTTTTTCTCCTCATATTTTTCATACGCCCGAATAATGTCCTGCACCAACCGGTGGCGCACCACATCCTTCTGGCTGAATTTATGAATTTCAATATCATCTACATGCTTTAGAATGTCCATCACCTTCACCAGCCCGGAGCGCTTGCCCTCCGGCAGGTCAATCTGGGTAATGTCGCCGGTGACCACCATTTTGGAGTTGAACCCCAGGCGGGTCAAAAACATTTTCATCTGCTCCGGCGTGGTGTTTTGGGCCTCATCCAGGATAATAAAACTGTCGTCCAAGGTACGCCCACGCATATAGGCCAGCGGCGCCACCTCGATAGCGCCTCGCTCCTGGTAGCGCTGAAAACTCTCAGCCCCCAGCATATCAAACAGCGCGTCATATAACGGGCGCAGGTACGGGTCTACCTTGCTTTGCAGGTCGCCGGGCAGGAAGCCCAACTTCTCCCCCGCTTCCACCGCCGGGCGGGTCAAAATGATCCGGTTCACCTCTTTGGCACGAAAGGCGGTAACCGCCATTGCCACAGCCAGGTAAGTCTTACCTGTACCGGCCGGGCCAACGCCAAAGGTAATGGTGTTTTTGGCGATGGACTCGCAGTACCGCTTTTGGCCCACGGTCTTTGGCTTCACCGGGCGACCCTTGGCCGTCACGCACACCGAGTCCGTGGTCATGGAGGAGAGCACTTCCTCGTTGCCCTCGCCCACCAGCGAGATCACATAGCGCACATTCTGCTCCGTCAGCTGCTCGCCTTTGTTAATTAGGGTCAGCAGTCCGTTCAGCGCCCGGGCAGCGGCGGCCACATTCTCTGCGTCCCCCACCACCTTCAGGTCTGCCCCCCGGCAGGTGATGGTCACACCGTACTCCCGCTCCAATAGCTTTATGTTTTCATCGAAGCTGCCAAACAGGTTCGCTGCCTGTTCCATCGCTTCAAAGGTGATTACCTGTTCTGTCATACTTTAACTTCTGCCTTTATCCGTTCAATTCTGCGCTCCTCTACCCCGCATACAGTAAAGTGCACATTCTCATAATCCACCGTTACCGGCTGGGTCTCCTTGCCGGTGGGAAGATAGCCCAGGCGGCTGATCAAAAAGCCTGCAAGCGTGTCATAATCCCCCTCCGGCAAGGGCACGCCCAGCGCCTTTTCCGCGTCATCCATATCTACCGAGCCATCAAAGGTGAAGGTGTGCTCCCCGGTTTGGATTACATCCGCCTCCTCCTCGTCGTACTCGTCCATAATATTACCCACAATGCTCTCCAGAATATCCTCCATGGTCACCAGCCCGGCAGTGCCGCCGTACTCATCCACCACAATGGCCATCTGGATACGCTTGTCCGTCATAGTGGCGAACAGCTTGCCGCAGGGAATACTCTCCGGTACAAACAGCGGCTCCCGCACATAGTCCGTCAGCCGGGTGCCCGCCGGCACAGGTTTACCCACAAAGGGCAGCAGGTCTTTTACATAGAGAATGCCCTGCACATTATCCAGATCCTCGTGGAATACCGGGATCCGGGAGCACCCTGCCTCCAGTGCAAAGGCAGCGGCATAACCGATGGTGGCCGTCTCCTCCACTGCCTCGATCTCTGTGCGATGGGTCATAATATCCTCCGCACAAAGCCGGTCAAAATCAAAGATATTGTGGATCATCTCCCGCTGAGACGCTTCCAGTTCTCCTTTGGCCTGGTCCTCGTCCACCAGCTGGCGAATTTCCTCTTTCGTTGTGCTCTCGCGCTTAAATAATCGGTCAATCAGGCTGTTCCCGCCCATAATGGCCCCTGCCTCCTGTGCAATACAAATTTTTCCGTTTATTTATTATATACACTTTATTTTAGATTGTCAAATATGTTAAAATATAAAGCAGAAAGGCAGGTAGCTATGATAGACGATTTGCTGACGGAAGAGAATGTTTGGGACCGACTGCGCCGGGATGGCAAGCCCCTGGTGCTCTATGGCATGGGCGACGGTGCGGAGAAAATCAATGCCGTGTTAGAAAGCAAGGGAATGCACATCACTGCGGTCTTTGCCAGTGATGATTTTGTGCGAGGCCAGTCTTTTTTGGGCCACACGGTGCAGCGCTACCGGGAGGTGTGCGCGCAATTTACGGACTTTAATGTGGTACTGGGCTTTGCCAGCCAGCGCCCGGAGGTACTGGAAAACATCGCCCGGATCCATCAGGAGCACCCGGTGTATGCACCGGATATTCCGGTGGCCGGCATAGGGCTGTTTACCCGGGAATACGCCGCTGCCCACCGGGCGGAAATAGAGACTGTTTACGCCAAATTGGCCGATGAGGAGAGCCGCCGGGTGTATCATTCCGTATTGCGTTACAAAATCAGCGGTAAAGTTGATTACCTTTACAATTCGTTTGCAAATATGGACGAGATTTTTACCGAAATTTTGCAGGTGAACCAACAGGAAATTTTGGTGGATATGGGCGCTTATAACGGCGACACAATTCGCCAATTTTTGCAGTATTCGTGCGGAAAATACAAATCCATTTACGCCTTGGAGCCGGATGGCAAAAACTTCAAAAAGCTGTGCCGCTCCACCGAGGGTATGCAAGGTGTTCACCTTTACAATAAAAGCGCCTGGAACCGGCAGACCACTTTACATTTTAACGCCTGCGCCGGGCGCAATTCTCACCTGTCGCCCACCGGTACGGCGGTAGAAGCCACGGATCTGGACAGCCTGCTACAAGGCGCGCCGGTGACCCTGCTGAAAATGGATATTGAGGGCAGCGAAAGCAAGGCGCTGACCGGCGCCGCCCACACCATTGTCACCTGGCGGCCCAAACTATATGTATGCGCCTACCATCGCAACGAAGATTTGTTCTCCCTGCCGCTGCAAATTCTAAGCCTTTGCCCGGACTACAAGCTGTACTTCCGCCACAGTCCGTACATTCCGGCGTGGGAAAGCAATTTTTACTGTATTCCGACCCATTTGGACGACAACGACCATTAACGCCTCGCTGCATTGACAAGGCCCTTTACAAATTATATAATAGGTTTTACGGCTTATGAAACGAAGCGTCCTCTTTGGAGGGCAGTTAGGAATGTCTATGCTGACCATCGCAATACCGCAGTTCGTAGAGAACCTGCGCAAAAACATACAAGGGGTAGAAACCGCTGAAGAACTGCTGATCCGCACGCTGATCGCTGTGGGGATCGTTGTGGTGCTGCTTCTGTTACGAAATATCATTTCCGGGGGAATACTCACCGTCATTGGCAAGACCTTTTGCCGCCGCAAACCCCGGGTGCAATCGCTGATTAAAGACGGACTGAAAAAGCCCCTGGCCTTTTTCTTGGTACTGGCCGGCATTGCCCTGGGTCTGCAAATCATCGCCCCCTCCGGAGAGCTACATAAGATCGGCCTGTTTCTCATTAAGGCCGGCGGCATTGTGTGCGCCTGCTGGGGCGGCGTGCGCCTACTGAACGGCGAGCTGGACAATTATACCTTTGACACGGCAGCCGGCGGGGACAAAACCCGGCTGACCGCCTTTCGCTTTATCTCCAATGTAGCCAAGATCGTGATCATCTGCATCGGCGCACTGCTGGTGCTGGAACTGCTGGGCTACTCCGCCACACGCATTTTTGCCGCTTTAGGCATCGGCGGCGTGGCTGTGGCCTTTGCCTGTAAAGATGCGGTGGAGAACCTGATCTCCGGCTTTATCATTGTGTTTAACAAGCCGTTCCGCGTGGGGGACTTCATCACCGTTGGAGAATTAAGCGGTACGGTGGAGGACATAGCCGTGCGCTCCACCACCCTGCGAGCGCTGGACGGCAGCCGTTATGTGCTGCCCAATACAGCCCTGACCAATCAGAGCATTATCAACTATGCGGATATGGAAAAGCGACTGATCGACCAAACTTTCACTTTGCATTATAAACACAGCCGCACGGACTTAGAGCGGTTTGAGCAGGATCTGCGAGCACTGTTGCAGGCCGATCCGGCAGTCGTACAGGACGATATTCGAACAGATTTTGTGAATTACGGCGCCCACGGCATGGATGTGCAGGTGTACTATTATGTGATTGCCCCCACCGTAGTGGAGCTGGGGCAAATCAAAAATCGTTTGAACCTGCAAATCAAAGAGCTTCTGGACAAAGAGGGCTTTGAACTGGCATACAATTCTGCCACTGTTTACTTGGAGCAAGAGACGGAGGGCAAGGATCAATGATGTTTGTTGTTTACGGCGTAATTATCTTTCTCGCTTCCGGCATCGGCGCCTTTTTAGGCGGTGGCTCTGGGGTGATTATTAAACCGCTGCTGACCCTGCTGGTAGACGACACCACCGAGGTCATCAACTTTATCTCCTCCGTGTCCGTTTTTGCCATGAGTTGCAGTTCCACCGTAAAGCACTTGCGCGCCAAGACCAAGGTGGACTTTAAGACCGTGCTGCTGATCTCTGCCGGGTCTATTTTAGGCGGCTTTGCAGGCAAGCACATTTTTGATCTGTTTAACCGACTGCTTAGCGACAACCTGGCTATGGCTTACCAGGCTGTAATGTTGGCCTGCCTGCTGGCAGTGGCTCTATGGTATGTGAACAAGGGCAAAAAGAGCTTTCACTTAAAGAACCCAATCACCATTCTTCTGGGTGGCGTCGTGCTGGGCATTCTGTCCAGCTTCTTGGGCATTGGCGGCGGGCCCATCAACATTATGTTCTTCCTGCTGTTTTTCTCTATGAGCATGAAGGAAGCCACTGTGTACAGCGTGGCCGTCATCTTCTTTAGCCAGCTGTCCAAGCTGGTGACCTATGCAGTCACCGCCACGGTGCCCAAGTTCGACTACCGCATTCTGCTGATTGCGGCCCCGGCAGCTGTGATCGCCGGTATCATTGGCGCAGCACTGAATAAAAAGGCCAACAACAAGATCGTCACCCGGGTATTTTCCGCGGTGCTGGGCGTATTTATCTGCCTGAACATCTATAATGCAATCACCGGCTTTATGGCCGGATAAATAAAAAGACAATACGCTGCGCCCACGGGTGCAGTTCAGGAACAGGAGTTGAACATGGCAAAGCGTAAGAACATCATCTTCTACTTCAGCGATCAGCAGCGGTGGGATACCGTCAATGAAACGGTGACCCCTAACCTGATGCAGCTGGCCAAAGAGGGCACCCTCTTTGAGAACAACTTTACCTGCCAGCCGGTGTGCGGCCCGGCCCGTGCCTGCCTGCAAACCGGTGTGTATGCTACCCAGTGCGGCTGCTATTGGAACGGCATTCCCCTGCCGGAAAGCATTACCCCGCTGGCCCATTACTTTAACGAAGCCGGGTATGACACTGCTTATGTTGGCAAGTGGCACTTGGCCTCTGACCGGCTGCCGGGGATCGGCACCCACTGCGAGGCCACGCCGGTGCCGAAAGAGAAGCAGGGCGAGTACCGCTACTGGCGGGCAGCGGATGTGCTGGAATTCACCAGCCACGGCTACGACGGCTACATCTTTGACGGCGACGGCAACAAGCTGGACTTCACCGGCTACCGGGCTGACTGTATCAACGACTTTGCCCTGGAATACCTGGAGAGCGGACGGGAGGCAGACAAGCCCTTCTTCCTATTTATCAGCCAGCTGGAGCCCCACCACCAAAACGATCACCATCATTACGAGGGCTATAAAGAGACCGTCAATCAATACAAGGACTATCCTCTTCCCCCGGACCTCACCTTCCTAAAGGGCGACTATAAAGAGATGTACCCGGACTATATCTCTGCCATCAATCGGTTGGACTATAATGTGGGCCGCCTGGTGCAAAAGCTCAAGGATCTGGGCATTTATGACGACACGGTTATCATCTACTCCTCAGACCACGGCAGCCACTTTAAGACCCGCAATTTGGAGTACAAGCGCTCCTGCCACGACAGCGCCACCCACACCCCGCTGATCATCAAAGGCGGCGGCTTTGACGGCGGCAAGGCAGAGAACCGGCTCACCTCCCTCATCGACCTGCCCCCCACTTTCCTGAGCCTGGCGGGCATTCCCATACCGCCCAGTTACATGGGCAAGGATCTGTGCCAAATGCAGCAGACGACACAGCCGCTTCACGACTGTGTGTTTATGCAGATCAGCGAAAGCCAGTGCGGCCGCGCCATTCGTACAGACCGGTTCAAATACGCAGTGCGCACCTTAGCGCCTACCGGCTATCTAAAGTACAATGCCGGTGTATACTTTGAGGATTATCTTTATGATTTGGAGAAGGATCCCATTGAGCGCTGCAATCTGATCCGTGATCCCCGTTACAGCCATGTACGCCAGGAGATGAAATACCTGCTGCTGCGTGAAATGAAAAATGCCGGAGAAGCCGCACCTGTGATTCTCCCCGCCCTGAAAGTGAGGAAAAAATAATGAACGAACCCCAAAAGAAATACCTAACCACCAGGGAGCGGATATGCTTTACCGTGGGTGCCTTCGGCCGCTCCGGTATTTACACGCTGATGTCCATGTTTACCTTGGTATTCTTCCAAAACGGCGCCGGGCTGTCCCTGTCTCAAGGTACCACAATCATCTTGATTGGCCGTATCTTTGACGCTCTCAATGACCCGGTGATGGGCATGATCGTAGATCGCACCAAGTCCAAGTGGGGCAAAATGCGGCCCTATCTGCTGTTTGCACCGGTGCCCATTGCCATTTGCACCATATTGCTGTTTACTGCGCCCTTTAAGGAGGGTTCCACCGCCGCTTTTGTGTGGGCGCTGGTCACCTACATTCTGTGGGGCGTGGCCTTTACCGTGCAGGATGTGCCTTTCTGGGGTCTGTCCTCTGTGATTACCCCGCTGGAGAGTGAGCGTACTTCCTTTATTTCCACCGCCCGCCTGGGCTCCACCTTCGGTGGCATTCTGCCGGCGCTGCTGGTGCCCATTCTGTACCAGAGCAACATGGGCTATAACAAAGGTTTCTTTGTAGGCGCCCTGATCTTTGCCCTGCTGGGCTGCGGGCTGTCCATTCTCATCTTCTTTGTATCCAAAGAGCGCGTGCCCAAGATGGACCACACCCCCTCCTTCAAGGAGACTTTTGTGGTGCTGGGCAAGAACAAGCTGCTGCTGATCGTTATTGCCGCTTCCGTTCTGGGCTCCACTATGGTTACCGCCAACCAATGCGCGGACTATATCGGCAATTACATTATTATTCAGAATTATACAGACTTCCGCCAGATCTTTATGGACTTCCTGCCCGGCGCACAAAGCACCCTGGTACCCAATGTGGACGCTGCGGCAGCCTATGACTTCTGGATCCCTCGCGGCACCATTGTGACCACCCTGACCGTGGCCATCGGCGTGGGCATGGTGCCTGCCATGGCCATCTTCCCCCTGCTGCGCAAGAAGTTCAGCTTAAAGCAGATCTACATTGGCTCCGCCCTGTTTGGCTTTGCCGTGCACGGCCTTTGCTATGTGATTTTGGCACAAGATGTAACCAAGATCAACATCTTTATCCTGTGGATTTTCCTGTTCTTGATGGGTCTGCCCCTTGGCATTTACAATGTGATTACCTACGCGCTGATTGCCGACTCCATCGACTATTTGGAGTGGAAGACCGGCGAGCGCCAGGAGGGCGTGTGCTTTGCATTCCAAACCTTCCTGTCTAAGGTAAACGCCGCGATTGCCACCTTCGTGTTCGGTCAGCTACTGGCGCAAACGGACTTTAAGGCCGTAGACAAATCCCTGGTGGATAACGCCGGGCGTCAAATCTTCTTTGAGCAGTCTGCCAGCACCCAAAAAATGCTGCTGGCACTGGTGACCATTGTACCGGCTGTGGGCTTTATCCTGACCATCATTCCCATGTTCTTTAACAAGTACACCGGCAAGGTGAAGGCCCAGGCCCAGGCTGAGCTGGAGGCTAAGCGCGAAAAGCTGATGGAAAGCGAAGAAGCCTAAATACCCTGAAAATCATAAAAAGCACTTCCTGCGGGAAGTGCTTTTTATTATCCATTTCTTTGTATTCCCTTTTTAGCAGCAACGCGTACTGTTCTTGTTCTTAAGAGCGGCCTGAGAGCAGCCGTATTCACGGCTTTTTATCTTTTACGCGTACAAGGGTATCAACGATCGGTAAAAAGCGCACAGAGGATCGCTGTGCCGTCCTTGCGCAGTTTTGAAAGTCTCTTTTCTAAAGGGCAAGGCATAGAACGCACAAAAAAGCACCGCCGCAGCGGTGCTTTTGTTTTTATTGGTTGATCTTATTCAGCGCTGTCGTCGCCCTTAGCGGCGCGCTTAGCCACCAACTCACTCAGGATACGGCTATGCTCTTTATCGGACATTGCATACTTAATGGTGGGCAATGCGGAGAGAACCATACCGATGGCAGGCGGAATGGAGATCAGGAAGAACATGGTGGCGGCGTACTTACCGGCGCCGGAACCACCGTCATAGCTCAGGAAATCTGCGCCGTTCTTCAGGGCTTCATTCAGCTTCAAAATATTGGCGTCACTATAACCTACAAAGTGGTACACCGCAGCAGACAGGATAGAGGCGATACCGCCGGACAGCTTGGTGATAAAGGACTGGCCGGAGAAGAATACACCGTCGGTACGCACGCCGTTGTGGTACTCCTCGTAGTCCACGCAGTCGGCGATCATCACGGACTGGAGCACATTGATACCACCCATGGCAGCGCCTGCAAAGAAGAAGCACAGCCCGGTAAGGACCACCCATACCATAGAGGTCTTTACATCGCCGTGGGCAATCTTAAAGAACACATACAGCAGAGCAAAAGGCACGGCGCCAGCAACGGAATAGAAGTTATAAATGCTCTTTTTCTCGTGCTTGCGAATCAATGACGGCGTAATGCCCATAGCGATAAACTGACCCAGGAACACGGCAGCGGCGATCACAGCCAGGCGCACCAAAATGCTCCAGTTAATACCCACCATAGCACCGGTATCGTCTGTTTTCAACACATTCATAAAGTCGCCGTTGGCGTAATAATAGGTAATCAGCGTCATGGCAATGAGCATGAGCAGCTGAATGGGACTTCTGAGAATACCGGAGATCAAAATCTGGCGGAACGGCTTGTTCTTGAGCATAATTCCGAAATTCTCAACAAATGTATAATTCTTTTCTCCTTGACCCACTCGCTCTCTGGTGCCGATACCGGCAAACTCAAAGAGAACGGTGGCAATCACGGTCATAATAATCACGGTCAGGATAAAGCCGTACTGAGAGGCCTTAGCCTGAGAGTAACCCTTGTTTACAAAGACCTCAGCGACAACCTGGGCGATCTGCACCACCAGCACGCCAACGCCGCCGATACCGGCAACGATACGAGCCAAGCCCAGCAGCTTGCCGCGGTCATCCTCGTCCTCTGTCATCAAGGAAGTAATGCCCCACAGCGGAATATCACACACGGTAAAGCACATACCCCAAGCAATGTAAGACACGGCAGCCCAAGCCACGATCAGCACCTTTTGGGTGTTTGAAGTGGCAGTGGCATAGTTGCCGTTGAGGAATGCCAAAACGGTGACCACGCCGATAATGGCAGGGAAAATAATCAGATACGGACGGCATTTGCCCCACTTGGTACGGGTGCGGTCCACAATGGTGCCCATCATCGGGTCATTGATGGCGTCCCACACACGAGCCAGGGCAAAAATCCAGCCCAAAGCCATTGCCGGCAGGCAAATTACATTTTGGAAATAGAAATACAGACCTGTGGCTACAATGTTGTAGATCAGGTTTTGACCCAGCATACCGGTGAGGTACATATTACGCTCTTTTTTGGTATAGGTCCTTGTTTGGTTTGACACTTTATCGAGTCCCCCTATATTTTTTCTTCTATTTTACCAGTATGTGTAGCAAATAGCAAGTATTATTTGTGCAAAAACGACAGTGTACGCCAAAATGTAAGACGTTTGTCCACTTTGCAATTCCACTTACAGCCGCAGGGACAAAGATACGGTGTTATGGCCGTAATCGTAACTCTCTGTAAAGCCGTATTTGCAATACATTTTGTACCCGGCGGAGTCTCGGCTGACCCCGCAGCAGGAAAGGGAGTCTACGCCCAGCTCCCGCAAATGACGGCACAGGGTGTCCATTAGCCGTGTACCCCACCCCTGCCGCTGATAGGGCGGCAATATATCCAGATGGAAGTGCACCGGCCGGTTCTTGATTTTGCCCAGGCACCACAAATAGCCCAGCAAGCCCGCCGCCTGATCCGGCGCTGTGCGCAACACTCGGCGCAGATAAGTGGTACGGTAGCGGTGCGCAAAGCCCCGATAGTCCGTAGCACAGAGAATGTACCCCACTGCCCGATCGCTTTCGTCCGCCAGCACAAAAATATGACCCGGCTCGTAAGCAGTAAAATAGTCGTTATAAATCAGCGTTGCCGCTTCTAAGGTGCGCCCGGTTCTTTGAAACGGCTTGGCCGCCGTCTCCCGGCAAATTTGGCGCAGCCGGTCCCGGTCCGCCGGGCGATAGGGTCGAATGGTCATAATGCCTCCAAATATAGCAAAAGCCTGAGAGCCGCGCAGCCCTCAGGCTTTATTGATTTCATCAGTTATCTGCGGTTTCTTCTGCCTGGGCATTACGGTGCTGCACCAGCGCTTCCAAAATGGTGCGGTGCTCCTCGTCCGTCATACCGTAGTGACGCAGCGGAATGATGGACAAAAACAGACCGATAGCCGGCGGGATAGAACACAGGAAGAACATCATCCCCGCATACTGGGGAAACTGATCCTTAAAGGACGCACCGGCACGCAGAGCCTCGTTGCAGGCGCTTACATTGTCGCCGCTAAAGCCCACGATGGAGTAGCCGACGCCCTGAATAATGGAGCTAATCCCGGCGGACAGCTTGGTAATAAAAGACTGGCCGGAGAAGAACACACCGTCCGGGCGATAGCCCTTGTGGTACTCCTCATAGTCCACCGCGTCGGCGATCATCACGGACTGGAGCACATTCAAAGCGCCCATGCCGCCGCCTGCCAGGGCAAAGACCACAAACAGGATTGCCACCCACAGCGGCTGATCCAGATCCCGGGGCGCCAGCAGGTACACCGGATAAATCAGGGCAAAGGGAACGGCGCTCATAATGGTAGAGCCGATGAGCATACGAGTTTTATCGTGTTTCTCCGTCAGCTTGGGCACCAGCGCCATGGCGATAAACTGACCGCCAAAAATAGCGCCGCCGAAGATAATCATATACAGCATGTAATCGCCAAAGTAGTTGCCGTAGTAATAAGACATCAGGGTCATGGCAACAGACAGCAAAATCTGAATGGGCGAGCGCAGCACACCGCTAATCAGCTGGTTGCGGAAGGGCTTGTTGCCCCACATGATCTTAAAGTTCTCCTTAAACCCGAACTTTTGCTCCGCAGAGGGCACACGCTCCCGCACAAAAACACCGGTCATCTGGAACATACCACAGCCGATCACCGTTAAGATCACTGCCACGATGATAAAGCCCATTTGCTGGCCCTTCAGTGCAGAACCGGCAGCGGACTCCAACTTTTGCCCCAGCGCCTGAGACAGCGGATTGATGGTCAGCAGCACCACGCCGCCGCCCAGGCCCGCTGCAATACGGGCAAAGGAGAGAATGGACGCCCGGTCCTTCTCCACCTCTGTCATACGGGAGGTCACGCCCCACAAGGGAATATCCCCTACCGTGTAGCACATACCCCACAGGATATAAGACACGGCAGCCCAGCCCACGATCAGGGCATTCTTGCCCGGGGTGTTGGCAGAGCTATACATGCCGTTACAGAAGGTCAGTATGGTAATCACCATAATAACGGCCGGTGAAAACAGCAAATACGGTCGGCACTTGCCCCACTTGGTGTTGGTGCGGTCCACAAAGGTGCCCATCATTGGGTCGTTAATGGCGTCCCACACCCGCGCCACGGCCATAAAGATACTGATAGCCATTGCCGGAATAAAGATTACCGACTGGAAGTAGAAATACAGCCCGGTGCCGATGATGTTGTAGATCATATTCTGACCCATCATACCCACCAGGTACATATTCCGTTCCTTAGCCGTATATGTACGCACTTGACTGGACATAGAAATCCCCCTTTACCTTTCTATATTACCAGTTTTATCATCGCAGCGCAAGCATTATTTGTCAATTTTGCACAAAAGCGACAAAAGGGGACAACCGTCGTTTTAGATATAATAATACCAGTAGCTGCCGCTGCACAGGGCGTAAGACTTGCCGGTGGCTTTTTCCTTGAGCACATACTGGGCAATATAACGATAGCCACAGTCGCTGTCTCCCGGCTTTTTGGGTACCGTACAGGTGATCTCTATGGAATAATTTTGATAATCCGCCACAATCACCGGTTTTTTCGAGGGTTCGGCATTTTCTTCCCGCGGCTCTGTTTTTGGCCGGTGGTTGGTGGGGGTCATTTTTCCCTTGTAGTCCAGATGATAGTACGAATCCGTACCGCCGTTGTTGGTCAGCAGGTACGCCGCGCTGTCCGACCAATCATAGAAGTAGGTACGATCCGTCTCCAGACCGGATTGCAGCACCTTGTCCTCTGCGGCTGTGCAGGCGTGCAGCTCACCTTTGCCGCTTTCGTCTGCGCTCATACCGTCCTGGTTCCGCGTGTTGCACAGGTAGAACAGCGTGTACCCGCAAGGGGCCAACGCCACCCCGTCACTGGTATTGGGCGTGGCGTAAATGCATGCTGGCCAATCCTTGTTTATATCGTAAGCATACAGACAAAAGCCCCACTGGGTTTTGTCCGTGTCAGTATAAGCATAGCAGGTAAAATACAGGGTGTTGCCTATGCGGCACATCTGCGCAATATCGCTCACCCCGTCCAGCACCGTGCGGGTCTTGCCGGTCAGCAGGTCATAGGCCATCAGCTTTTGGGGCGTGCCAAAGGTGTTCCGCTCATCGGTATCCTCCGTGGCATAATAGAATGTATCCGCCGTCAGGTAAATATTGCTTTGGGGCTGGAGTTGGTTCTCCGTCTGCTGCTGCAGTGGCTTGTCAAACCGAGCGCCTGCCGGTTGGGCAGTATTTGCCTTGCTGCAAGCGCACAGTGTCAATACCGATACCACACAAAGTAAGAGAGCTAAAATCCGTTTCACACAATCATCCTTTCTGCCCGGGGGCAACTCCAGTATAGGCAGCAGAGCGCCCATTTGGCAAGGCACGGTGCGTGGAAATGACTCCACCCCCGGTGGAAGAACGCAAAAAAAGGCGCCCCGGCACGTCCATACATGCCGGAGAGCCCTTCATTTTTCGTTTTAGTCCTTCACGGTATAGCCTTGGTCCTCAATGGCCTTTTTTAGCACAGCGTCATCCACATCGCCGTTTAAGGTCACCGTGGCGGTGCCGTCCGTGTGGCTGGCAACGGCGCTGTCCACCTGGGGCAGAGCCTCCAGCGCTTTCTTTACCGTCATCTCACAATGGGGGCACATCATACCCTCCACTTTCATTACTTTTGTCATTGCAGAATTCTCCTTTTCCATAGGCAGTGCTGCCAGCACCACCGGGTGTTTGATTTTCTTATCCCGCTTGGGGGAATACAGCTTAAAGAGGTTCAGTCGCAGGGCGTTGGCCACCACGCAGAAGCTGGACAGGCTCATAGCCGCCGCGCCGAACATAGGGTTCAAAGTCCAGCCGAAAATGGGGATCCACACTCCTGCTGCCAAAGGAATACCGATCACATTATAGAAGAACGCCCAAAACAGGTTCTCGTGAATATTGGTCAGTGTGGCACGGCTTAGGCGAATGGCGGCGGTCACATCGCTCAGGCGGCTGTGCATCAGCACCACATCCGCCGCATCAATGGCCACATCTGTACCGGCGCCGATGGCCATACCGATATTGGCTCGGGTCAGGGCCGGCGCGTCGTTAATACCATCGCCCACCATAATGACCTTGCCCTGTTCCATCAGGTCGCGCACCACCTGTTCCTTGCCCTGGGGCAGCACGCCGGCAATCACCCGATCAACTCCCGCCTGCCGACCGATAGCCGCAGCGGTGCGGGGATTGTCGCCGGTGAGCATCACTACACGAATGCCCATCTTTTGCAACGCCGCGATAGCTTCCGGGCTGTCCGGCTTAATCACATCGGCCACGGCGATCATACCCAGCAGTGCGCCGTCATAGGCAAAGAACAAGGGCGTTTTCCCCTGCTCCGCCAGCGCTGCCGCTTGCTGTTCCATATTTTTCGATACCGACACCCGACTACGCATATAGCTGAGACTGCCGCCCAGCAACAGTTTGCCGTTCAGCGTTGCCTGCAATCCATTGCCCGGCAGTGCCTCAAAGTCCGTGACCGGTTCCGGCGTGATTTGCCTTTCCGCGCCGTATGCGGTCACCGCTTTTGCCAGCGGGTGCTCACTCTTTTGTTCCAGCGCACAGGCCAGCGCTGCCAGGCGGCTTTCTTCCACCCCGAGGGCAGGTACCAAGTCCGTCACCTTAGGCGTGCCCTCGGTAATGGTACCGGTTTTATCCAGCACCACGATCTGCGCCTTGCCGGTCTCCTCCAAAGACACAGCGGTCTTAAAGAGGATGCCGTTTTTGGCACCCAGCCCGTTGCCCACCATAATGGCTACCGGCGTGGCCAGTCCCAATGCGCAAGGGCAGCTGATCACCAGCACGGAGATTCCCCGGGCCAGCGCATAGCCAAAGCTCTGACCGGTAAGCAGCCACACCACGGTGGTCACCAGGGCGATGGCCATCACCACCGGCACAAACACGCCGGACACCCGATCGGCGATCTTGGCAATGGGTGCTTTGGTGGCGGCAGCGTCGCTGACCATTTGAATGATCTGGGACAGGGTGGTGTCCTCCCCCACCCGGGTGGCGCGGCACCGTAAGTAGCCGGAGGTGTTCACCGTGGCGGCAGACACCGGATCGCCCACGGTCTTGTCCACCGGCACGCTCTCACCGGTGAGGGCGCTTTCGTCCAGCGCACTGCTGCCCTCCAGAATGACGCCGTCTACCGGCACATGCTCCCCCGGCCGCACGGCAAACTCCATACCGCACATCACCTGCTCAATGGGTACTGTGCGCTCTTTCCCGTTCTCCAGCAGCACCGCCGTCTTGGGGGTCAGCTGCATCAAGCGCTTCAGTGCGTCTGTGGTCTTGCCTTTGGAGCGGGCCTCCAGGGTTTTGCCCACGGTAATCAGCGTTAAAATCATAGCGGCGGACTCAAAGTAAAACTCGTGCATATAGTGCATCACACCGTCTGCATCGCCCGCCACCTGGGCGCCGGTCATGGCAAACAGCGCGTAAGTGCTGTACCCAAAAGACGCAGCCGCGCCCAGCGCCACCAGGGTGTCCATATTGGGCGCCCGGTGCCACAGGCTCTTAAAGCCGCTGACAAAAAAGCGGCCGTTGATAATCATAATAATAATGGTCAGCAGCATTTGGAGCAGCCCCATGGCCATGTGGTTGCCCTCTAAAGCCGACGGTAGCGGCCAGTTCCACATCGTATGTCCCATGGAAAAGTACATTAAAATCAGCAAAAACACCACGGAACTGATCAACCGCCGCAACAACTTTGGCGTCTCTGTATCTTTCAGCGGGTCTGCCGCCGGCTGCGGGGCAGCGCCGCCCTTTTGTTTTAAGCCGGCGCCGTAACCGGCCTTTTCCACAGCGGCGATGATCTGTTCCGGGGCAGCCGCACCGGTAACGCCCATTGAATTGGTCAGCAGACTGACGGAGCAGCTTTCCACCCCGGGCACGGCGCACACCGCTTTTTCCACCCGGGCACTGCACGCAGCGCAGCTCATCCCCGTCACATTGTATTGTTCCAAACTCTCACCTCCCGGCGGCAATATGCGCCGCTATCTCATCAATTTTTGCAATGTAGCCAGCAAATCGTCCAGTGTTTCATCCTTGCCGGCCTTAATATCCTCCGCAACACAGGTGCGAATATGCGTGGACAGCAGTTCTCGGTTAAAGGCATTCAGCGCCGCACCGGCCGCTGCGGACTGGGCCAAAATATCCGTGCAGTAGGCGTCCTTCTCAATCATACCCTTGATCCCGCGAATTTGGCCTTCAATGCGGTTCAGTCGATGGATCAGCCGCCGGTACTCCTCCGGGTCCCGCACTTTCTTCTTAGCACAGCAAGCACAAACCGGCTGCATTTCGTCTTTATCTGCCACCACAGCACTTCCTTCCTATACCCCCACGGGGTATTTTTACTATATACCCCCTATGGGTATTTGTCAACCCTCTTTGAACAAAAAAATACCGCCCTGTATCAACAAGGCGGTCCGCGTTTAGATCACATAGGAGTAATCATCATTTTTGTGCTCCTGCTCCAGCAGGTCTTGCAGGGTAATGCTGTCCAGGTAGGTATTGATGGCTTTATACAGCCCGGCCCACACCGGCAGCGTAGCGCAGGAAGCGGCGCGGGGGCAGGTGTTCGGCTCCTCCTCCAGGCAGGCCACCGGCGCCAAG
>ERZ506931.245-NODE-245-length-24636-cov-7.881494_pt1 | contig 24636 bp, 18 predicted proteins | sample MGYA00512902_ERZ506931 | MGnify/ENA metagenome assembly ERZ506931 | reverse complement strand
GATGAAGAGACCGGCAAGGGCAAAACCCGCCTTCATTTTGAGGATGAGCTGAAAAAGCCCAAGGGCAAAGGCAAGCTGCAATTTGAGACGGAGAAAACCGTCCGCAAGGTCGGTGACACCCTCGCTTCCGGCATTCACGGCAAAATCCATGAGGTCGAACAGGAAAACTCGGCGGTTGAGGCGGCGCATAAAACGGAGATCGCTGCCGAGACTGCCGCTCGGCATTTCCGTCATCATCGGGAAAGCAGCGTCAACAAGCCCTACGAGAAGGTCTCCAAGCTGGAACACAAGGCGGATGCTGCTGATGCGAAGCTCCAATATGAAAGAAATCAGCAGGAGCATCCTGAGATGAAGAAGCAGAACATGAACAAGCACTACCAGAAGCAGAGCATCAAGAAGGAATATGCCGCCGCTCGAAATGCCGGTTCTCAGACTGCCGGGACTGCCACAAAGAATACCGGCAAGAAGCTCGGTGAGAAGGCGTCCGACAAGATCAAGGAGTTCTTTGAGAAGAACAAGAAGGTCTTCATCTGGATCGGCGTCGGAATTGCCCTTCTCGTTTTGCTCGGTGCCGGAATCAGCTCGTGTTCGATGCTTACTTCTACCGGCTCGTCGGTTATCGCTTCCTCTTATCTCAGCGAGGATGATGCGATGCTGGGCGCAGAAGCGCAGTATTGCCAGATGGAGCAGGAGCTGCAACACTATCTCGACACCTACGAAAGCACTCACAACTACGATGAATACCACTTCGATCTGGACGATATTGAGCATGACCCGTATGTGCTGATCTCCATTCTCTCGGCTCTCCATGAGGGCGAGTTCACGCTGGATGAGGTACAAGGTACGCTCCAAATGCTGTTTGAAAAGCAGTACATCCTCACCGAAGAGGTCATCGTCGAAACCAGATACCGCACGGAGACCGACACATGGACGGACGCAGACGGCAACACGCACACGGAAACCTATCGCGTCCCGTATGACTACTACATCTGCAACGTGAAGCTCGAAAACTTCAATCTCTCCCACGTCCCGGTCTACATCATGTCTCAGGAACAGCTTTCCATGTACGCAACGTATATGTCGGTGCTTGGCAACCGCGAGGATCTGTTCGGTGATTCTTCCTATGTGGACAAGTACATCACAAATCCTCCCGCAGACTACGATGTCAACCCGGAATACCTGAACGACGAGAAGTTTGCAACGCTGATTACCGAGGCGGAAAAGTATCTCGGCTATCCGTATGTGTGGGGCGGCTCCAATCCCGACACATCCTTTGACTGCTCCGGCTTTGTCAGCTATGTTCTCACGAACAGCGGTCTTGTGAATACCGGACGGCTTGGCGCACAAGGGCTTTACAACGTCTGTACGCCGGTTTCAAAGGCGAATGCACAGCCCGGTGATCTCATCTTTTTCGTCGGGACGTATGACACCCCCGGTGTGTCCCACGTCGGCATTTACGTCGGTGATGGGGTCATGATCCACTGCGGCGATCCCATTCAGTACACATCCATCAACTCTTCCTACTGGCAGCAGCATTTCTACGCCTTCGGAAGACCCGCCTATTAAAAGAAAGGAGTTTTGCATGAATCCCAAGTATCAGAAAGTCCTCTCCGACATTGAGAAGGCTGAAAAGAAGAAGTCCGAAATCGAAGGTCAGCTCAAGGAGCTGTACGACAAGAAGACAGAGCTGGAAAACCTTGAAATCATCAATACCGTGCGCTCTATGGTGATGGACAAGGATCAGATCATGGCGTTCCTGTCTTCCATGAAGGGCGGCACCAAGCCCGCCGAAAATACGGAGGTAATCGACAATGCGTAAGAAGTTTCGTTTTCTGACCGTCCTTGCGGTCTGCGTCATGGTTCTGTCCTGCTTCTCGGTGACGGCGTTTGCCTACGCCGATGATACCGAACAGAACCTTCCCGTCACAGAGGCAACTCAGCCCGAACAGCAGCCCGCAGTCACTCCCACGCCGGAAAAGTTGAAGGGTGAGCCGATTGACGATGAGGGCAACGCCTACACCCGTGACTTGCTCTATGACAAAGCAACCAACAAGCAGTTCATCACTGTCCAGACGAAGAACGGCAACACCTTCTATATCGTCATTGACTACGATGCACCCATCAATGAGGATGAGGAACAGTATCAGACGTACTTCCTGAACATGGTCGATGAGAGCGATCTGCTTGCGCTGCTGGATGATGACACTGCGGCTGCGCTGACCACCTGTAACTGCAAAGAGAAATGCGCTGCCGGTCAGGTCAACACCGACTGCCCGGTCTGCAAGACCAACATGAGCGAATGCACCGGCACAGCCCCCGTTACACCTGAGCCGGACAAGGATGCGGAAACCGAAGTGCCTGAGACCAAGCCCGAAAAGAAATCCAACGTCGGCATGATCCTCGTCATCTTTGCCCTTGCCGGTGCTGCGGGTGCAGCTTATTACTACATCAAGTTCGTCAAGGGCAGAAAGCCAAAGGATGAGGATATGGACTTCTTCGACGATGAAGGCTACGAGGAAGAGCCGTACATCAACGAGGATGAAGAGCCGCAGATCGCGGAGGATGCTGAAACGGATGGTGATGAAGATTGATCTTAGTCATTGCTGAAAAGCCCAGTGTTGCCCAGTCCATCGCAAAGGTGCTGGGCGCGACGACCCGCAAGGACGGCTACATGGAGGGCGGCAATTACATCGTTTCGTGGTGCTTCGGTCATCTGGTGGAGCTGGCAGACGCCAGCTCCTACGATGAGCGGTATGCCAAGTGGCGGTATGACGATCTGCCCATTGTCCCGGAAAACTGGATGTTCGAGGTCACAAAGGACAAAGCCCAGCAGTTCAAGGTGCTGTCCTCTCTTATGAAGGACAAGCGCGTCACCGAGCTGGTCTGCGCAACCGATGCAGGACGCGAGGGTGAGCTGATCTTCCGGCTGGTCTACGACAAAGCCGGATGCACCAAGCCCTTCAAGCGTCTGTGGATCAGCTCGTTGGAGGACTCCGCCATCCGCGAAGGCTTCCAGCATCTCCGGGACGGCAAGGAATATGACCGTCTCTATGAAGCAGCACTCAGCCGCTCGAAGGCGGACTGGATTGTCGGCATCAACGGCACCCGCCTGTTCACCACGCTCTATCACAAGAAGCTGGTGGTCGGGCGCGTCCAGACGCCGACCCTTGCAATGCTGGTGGAGCGTGACGGGAAAATCTCCACGTTCCAGAAGGAGAAGTATTTCAACGTCCACGTCGGCAAGGGCGATCTGACCGCCGATCTGGAAAAGGTCAAAACCGAAGAGGAAGCAAAAAGAATTGCGGCGGCTTGCGAGAAAAAGCAAGCCGTCGTTTCTTCTCTCAAGCGGGAGACGAAAACCGTCAATCCTCCGAAGCTCTATGATCTGACTACCTTGCAGCGCGAGGCTAACCGATATTACGGCTTCACTGCCCAGCAGACGCTCGATCTCGTCCAGACGCTCTACGAAAAGAAGCTCCTGACCTATCCGCGCACGGACAGTCAGTTTATTACGGATGATATGGAGGACACCGCCCGTCAGGTCATTTCCATCGTCTGCCGCCAGCTTCCGCTTTTTTCCGGCGTTTCAATCACTCCCGACATTGCCCGCGTAACCGACAACAGCAAGGTCACAGATCACCACGCTATTCTCCCCACCGTCCAGCTCGAAAAGCAGGATGTTTCGGCGCTCCCTCAGTCAGAGCAGAAAATCCTCAATCTTGTTGGGATGCGCCTTCTGTGTGCGACCGGTGAGAAGCACACCTACGCAGAAACGCAAATCACGCTCTCCTGCGAGAGCTACGAGTTCAAAACCAAGGGGAAGACCGTCGTTCAAAACGGATGGAAAGCCATCGAAGAGCTGTTCAAGTCCTCCCTCAAGACGAAGGAAAAGGACGATCCCATGAAGTCCCTGCCCGAAGTCCATGAGGGCGATGTTTTGGATGGTGTGTCTGCCAGCGTCACCGAACACTTCACGACACCTCCGAAGCAGTACACGGAAGACACGCTCCTGTCTGCGATGGAGACTGCCGGAAACGATCAGTTTGACGATGACACTGAGAAGAAAGGTCTCGGCACTCCCGCGACCCGTGCCGGTATCATTGAAAAGCTGGTGAAATCCGGCTTTGCAGAGCGTAAAGGCAAATCCCTCATTCCCACGAAGGACGGCTGCAACCTCGTCTGCGTCCTGCCGGAACAGATCACTTCTCCCGCAATGACGGCGGAATGGGAAAACACGCTCATGGAGATTGAGCGCGGCAATGCGGATGCAGACGCATTCCTCAGCGGCATTGTCCGGATGACCGGCGATCTTGTAAAAGCCTACCCGTTTCTCTCCGATGCCGAAGCCCAGCGTTTCGGCACGGGCAAGGAGGAAATCGGCAAGTGTCCCCGCTGCGGCTCTCCGGTCTACGTCGGCAAGGGCAACTTCTACTGCTCGAACAAGGAATGCTCCTTCTGCCTGTGGGAAGACAACAAGTTCTTTTCCAGCAAGAAAAAGAAGTTGACCAAGAGGATTGCAAAGGAGCTGCTGGACAAGGGCTGGTGCCGCGTGACCGGGCTTTACACGCCGAAGAAGCCTCAGCTCTACGATGCGGTGATCCGGCTGGATGACAGCGGCGGCAAATACGTCAGCTTCAAGATGGAGTTTGACCGATGAACCGTCCGAAGTATGTTGCCTCTTGCAGCGGAGGCAAAGACAGCGTAGCGACGCTCCTGCTGGCTGCACAGCACAATGAGCCGCTGGACGAGGCAGTTTTCAGCGAAGTCATGTTTGATCAGGACACAAGCGGTGAAGTCCCGGAACACCGGGACTTCATCTATGACCGGCTCAAGCCCTTCTGTGAAAAGGAACTGGGCATCAAGTTCACCATTCTCCATGCAGACAAGACCTACGATGACGTATTCCATCATGTCATCACCCGTGGACCGCATAAGGGCGAGGTTCGCGGCTTCGCATGGGCTGGTATGTGTGCAGTCAATCGTGACTGCAAAATCCCGCCCGTCCGCAAGTACAATGCCGCACTCTCGCCGGACACCGTGAGCTATGTCGGCATTGCGGAGGATGAGCCAAAACGCCTTGCTCGTCTGGATGGAATAACGAAGGTCAGTCTGCTTGCCAAATACGGTATGACCGAGGCGGATGCCTACAAGCTCTGTCAGGAACACGGGCTGCTTTCCCCAATCTACGCTCACTGCCGAAGAAACGGCTGCTGGTTCTGTCCCAACGCCAGTGACTCGGAGCTGCTGCACATGGTCACAAAGCACCCGGATATGTTTGACCGGCTGATTGAATGGGAGAACGAGGATAACATCTTCCATCGTCGGATGACGCGCAGAGAAACCCCGTCTGAGGTAAAGGCTCGTTTACTGAGCAAATCCCAGACGGGGTTTTCTTCGCACAAAAGCAAATAAGAAATGGAGGTTTGAGATGGCTGAAAACAAAAATGCACAGCAAGTCCGCGAAATCACGGACAAGCTGGAACAGGGCATCAAGGAGCTTTTTGAATCCGAGCGGTTCAAGGAATATCTCCGCACGATGTCCAAGTTCTACAACTATTCCTTCAACAACACGCTGCTCATTGCGATGCAGAAGCCGGAGGCAACCTATGTTGCCGGTTATACCTCGTGGCAGCGTAACTTTGACCGTCAGGTCATGAAGGGCGAAAAGGGCATCAAGATTCTTGCACCCGCGCCGTACAAGGCGCAGGAAGAGCGTGAAAAGGTTGACCCCGTAACCCAGAAGCCGGTGATCGGCGCAGACGGAAAGGCTGTCACGGAGACGGTCGAGGTTCTGCGTCCTGCCTTCAAGGTGGTGAGTGTCTTTGATGTTTCCCAGACGGACGGCAAGGAGCTTCCGGACATCATCGTCGATGAACTGAAAGGCACGGTTGAAAACTACGAGGCGTTCTTCGATGCGCTCAAGCAGGAATCTCCCGTCCCCGTTTCCTTTGAGGATATTCCGGGCGGCGCAAAGGGATTCTTCTCTCCGGTTGAAAGCCGCATTGCCATTCAGGAGGGCATGAGCGAAATCCAGACGGTCAAAACCGCCATTCACGAGATCGCCCACGCAAAGCTCCACGCCGTCAAGCCGGATGAAAAAGCCGCGCCAGAAGATAAGAAGGATCGGCACACCAAGGAGGTTGAAGCGGAAAGCGTTGCCTACACCGTCTGCCAACGGTACGGCATTGAAACCTCGGACTACTCCTTCGGTTACATCGCCGGTTGGTCATCCGGCAAGGAAACCAAGGAACTGAAAAGCTCTCTGGACACCATCCGCAAGACGGCGGCTGAAATGATCGAGGGCATTGACGCCAAGCTCAAGGTGCTGCTGGCAGAGAAAGCACAGTCCGCAGAGATGGAAGTCGAAGCTCCCGTAAAGGAAGCTGTTCCGGAGGAAAAGCCGGAAGTCCCCATTTACCGCGAGACGGCGAATTACGCCTATGAAGCCGGTGAGATGGACGCCTATCGCGCCTCCCTTGCTGCAAACGAGGAATGCCGCCGTGCGATTGAGGCGGCGATCAGCTCTAACTACGGAGATAACCGGCTGGATGCGGATGCTGCCGTGAAAAGTGTCCTTGAGCAGTTCTCTCCGGAGCGCGTCCGGTATGTCCTCGCAAACACCATTCAGCAGAAAGACTTCGACGGACGCATTCCGCAGCCGCTCAAGGAGTGGGCGAAGAGTGTTGAGGTCTGCCCGGAGAATGCCTCCCGCTTCCTTGTGGATAAACCCAATCCCGGACTGACGGCACTTTTCGTCGATGCGTTCCGTCAGCAGACCGAACCCCAGAAGGAAGTCATTTCTGAGAAAATAGAGGAAAGAGACCCGGAGGTCGTTGCGTGGGAGAACGATGAGATCACCTCTATTGAGGTAAAAACCGTGGAGGTCAAGTCTCCCTTTGCTCCCTTGCCGGAGGAAGCAGAGAAAGCGCCCCAGGCGCACCGCCTAACTGCCGAAGAGAAGGAGATCAAAGCCGCCGTCATGGACACGCTCAAGGGGCAGATCGCCTATAACAACGACGGAATGCGGGCGTCCTATCGCGCCTCTAACCATTCCTTCAATCTGCTGGCACGGAACGGCGTCAGGATCGAGGGCAACACGGTTACGCAGAACGGTGAGCCACTGTTCAAAATCCATCGCCGTCATGCGGCGAGGAAAACACAGGGCTGCTATCGTGAGCTGCTGCCGACGCTGGAATACGTCAAGCAGGAGCAGAAGCAGGAAAAGCCCTCTATCCGCGATCAGCTAAAAGCTGCCGCGAAACAGCAGCCGGAGAAGAAGTTACCGGTCAAATCCAAAACGCACGACATGGAGTTGTGAGAAAGGAGACGCATGAAGAAATACACAGACGTTGACATCATTGCGGAGCTGCAGAAGCTCGTGGACAGTCATGTAGACAGCTACAAGGAAGACTTCGACATCGACAAGCGCATCATCCGCCGCGCTGCCGAAAGCCGGAATCCCGAAGACAAGACGCTGATGTGGTTCTGCCGTCCGCATGGAACGCACTGCCTCAATGAAAATCAGGTCTTCATTCAAGGAACGCGGGATCACAACACCTTCCGTTTCTATGCGGAACAGACCTATGACGAGTGCATTGCCCGCGTCATCATCCCGAAAGCCGTCAAGCGCGGCAAGGTATTCGGAGATGTCTTTGAGATCAACTACCGCGAACAGGCTGCAAATGTGGCGCAGAACTCGGTTGCGCCGGATCATGACCGGCTGACCTTCGCAGATGGCTTTGTGCTGGACGCACCCTGCCGCAGCAGCTTCGATGCAGCAATGGCTCTGGTCGGTGAGCATGGCGGCGTACAAACCCACCAGACGCTCCCGAAGGACGCGGATGCTCTGGCGGAAGTGCTGTCCAAGCAGAAAAGCCGCCGTGACAGACTGCCGGAGGCGGAGAGGACGGAAACTCTTGCACCTCTGCCCGTCGCAGAACTCCGCAAGTACGAAGCGGTCAAAAAGGTACATCCCGACGTGCTGGTCTGCTTTGCCCAGAATGGCTATTTTGAGCTGTACGGCAAGGACGCGGAGAAAGCCGCGCCGCTTCTCGGCACAAAGCTCCTTGAGAAGAAGGTACGCGGCAAGCCCTCCATGCCGGTGACCGGCTTCCGTGAAACTGCGTGGGTAGCAGCATCAAAGAAGCTCTGGCAGTCCGGCGCGGATGTCTTTCTCAGCAGGGACGGCGAGACCTTCAAGGAACTCAAAGCCGCAGATTACATTCCTGTCGGCGCGACGCTGAATGTGGATGGCATCAAGTGCAGAATCGAAGCGGTTGATTTTGCCGCCGATGAAGTCCGGCTGACGAACATCGAGGACAAGAACCGCCCCATCCGCTTTTCTGAAAGCATCCAGTATGTCCGCTCCTATGTGGAGGATGCCGGAACTGCCATCTACGACACTATCCCAAAGAAGCCTGCTGCCCGTGAATCCATCCGCGACAAGCTGAAATCCGCACAGAAAGCCCAGCCGCCCCGCACACCGAAGCCGCAGAAATTGAAAGGAAAGGATATGGAACTCTGATATGAAAAACTTTACCGTAGAAGAACTCAACCTGATGTGCTGCTTCAACACGTCCAGCCGGAAGCGGCTGATCGACGATATGAAGAGCGTCACCCTGAACGACATGGACGGTGAGATTGCGGAGCTGATGTATAAGACCGTCCGGAAGCTCGAAGCCATGACCGACGCGGAGTTTGAGGAACTGTATATCATGCCGGACGGCATGGTGGATGACTGAAAGGAGGATGCCTATGCCCGTATTAGACGGTAATTTTGAAGCCTTCGTCACGAACCTTGGCAAGTACAACGAGGGTATGCTGGTCGGTGAGTGGGTGAAGCTGCCCACCACCGAAGAAGAGATGCAGAAGGTCTTTGAGCGCATCGGGATCGGCAAGCAGGATGAGTTCGGTCAGCCCTATGAAGAGTGGTTTATCACCGACTACGAATGCCCGATCTACGGCGTTCAGAAGATGCTTGGCGAGTACGAGAGCCTTGATAAGCTCAACTACCTTGCCGCTTTGATTGACGAGCTTTCCCTGAGCGATCAGGAAAAGCTCGTTGCCATTATGGAGGCTGGGTGCGATGAGGTCAGCGACATCGACGATCTCATCAACCTGACGTTCAATCTGGACTGCTACGACATCATGCCCGGTATCAACGACGAATCCGATCTCGGCTACTATTACGCCCACGAAGCCGGTATTTACTCTGAAAAGGATCTCGGTCCTCTGGCAAACTACATCGACTATGAACGCTATGGGCGCGACATTGCGATGGATGAGCAGGGACGCTTCACCGATGAGGGCTATGTCCGTGTCGCAAGCGAGAGGTGGGACAGGCAGTTTGACGGTGAGCTTGATGACATTCCCGATGAATACCGGATTACCGGCTCAGGGGAAGCCGCCGAGCGTGACAGCACCATCGCCGTTCTCATCGTTGAGCCGGGAAAGGAGCCTTATGTGAAGGAGATTGACTCCGGTCTGGAGTCCTTGCAGCATGAGGTCGGCGGCTGCATCGAGGCGATTTACCCCTACGAAGACCCGGTTGCCTTAGTCTGTAATGAGGAAGGCAAGCTGGAAGGTCTGCCCCTGAACCGCGCTCTGCGTGATGAGGACGGTGACATCTACGACGTTGTTGCCGGAACATTCATGGTAGTCGGCTTGACGGATGACAGCTTCGGCTCTCTGACCGTAGAGCAGATGCAGAAGTTCTCTGACCTCTTCAAAGTGCCGGAACAGTTTGTTAAGTTGGGCGATAAGATTGTTGCGATCCCCATGATCTCGAAGGAGCAGCAGAAGCAGGAAGCTACCGAGCAGAAGGACTTTGAGATGAATGCCGACACCTCCGGTCTGACGGTTGCCGGTCACATCGGGACGTGGCACGCCATTGACCGGCACGAGGTCGGCGGTCACAGCTTTTACCTGATGGAGCATGACGCCTACGGCGATGAGGCGGCTTGCATCATCGTCGATGAGCGCGGCAAGCTCGTCCTTGATGATGTCTACAACGGCTTCGACGATGACACGCTCCGCCTTCTCGACCTTGAGGTCAAGGAAGTGCCGGAAATGCCCGATCCTGCGCTCTCCGTTCAGGATATGAAGGACTACGGCTACGCATGGGCTGGCGTCCTGCCCGCCGGTCAGGACGCGGCTGAAAAGGCGATGAAGAAGGGCTGCGAGGTTTACCGTCTCTATTCGGATAACACCGAGGGCTTGTGCGTGGATGCAAAGGAGATTGCCGACCATGCGGCAAAGGGCGGAATGCTCGGTATCAGCAAGGAAAGCTGGATGGCGGCTCTTGAGAAGGAAAACTACCTCAAGGCGGCGGAGATGTCGATGGAGGATGACTACGGCATGATTGATGGGATCATCAACAACGGTCCGAAGGAGGACAAGACCGCAGAGGTCAAAGCCCCCGAAAGGGGCGAGAAGTCCTCCATCATGGACAGGCTCAAGTCTGCAAAGGCTGAAAAGCAGAAGGAATGCTGCCCTCCCAAAAAGCACAAAGGAGAGATTGAGCTGTGAGCAGAAGTCAGAAATGGCGGCAGGAGTGGTCGTTCTTCATCGGGGACAGCGGACGCCGGAAGTATAACCGCTTCTGCGTCCGCTGCGTCCATAGCTGCAAGCAGAGCTTCCGTGCGGATCTCATCGCCTGTCCGCACTTCTCCCGCAAGGCATCGCAGTGTAGACAGTTAGGGGTCGAAAAAGCCTGTGATTGCAAGCCCCAGAGCGGCGCAAATTGACCAACCTAAGTGATTGTATTCCCTGCGCAGTTTCTTCCTTAGCGCGGAAATAAGTGTCGATTTCGGCACTTGTTTGAATGCCCGGAAAACGAACCAAGAGCCTCTGTCGATGCCCGTTTTGGGTGTCGGCAGAGGCTCTTTTTTTATGACATATTCAAAATAGCGGACAGCAACTCTTGAACCTGTTGCCGGTATTCCGGCTTTATATCCGAAATACGTCTGGCAAGCGCAAGGGCTTCCGTTTCTGGCTCGTCGGTCCCAAAGATAATTCGGTCCGCACTGACGCCCAGCAAACGGCAAAGACGCTGCAAGGCTTCGAGAGAGATACCGGAAGCACCACGCTCAATAGCACTCAGGTGATTCGGCGTCATGCCAAGCATTTCTGAGAGCGTGTCCTGCGTATATCCCGCCTGTTCTCTTGCCACTTGAATATTGCCGCCGATTTCAATATTGATGTCCTTCTTCTCTCGCATAGCCTCACCACCTTTGCATTTAGTGTACCTAACGGCGGTGTCATTATCCACGGTACGACGTCGTTGATTTTACTAACGACAATGCGTTGACTGTCCGTGATGAGGGTGATAGAATGGAGTTACCTACCAAAAGAGTGAAAGAAGGGGTGTCATGTCGCGCATTATTGAGTTTAGAAAGTCTGCTCAAAAAGCTGAAAAGCAATCCGTTCAAGGCAAGACTTGTGCGTTTACCGGTCATAGACCACAGAGTCTTCCGTTCGGCTTTGATGAATCCGATAAGCGTTGTACTTCTTTGAAGTCTGTTATGCGGGATCAGATTGTAGCACTCATCGAGAACGAGGGCGTCACGCATTTTATTACCGGCATGGCTCTTGGCGTCGATATGTACGCTGCGGAAATTGTACTCGATTTGAAATCAAAATACCCTCGCATTACTCTGGAAAGCGCAATCCCTTGTGAGACACAAGCGATCAAATGGTCTGTGGCTTCACGGGAACGGTATTATAATATCGCGGCAAAGTGTGACAAGGAGACCATGCTGCAACGGGAGTACACGCCGGACTGCATGGACAAGAGAAATCGGTACATGGTCGATCACGCCGATTATATTCTCGCAGTATGGAATGGATGCCCCAGCGGTACCGGGAACACCGTGAGATATGCCCACAAAAAGGGCAAATCTATCATCGTTATCAATCCGGTTTCCCTTGATGTCACGCGGGAATAAGGCAAAAATCCCACTCCTGAATCAAGAGTTGTGAAAAACGTGAAGTATTTCCCGATAGTGAATACACATTGCACTACTCGGTGATTATTGGAAACGTGTACGGCGTATGCTGCCCAGTGAACATCTCCACGGAACACATCGAATTTTCACGGCTTCGTAAAACGGAAAGTGTCACCTTATGAACAGTCCCTTGCCGAGAGAAAAATAAATCGCTGGAAACGGGAACGCCCCCGGCACTGTGCGTCTGGCACAGTGTCGGGGGCGTTTTTCCGTGTCTTAGTTATGAGCCAGTTCATTTAGGAGCAGCTTTCGATAGTCCACATCCAAGACGCAGCGATGGAAGTCCATCAGACGGTGTTCGTCGAACAGCTTTTCACAGAGCTTGGTCAGCGGATGATTCATCAGCTTTGCAGAAATGCCAGTCTCGTTGAAAAACCTTGCCCATGTGAAGACCTCTTCTAAATCCTCCTGCCCAAGCGTGGCAGGAATGATAGCGTTGCAGAGACGGACAATGGGGCTGTCCGCAAATCGCTCTGCGACTTCCTCCGGTGTGCATTCATAGCGGTCACAGTCAAAGGAAAGCGCATCCTCAATTTTAAGATAATTTTCGGTTTCATCCCGCGTCAAGGTTATGGTGTAGTCTCCCATACCGGACGGCACATCAATATTCTCCATGACATCAAGCTCGAAACGGGAGCCGCCGATGATCGCTTCAAAGGAGAAGGACTGACAGATTACTGCTGGGTTTTTGTCTATCTTGTCCTCATTCAGAAAGGACAGCGGATTATACTCCGTCAGTTCCCAGTCGATTTTTCCTCTCTCTGTTTGCTCGGCAATCTGCTGGATCAGATGTTGTTCTTCTTCGTGCAGATTTTCATTGTACAACATGATACACCTCCGTTTTCTGATTGTCGTTTTTTGGGGGGCTGCTCTATGTTTCCGAAGAGACTGCCGTTTGTATCATCATTCCTTGGCTGAGGGCAGACCTTCGTAAAACTTCCTCAGTTCGTCCAAACTGCTTGTCCGATTTTTGATAGGCAGTGAGTCCCATGTAATGTCATGATAGCGTTCCGGCGGCTCGTCCCGCAGTCTTCGGTCGATAATGCAGACAATGCCGGTGTCTGTGAAATTGCGGATCAATCGCCCGATACCTTGCTTGAGCTTGATAATCATTTCGGGAACGCGGACATCCATCAGAGCGTCCTTTGCGACGGAACACTTATACTCGATAATTGGATCGGGGACAGGGAACGGAAGCCGGAAAATGATGACATTGGAAAGGCTTTTTCCTTCAATGCTGATACCTTCCCAATATGCGCCCGTCCCCAGAAGCACGGAGTTCGTATCTTCCTTAAACTCATTCAGCACCTTGTCCTGCGACGATCCCGGCTGTTGCATCAGGACTTTGTACGGAAGATTTTTCTCACTGAGAATGGAGTAGACCTCTTCCATGTCGGTCTTTGCCGTAAACAGCACGAGTGCCTTTCCATTGGAAATGCTCAGGATCTCAAGCAGCCGCTCCACACCCTTTTCAATGAAGGCTTCATGTTCTCTGGTCGGGTGCGGGAGATCGTCGCAATAGTAGATCATGGCGTGTTCATCGTATGGATATGGGGAAGGCTTTGGCTCGGATAAGCAGCCGCGATCACCAGCGGGAAAGCCGGTATTGCTGATAAAGTAAGAATACTGTTCTTCCAGAGACCCGCTCGTGGCGTTCGTCAGCGTGGCAGAGGTCAAGATGGTTCTTTCATCACCATTGAAGTATAGGCGGCTCACAATTTCTTTCGTGTTTTTAGGGCAATAGACGAGTTCCGTGTTGCTGCCGTGCTGCTCAATCCAGATCAGCATATCATCTATCCGGTCAAGAAGCTCTGAAAGGGACTCGCTGACGGCATCCAGATCATCAGAGGCAGCAAAGGAACGGTTGTTTCTGAAATCCATGCTGGAATAAATCTGAATGCTGGACGAAAGGTTGTGTATGGCGGCGTTCATCTCGGTAAGCAGTTCAATCGCACTGCCGCTTTGGTCAAAGAAAAAGCGGTCAGCGTAGCGCATATCCTGATCTGCATCGTCGATCTGCTTTTGAACTTGTGCTTTCAGGCAGTTATAGAAGGCGATGATCGCGCTCTCTGCCTCTCGCTTTTCACCGGACACACTGCTTTGGTCAGAGGGTCGCAGTTCATAGAATGCGCTTTTAATCATTCCAAAGAGCATACCTTGCCCGAAACGCTCCGTTGTGGCACTCCGCACCTTATCATCCAAGTTGTGCGCTTCATCCACGACAAGCAGATCAGCGGCGGCGTTAATCAGTCCGTCCTGCCCGCGTCGTAGTTTCATGAGATGCTGGGTAAGAAAGTCCTGATTGCACAGAACAACACCGTCCGTGTATTTTAACGATGCACGGACCTTGTAATACTTGCATTTCTTTTCGCAGGAGCCGCAATTCTTCATGCTGAACCGCTGCACGTTTACCTTGTCCCAGACGCCTTGCGGCAAAACCTCCGGGAAATCCTTGCGTTCCTCATACTTTTGCTTGATTCCTTCTTTAAGCGCGTCCGGTGGGTCTGCTTTCGGATCACACATATATTCATCTGCGCGTTTGTTGCAGAGATAATGGGTCTGTCCTTTTGCGAGGATGACATCTCTGTTCAGCCCAAGAAGGGGCATTACCGCGTGGACATCGCGCCAGAGCTGTTCTTGAAGCGCAATGGTCGAGGTTGCGATGATGACCGGCTTGTTCATGCGTTTGCTGTACAGCAGCACCGGCACAAGATAGCCAAAGGACTTGCCAATGCCCACGCCAGCTTCAATCGCAAAATGCTGATCGTTTATGAGGGCGTCCACAATCTCAAAAGACATATCCTGCTGCCCTTCACGCATTTCCAATCCATGCTGCGGGGCTTCATCCCAAAAGAAGGTGCTGACTTGCTCACTCATGGAGTACAGCTCTGCTTTTCTGCGCTTTTTCCGTTCCTCCGATGTATTGAATCCAAAATAGAATCTGTTGTCCATCCACATTCCTCCCGGAATAGAAACCAAGGCTATCCGCGTTTCAGTTCAATGCTGACGTTTCCGTTCTCGTCGATGGTCAGCGTCATGTGCCTGATGTGCTTCTCATAGAACTGCCGCCGCTCTGCGGGAGACATTTCGATCCTCGTGTTTCGCAGAGCTGCATCAAACATATCGTTGACGTTCAGGTGAACGGAGTTGTCAATCCAGCGGTACATCTCCTTGAACAGTGCGTTTTTCTTGATGTCCTCGCTGTTGCCGGAGTAGAAGTCATCCAGATAGCAGTAGAATATCCCAGATTCTGCAAGTGCTGCCTTCATATCCGGTCCGCATTTTTCCCGCTCAATCATGACAAGGAATCTGGCGTCCGGTAAGGAAGAGATCAGCCCCCAGTAGTCGGAATCGCTTGAGACGATGACGAAGGAATCCACTTGCTTCTGGTAGTGTTCCTGACAGGCTCTTGCGGTGAGCTTGATGTCTACCAGTGATTTGTTCTGCTTGATCCGCTCAATCATGATATGTTCAACGGGGATGCGGGTGTAGTTTTCAAGAATCCGCCATGCCGTAGCGGTGTGTACGTCATCAAAGAGAATGATCGCCGTAATTTTCTGCATGACCTCATAATCAAGGTTTTTGAGCGTGGCGCACAGCTTGTACGGGTCAGAGTTTTCGCAGTCCACTACCAATACGGTTTTCTCGCTGTCATCTATGAAGTCGTAGATATTGTTTTTTACAAAAGCCCCTGCATCAGAGACTTTACTGTATTCCGTGAAGGCGTCGCAATGCCATTGATAAAGCAGGGTAGCAAACTTCTTATCATTATAGAGGACATTACCCTCGTCCATCGGTACCCAGTTGATATACATTTGATAGGGGTAGTAGGAGAGACTTGCGTAATAGATGTCCGCAGCATCTTTCGTTCCGTCCTCTGTCAAACCGTTTGGCATGATGAACAGCTCTTTTATGTACGCCCAGTTAATCCAGATTGGAAAGAGGCTTTTGCAGTTGTTAATGCGGTCTGAAATCAGCCGGTTGATCTCGATAATGTGGTGGCAGAGCTTTGTACTCGACTTTTTGATAAAGCTGATTCCGTCATTTGAAAGCTGCTGCATACTGGATGTTGGAAGGATCTCCGGCATCGAAAGAAGCCCACGGTATTCCATCCGCATGATGTCATTTATTTTCCGGTAATTGCGCTCAATGGCGGTGCGGATGATACATAGATTACGAATGATACGGGCATTTTTATCCTGTTCAAGCCGGTTGTATATCTCTATCTTCGGCGGCTCGTGTTCATTTTGGAAAATACGAAGCGGGACGCCGATCAGGTAAGCGACCTTTGACACAAGCTCATAGGTGCTGTCTTTGTAGGCAATCTGTTCTCCGGCATATTCGATTCCATTCAACATGACTGAATTGCCCATGATCTACTCCTTTCTCGTAGGGGAGTTAAGCGGTCATTACATTGTCCGTCCACATCTCACACTGGCTCATGACAGTCTGGACAGCATCATCCATACCCTCTGGCGGATATTTGTGTTTTTTCAGCAACCTTTTGACCAGGCGGCGCATTCCAGCTCTTGCGCTCTCTTTCTTTTGCCAGTCTATTGTCTGGTTTTTGCGAAGCAAATCTGTCAGTTCTTTCGTGATAGCAATAAGCTCGTCATGCTCGTAAAAGTCCTTGATTGCTTGCGGCTTTGTGAGGGCATCATAGAAAGCAAGCTCGTCCGCTGTCAATCCGAGTTTTTCACCCTCGGCGGCAGCAGCGGCAATGTCTTTCGCCAGCTTGAGTAATTCTTGAATGACTTCCTCGTTGGTCAGCATTCCGTTCAAATAGCGGTTCATTGCGCTCTGAATGATTTCGGAGAACTTTTCAGACTTGACTATATTTGTTCGACGGTAAACAGAGACCTGTTCGGAAATCAGTTTTTTCAGGAGTTCGACTGCAAGATTCTTCTCCTTCATGTTTGCCACTTCTTCAAGAAACTTCGGATCGAACAACGAAAACTCAGTCTGGACATCGGAGAAGAGGTTGATAACACCTTCGCTCTTGATGCTGTGCTTCAAAAGCTCGTTAATGCGCTCATTTACTTCCGGAAGCGTAAACTTCTTTCCGGTACCGCCTGAAACCAAGCGCACGGTCATTGTCCTTACGGACTCGAAGAAAGCAGCCTCCATGCGAGTTTGCTCGTCTACCAAGCTGCTGCACAGCGAAAGTGCCTGCTTGAGAAGCAGGGCTTCTTTGATAAACACATTCTGTGTCTTCTCATGGTCGGGAAGCTCGTACTCTGCAACACTCTTGCCGAGTATGAAGTTCACTCCGCCGCTGATGAGCTTCGCCCTGTCGAGGTCGCTTCCGGTCATGAATTTCTCATAACTGAATCCGTGGAACAAATCTCTGCAAATAGAGAGCTTTTCAAGGAACTTCGGATATGCAGCCTTGCTTACATCTGTATCACCATAGTTCTTCTTGTCTCTGGCAGTATAGTCGTTCATTGCCTGTTTCAGTGCAGCCGCAATACCGACGTAATCGACAACCAAACCGCCTTCTTTATCTTTGAAGACACGATTGACGCGGGCGATAGCTTGCATCAGGTTGTGTCCAGCCATCGGCTTATAGACATACATCGTAGCAAGGGAGGGAACATCAAAGCCGGTCAGCCACATATCCACGACGATGGCGATTTTCAGCGGAGAGTTGTTGTCTTTGAATTTCCGCGCCATATCGTCCTTATGAGCTTTGTTGCCGATAATCTCACGCCATTCTTCGGGATCGTTATTGCCTTGCGTCATGACCACTGCAATCTTTTCCGTCCACGCTGGGCGTAGCTCAAGAATGCGCTTATAAATCTTCATTGCTATGGGACGCGAATAAGCAACGATCATCGCCTTGCCGGTTAGGATATTCTCACGGTAATTCTCGTAATGATCAAGAATGTCATTTACCAAGGAATTGATCGTCTGGTCGGCACCGAGGATTGCTTCCATCTGACCAAGTTCCTTTTTGCTCTTTTCAATGACATACGGATCGGCGTTGTCAGCCATAATGTCATACTCATTATCGATCAGATGGAGGGTGTTCTCGTCGAGTTTCAGGTGAATCACACGGCTCTCGTAGTAGACGGGTCTGGTCGCGCCATCTTCAACAGCCTGTGTCATATCATAGATGTCGATGTAATCACCGAAGACCTCTCGTGTACTGCGGTCTTTTGTGGAGATCGGTGTTCCGGTGAATCCAATGTAGGTCGCATTAGGAAGCGTGTCTCTTATAATGCGGGCAGTGCCGATAACGGTTTTCGCCTCGACTTCGCCGTTGTCCTTCTGCTTGACCACAACCTTCTCATTGAGACCATATTGCCCACGATGCGCTTCATCAGCCATCACGATAATGTTCCGACGCTCCGAAAGAGCTTCGTTGCTTTCTTCAAACTTCTGCATGGTCGTGAAGATTATGCCGTTTGCCTGTCTGTTTGCAAGCAGTTCTTTCAGATTCTTGCGGCTCTCAGCGTGCTGCGGCGTTTGCCGGAGGAAGTCCTTGCAGCGGGCGAATTGTCCGTAAAGCTGGTCGTCCAGATCGTTACGGTCGGTAATGACAACGATAGTGGGGCTTTCTAACGCTTCTTGCAGATAATGAGCATAGAAGACCATAGACAACGATTTTCCGCTGCCCTGTGTATGCCAGAAGACGCCACCCTTACCGTCCGTCACGGTTGCGTGTTTTGTAGACTCAATCGCCTTTTTGACTGCGAAATACTGATGATACCCGGCGAGTATCTTGAAAGTATTCTGTCCATCCACATTAAAGCAGATGAAGTTTTTCACGATGTCAAGGAAGCGGGTCTTCTCAAACAGTCCTACAAAGAATGTGTCAAATGATGCGTGTTGCGTATTCTCATAGCTGCCGTCTGTTGTTTTCCACTCCATAAAGCGGTCTTCGCCGGACGTGATTGTACCAGCCTTTGAAGTGGTCAAGTCGCTCATGACACATACCGCATTATAAATGAACATAGAGGGGATCTCATACATATAGTTCCGGAGCTGGCGGTATGCTGCGGAAGCATCGGTTTCTTCGCGGGACGGAGACTTCAACTCCACAATGACGAGTGGGAGACCATTGACAAAGAGAATCACATCTGGTCTTTTTTCGGAGTTCTCAATGAAAGTCCATTGATTCGCAACTGTGAACTCGTTACTGGCAGGATTTTTGAAGTCTACAAGGTAAACAAGGGTAGAGCGTTCTTCACCCTTGTCATAGTATTTTACCGGGACTCCGTTTTGGAGGTAGTCCATAAAGACCATGTTCTTCTGCAAAAGCGTTCCGGTTTCAAAGTTCTTGAGCTTATAGATTGCCTCCGTCAGAGCGTCCATAGGCAGGCTCTTGTTGATCCGCTGCAAGGAAGGTAGCAGAACATCCTCATAAAGCGGCGAGTGATAATCGCGCTCCACGTCCGGTCCATAGATATAGTTATAGCCCAGTTCTTCATTGAGAAGCTGCAAGACAGCGTTCTCGTAATTTGATTCTGTAAAATATCCTGCCATAGTTTGTCACTCCCTTTTACGCCAGACTCGCCCCGAACTGATCCAGCGTGTTTTCTGCATCTCTGTCAGTGACGGGCTTATTCATCGCTTTTTCAATTAGGTTTAGAAGGCTTTTTGCTCTGTCGATGAAATAGCCATTGAAGTCATCTGCCTTCAATTCTGCATAGTTGATAAAGTGCGATTCCACCCGTGCTTGCAACTCATTCTCGGTCAGTCCATCAACCTTCTTTAGAATTGCCCCCAGATACTCACTCGGCGCATTTCCGCCAATCGAGCGGTTGGTGGCTGGAAGGATCGGGGTCTTGTTAATGATGGAATTATACCGTTCGCGCTTGATGCCCATTTTCTCGCAATATGCTTCGGGGAATATATGGTGAATATCCGGAGACTCAAGCATACTGTTTACAATGTCAATCGTCGTGTTGTTCATAAAGTCACGACACTTCTCCTTGTAAAGAAGAGCCATTATACCTTTATATGCCGCGCTCAAGCGAGTTTGAAGGGTTAGCAGCCGCGTAGAAGAAAAGACTGCGCTGTTAATCGTGTGCATTGCATTCGGACGTCCATTGACCTCTTCAACCATGTCCTCAATGTCATAGGCATAGCGGGTTTCGTTCGCACCGCCATACATCTCACCCAAAATCCCGCACCAATACCACCGAGAAAGAGATTTGATTGTGTTTGGCTCATTGCATTTGGATTTTCCGAGAACAGCGCAGATTGCCGCAAGTGGAATCAACTGCGTTGTATAGGGCAAATCTCTTTGACGGAAAACGCACTGATCACGAAGAAGAAACTCCTTTGCGATTTTGAACCCAGACAGCACTGCATCCCGGTTCGCTATGTACGATTCATAAGGAAGTCCCAGAACATCTTTCTTTTTGCAGGAGATTGTGTTTGTCTTTCCAGACTGCTTGTTCAAATAGCTTGTATAGAGACAAACCGTTGTCAGGAAGGTAGTCTCATCAATCCCATCGAACAGGTCTGTTCTCAGCGTGTCACCGAAACCGCAAATTGTATTTCGACACTGCACCCAGTCTTTTCTCAGGTCAAAGTCTCTTGTGGCATAAGTTGCGGTAACAAGCTCAAACACCGTGAGAGGAACACCGCCAGTATTGACGTTCTCAAACACCTTGCACACTGCCTCTCGCGGCGTGGACTTGTCCAGTGTAATCACAGGCAGCTTATACCCGGAAATTGTATTCAGCACATCCGCTTGGAAACGCTTGAACTCGTCCATTGCTTCCGGCTTCATTCCGTAGTGCGTCATGTAGCCCATGAACCAGTCCATAACTGCGTTGCTGTCGAATACGATATTGACCGGAAACAGCTTGTTCTCGTATTCATATTCTCTGGTGGAGAGATCGAGCTTCACATCCCGGTCAAAGTTCTCTTTAATCTTACGGTCTTCGGGGATGGAGAGGACAGCATCAAAACGATCCTCATCATCGTCGAGGCACTTCTCCATTGAGAGATAGTAATAACGCTTAATAGCCTTGCCTTTTTCTGTTTTGGTCGAGACCGGCTCTTTAGAGGATGTTGCCTGATAAATTGAAGTAAGCCGCTGCTGACCATCGAGAATCAAATGCTCCGGCTTCACAGAAACGCCTTTTACGCCCGTAATTGTACGGTATTTGAATTGGATGTCCGGATTGCCGTATTGCAGCCGCATGATGGCACCCATAGGATAACCCTGTGATAAGCTGGCGATAATGCCTCTAATTCGGCTATCATCCCAAGTCCAGTCGCGCTGAAACTCCGGCAACTGCATTGAGCCGGACTTAACTTCCGCTAAAAGCTGACTTAGGTTTGTATCAAGAGATTGTGGTGAAATAATCACGTCTGCGCCTCCTTCATTGAGTCTTACTGATCGGACGAGCCCAGTCTGCTTTCCAAATCTGAAATATCACTGCGTATGGAAGAGATGTCCGACTCAATATCTTCGATTCTCGAAGTTAATGTTATCTGCTGAAATTGAATATCCTCGATCTGCGCGTATAAGCCACGCATTGCCAAAATTAGCTCAACCATCAGCCCCTTGTCATCAAGGGAGAGAAGGCGTTCTTTTTCAGTCTGTATCTTTTGAGCCTCCTGTTGAAGCCGCTCTTCCTCACGAGCTGCTTCTGCTGCGGCTTTCTCAAGACGAAGCCGTTCCTTTTCAAGCCGCTTTTTCTGGCGCTCGTCTTTGCTTCTTTTCAAGCTCTCCTGAACTTTATCAAACATGGTATATCCTCCATATCAGGTAAACGATAATTTAGCGGCTTAGAGCTGGATGGCAGAGACATTGATCTCTCCGGACATCAACTTTGGAAGAAGGGTATCTCTTAGTATGGACAGCCGTTTATTTTCCGCTCTATTAGAATAAATCTGCTCAAGAAGTGGTGAAGCAATGGTATTAAACCCAGCTAACTCTTCTTCCGATGGTAGAACAACAGGGTATGTCATAATCTGCTGCTTATCTCCACGGGGCATTTTCGTTCCTTTCGATCCAGCAACCATAAATGCGAAGAACTTGTCGGCATATAGAGTGCTGAATAGGTACGCCGAGTAACACGGCTGACTTGGCGTAAAGCAAAGAACATCGGTTGAGCAGCCACAGTTGTCCTCACAGTAGACAATCTTCTTAAAGTAAGGACGAATGTTGGAAATCAACGTATCACCTTTATGGCAAGCGGTTGTCTGTGATGTAGTTGGTAGGCTTGTCGCCTCGGTTGAACCAGCTTTTCCCGACAGCATATTTTCCGTTGAGAAGTAGGTTCTGACGTTCAACTCAGAGACAGCTACTTTGTCTGTTGAATATGAGCAAATATCCGAGAGGACTCCCTGATTTACTGCCAAAATGTCATTGCTGAACCGCCCTTGATATATCGTTTGCAGGAGATCAGCTAAATTATCGTTTAGCTTTTGGTTGTTCTCAATTTTATCATCCAGTGATGAGAGAACAGCGGCTATCCGTTTCTGGTTGTTCAGATCCGGTAAGGCGATTTCGACCTCTCCAAGAAGTTTCGTATTGATAGAAGGCATGGTCGCGCCTACTGCAATATTCCGAACAAACTGCTTGGTTTCTTCTAAACAGAAATAATAATATAGGTACAGAGAATCAACCAGTTCAGTTGGGCGGACTCGTAAGCAACGTCCCGAGAACATCCATCCGTCGTGTGATTTATCAACATAGGAACAGCGGTCAACAGACCCAACTCGGCTGAATACAATATCGCCAGTTGAAAGAGTATACTTAATCAACCGCGCTTTATCGCTGTCGGAAACTCTGGGGAGATTTTGCTCGGTGAATACTCGGTTCCCAAGATGTTCAACAGTGACAATAGGGGTTCCGGTTTCAACGTAGTCTTCTTTGTGGAGTTGGCTTCCGAACGGACCTGTCTGTATGTCTGCGATGGTTTTAAGTTGCGTAATCCTCATTTTCATCCCATCCTATCCAATGTATTTTCTATGTGCCAGCTTCACATTCTGTTGTTTCACCATTGCATAGTGCATGGTGGTGTCGATTTTCTGATGCCCTAAGAGCTGCTGGACTTGCTCTATGGGCATTCCTTTGTCTATGGCAGTTGTAGCCAGTGTACGCCTGAACTTGTGAGGGTGAACCTTCGGGATATTCAGACGCTTTCCCAGCTCCCGAAGGCGTGTCTCCACTCCGCCAATCATCAATCGGTCAAAGGGCGCTTTCAGTGAAACAAACAAAGCCGGGTTTTCATCGGTTCTGCCCTCAAGATAGTTTTGAAGGTGTATCTTCGTCCTTGCATCGAAGTAGACCAATCGCTCTTTATTACCCTTGCCGATAACAACGCATTCGCGTTCGTTGAAGTTGATGTCTTCGCGGTTTAGCGTGACAAGCTCACCAACACGCATTCCGGAGGATGCCAGAAGATCAATCATCGCCAAGTCCCGTGCTGTTGTGCAGTTGTCACGCATCAGCTCTAACGCTTCATCGGTGTAGGTGTCCTTGACCACCTTTGCAGTCTTGACTTTGTGAATCCGGCGTACCGGGCTTTTCAAGATAAAGTCCTCATCCTCAAGCCAAGAGAAGAAGCTGGACAGAATCCGACGAATGTTGTCTATGGTTACTTTGCTCGACCTGCGCTGAACCTGATAGTTGGTCAAATAGCGGCGCAAATCATCTGTGGTGATCTGTTGCACAGCCTTTCCAACTCTGGAAATCAGAGCCTCAATCGTCTTCCGGTAGTAGCTCAGGGTTTTCTCCGAACAGCCTTCGATCCGCTTTGCCGTGATAAATGCTTCGACTGCATCTGTTTCTTCTGCTGGGATTGAGCCACTATCATAGGTGATCGTTGCCCCAACTAATGTCTCAGTCATTGCATCCCGAAGGTGCATGAGCTGTTCGTTGTTGAGATACGGAAGCATTTTTTGCTGTATCTCCGTGATGAGTTGTTCTGTCATTGTCGTGTCTCCTTTCGAGGTAAGAGAACGACATTCAGTGGCAGTCCCTTTTGTAAAACTCTCGCCACTGGTGAGAGCTATTCAGGCGGTAAACGATAATTTAGCGGCTTAGAGCTGGACGGCAGAGACATCAATCTCGCCGGACATGAGCTTAGGCAATATAGTGTCACGAACAAGGGCAAGCTGCTCATTTTCCATACCATTGGCATAGATTTTCGAGAAAACGGTTTGGCAAACGGCATCGAACTTCTCCACCAAGTCCTCCGGTGCAATGACAATAGGCTCTGTTTCAATAAATCCATTGATGTCAAGATTTTTGATGCCTGTTGTTCCATTTTCGTAGGAAAAGAAAATGTCCCGGTCATAGAGGTACTGCCAATAGTAGTACACATACATACTGTAACCAGCACGAGGTTTAAGGGCTTTGCAGAAGTTTGTGCAAACCATTCCCTTATCATACCGAGCAAGCAAAGCGTCTGATACAGCTGCGGCGCGTCCAGTAGATTGTGTCGGGCTACCACCAGAGATTTCAACAACTATATCTCCGTCAACAAGCTGCTTAGCAGCATAGTTCTTTGGCAAGATATAGCGTGTGGGCATTTTCCCCTTATTTCCTGCACGTACTTCCGGAATATCTGCTCCCCGAATGCAGTAAACCATCTCTGTGTTGTTGCCAGAAGGAGAATCTTTGCCCCAATCTCCGCTGATAGTCTTTTCAATGAGATTG
>ERZ506931.228-NODE-228-length-25793-cov-4.525449_pt1 | contig 25793 bp, 19 predicted proteins | sample MGYA00512902_ERZ506931 | MGnify/ENA metagenome assembly ERZ506931 | reverse complement strand
CAGGCGATGCCTTCCTGATTAAAATTAAGATTTTAATCAGGAAATAGTATCAGACTGTTTCTTCCTGCTTGGGCAGTTCCACGGTAAAGGTCGTCGAGCCGCTGCCGCTGTCCACCGTGGCAGTGCCGCCGTGGAGCTGCACCACCTGCTTCACCACGGCAAGGCCGATGCCGTTGCCCTCCGAGGAATGGGACTCGTCCGCCTGATAGAATTTTCCCCAGATTCTGCTGACCTTGTCCTTGGGGATATCGGGGCCGTAGTTGGTGATGGTGACGGCCAGCGTCTCCGGCCCCTCGGAAATCCGCACGCCGATCTCCCCGTAGTTGGGGGAATACTTGATGGCATTGTCCAGCAGATTGATCCAGACCTGTTTCAGCAGTTCCTCGTTCGCCCGGATGGTATATTCCGGGAATTCCAGATCGAGGTCAAGCTCTTTGCGGCTCCACTTTTCTTCCAGCAGAAGCACGCAGGCACGAATCTGTTCCGACAGGTTGAAGGTGGTCAAATCCGTTAAAATCGTCTGGTTTTCCACCTTTGTCAGGTTCATCACATTGGTGGCCATTGCCGCCAGCCGGAGGGATTCTTCCTCGATGATGGCGAGGTATTCCTCCTTCTGCGCGTCGGTCAGATTGCCCCGGCGCAAGAGCTTCGCAAACCCGGCAATGGAGACGATGGGCGTTTTGAACTCGTGGGAAAAATTGTTGATGAAATCGCTTCGCAGCATCTGGGTGTTTTCCAGTTCTTCCGCCATGGCGTTGAAGCTCTCCGACAGCTCCTGAAACACGGGGTTGTCCCCCATCACCTTGCCATAGTGCATTCTGGCCGTGAAATCTCCCGCCGCCAAACGGTCTATGTTGTTGATCAGCCGGTTAAAGGGGCGCAGCGGAATTTTCACGGTGCCGATGGCAACCACGCTGCCCACCAGAACGCTGATGAGCAGCATCACGATCAGCATGGCAAAGCCGGAGTTTCTGGGAATACCCAGATTGTCCAGCACCCCCAGCTTGGTCAGCAGGAAGGACAGCGCCGCTGTAATGAGAACCGCCGCCAGCTGAATGAGAAAAAACGCGGTGGAGTAGAGCAGCGTCAGCGACCAGCGGCGCTTTCCCGGCTTTTTGCTCATACCCTTTTCACCGCCTTATAGCCCAGTCCCCGGACGGACTCAATGGTGAATTCCGGCCAGTCCTGAAAGCGCTTGCGCAGACGTCCCACGTGTACCGTCACGGTCTCCCAGCCGGTGTCGGAATCCGCGCCCCAGATCTCGTCCATGAGCTGGATACGGGTGAAGATTTTTCCGGGATAGGACAGGAGTTTGTATAGAAGCAGGAATTCCTTCTGGGGAAGCTCCTGCACTTCCCCCTTCCGGCTCACCGTCAGGCAGTCGTAGTCCAGCACCACGTCCCCTACCACGATACGGCGCTCGCTGGCAATTTTCGCCCGGCGCAGCAGCGCCTTGATGCGCCACAGCATTTCTTCTTCGTCGATAGGCTTGGTCATATAGTCGTCGGTGCCGACTAAGAAGCCGTGCTTCTTGTCGGAGGGCAATTCCTTGGCGGAAACCATCAAAACGGGCAGGTTGTTGTTCGTCTCCCGCAGGGTTCTGGTAAACTCATAGCCGTCCATTTTGGGCATCATGATGTCCAGCACCACAAGATCGACGTACTCCGAGTCCATGAGCGCCAGAGCGTCCTCTCCGTTTTCGGCGGTGAGCACCTTGTAGCCGTCCGCTTCCAGCACCGCCTGCAAAAGTCTGCGGGTGTTTCGGTCATCGTCCACGACCATGATCTGAAACATGCGATTTCCTCCCCTCCATATTATTTTATTGTCAGGTCACTGAACGCCACTTCTTCCAACGGACAGCCCAGTAGCTCTTGCCGTAGGCGATTCCCTCCGCCAGCAGACAGACGGGCAGCGCCACGAAGAAGTCCACGGCGGAATGCTGCTTGATAAACATGGTGGCAAGGCAGATAAACACCACCGCTACGATAATGAACGCCTTGAACCACTTGGACACGTTCTTTTCCTTCAGCCACGCCGACGCGATGCCCATGGAATAGGCCACATGAAGCGACGGACACACGCCGGTGGGCGTATCCTGCCGGTACAGAAATCCAATACACGCCGTGAGGAAATTCTCTCTGGGGAATACCTCCGGGCGCATATCCTGCCGGTTGGGATAGATAATGTAGATCGCCATGGCCACCACCTGGGTGACGATGATAAAAATCTGGAACCGCTTGAAGCCCTCCACGTGATACAGCATCAGATACAGCAGCGTAAACACGATCAGGAAATACCAGAATACGTAAGGGATCAGGAACCACTCGCAGAAGGGAATCAGATCGTCGATCCAGCAGTGGACAACATGGCAGCTTTCCGCGGGGATCAGGTTCTCCGTCAGAAAATACATGATAAAGTACCCGATCCAGCCGCCCAGAAGCTTTAAGTGCGCAAACTGCGGGTCATTGAGCTTGGACAGCCGAAAGGTGCGGTAATCAATTTCCGGTTTTCTCATGGGTGGCCTCCTGTGGGATATTGCAGGGATATTGTTTTTTGGGCATGTTCGGATAAGGTACGACGATGTGCTTTGGCAGCGCCTGCGCCATTTCCGTGACCTGCTCCATCAAATAGTCGCAGATGCGTCTGCGCTCTTCCTCCAGCGGTGCGTCGGGCTGAAAGCGGATGGGCTTGCCCAGATACATGGTTTTCAAGCTGGGCGCCAGATACTGCGGCACAAAGGCAAGCGCCTTTCCCGTGCGCTTGTAGTAGAGCTTCGCCACATCGATGAACCTGTCCTGGAACTCGCAGATAATGTTGTTTCGCGGCACGTGATGCTCCGGAAAAATCACCACGCTTGCGCCTTCCTGAAGCGCCGTCACCGTCTTTTTGAACGTCGTAATAATCCTGGTGTCGTGGTACACGCCGATGGTGTTGGCGTTGGTGAAAACCAGCTGGGACAGGGGCGCGATGATGTAGGACAGCAGCTTGTAAAACCAGCGGACGGCCTTCGGCTTTTCCGACCAGAAGTCCTGATAGGCGTAGGCCGGCACTTCTTTTTTGTCCATCATCTCACCGGCGCACCAGATATAATGCTCACCGGGGGTATACAGCTCGCATGCGATGGGGCCGTTCATCTGGCTGTGGTTGCCCACATACACCACCGGCTCCGGTGGAAGGTTCTCCTCCCCCACGACCTTGATTTTGGGATACACCGCCCGCACGGCGGCTTTGATCAGCCGGTACAGCGGAGAAATTTTCCGTTCTCCCATCTGCTCCTTCCTTTCTCTGGGAATAATGCGTCCAGAATATCGCGGGAACCTAAACCGAAAATAAACAAAGTTTCGTTTCAGTTTAGATTCGCATGGTATACGGGTGGTATAATTATCGTCGAAAAGACGGGAACTTTCAAGGGGCAAAATCGTATAAAATGTCGCGGCTACACGAAAAAGTTTTTTGCCCCAAAGATTTCAGAAAGAGAGTGTACTTATGGCAAAAAAATTCGGAGACAGGAAAGACGGCGCAAAGCTCAGAAACATCCACGCGATGCATTTGGTCATGCCGCTGATGTATCCAAACCGATGTGACAACGAGGCGTTCATCAGCGAGCGGATCGACCTGACCAATGTGCTGGCTTATCTGGACGAGAAAAACGCCTCCGGCCCGGACTACAAATACAATTTCTTTCAGGTGATGGTCACCATCATGCTGAAGGTCATCACCCTGCGGCCGAAGATGAACCGCTTCATTGCCAACAAGACCATGTATCAGCGCAATGAGGTCTCCGCGGCCTTCACCGTGAAAAAGGAATTTTCCGACGACGGCGGCGAGGCGCTGGCTTATATCCACTCCAAGGGCACCGACACCATCGACACCGTTCATGACGAAATTTTCCGTCAGATCTCCATTTGCCGCAGCAGCGACGAGGTGGATAAGGGTACACAAAGTCTGAACGCGGTGCAGAGCCTGCCCGGTTTTCTCGTGCAGGCGGTGGGCGGCATCGCCCGTTTCTTAGACCGCCACGGCTGGATGCCCCAGAGCGTCATTGCGGGCGACCCCTACTATTCCTCCGTGGTGCTGACCAACCTCGGCTCCATCAAGCTCCACGCGGGCTATCACCACCTGACCAACTGGGGCACCACGTCGGTGTTCTGCGCCATCGGCGAGATTAAAAAGCGCCCCTTTTTCAATGACGACGGCACCTTCGAGATGAAGCCCAGCATCGATCTGGGTCTGACCATCGACGAGCGCATTGCCGACGGCTATTATTACGCCAAAACCGTCCGTCTGTTAAAAACGCTGCTGGAAAATCCCCAGCTGCTGGACAAGCCGTTACAGGAAGAGGTAGATTACTGATGGAGACAATCACCGCAAAGACCCCATGGGCAGGCTCCATGGGCAGTATGCCCATGCACCTTGATTACTTTGAAGGCTCCATGTTTGAGGCTGTGGAGGCCATTGCCGAAAAATACCCCAATTACGTTGCCTTTGACTTCATGGGCAAGTCCACCACCTACAAGAAGCTGGTGCAGGAGGTGGAGACCTGCGCCAAGGCACTGAAAACCATTGGCGTCCGGGAGGGCGACAAGGTCACCATCGCCATGCCCAACTGCCCGCAGGCCATTTACCTGTTCTACGCCATCAATCTGGTGGGCGGCATTGCCAACATGGTGCATCCCCTGTCCGCCGAGAAGGAGATCGAGTTCTATCTCAACGAATCCGAAAGCGTCACCGCCATCACCCTGGATCAGTTCTACAATAAATTCGAGTCCGTCCGCAAGAACACCAAGGTGGTCAACATCATCATTGCCAGCATCAAGGATGCGCTGGCGCAGCCCATCAAGGCCGGTTACATGCTCACACAGGGGCGGAAGATCGAGAAAATTCCCGAAGACGCCCCGGTCATCCGCTGGCAGGAATTCGTGCGGATGAGCCGCTATTGCTTCTATGACTACAAGATCAGCCGCACCGCCGACGATCCCGCCGTCATCCTCTACTCCGGCGGCACCACCGGCACCACCAAGGGCATCGTCCTGACCAATAAGAACTTTAACGCGCTGGGGCAGCAGGTCATCGCCGCCAACCCCATGTTCCGTCCCGGGGACAAGATGCTGGCCGCCATGCCCATCTTCCACGGCTTCGGTCTGGGCGTGTGCATCCACACCATGCTGACCCAGGGCGGCCGGTGCATTCTGGTTCCCCGGTTCACCCCCAAGAGCTACGCCAAGGATCTGGTCAAGCAGCGCTGCAACTTCGTCGCGGGCGTTCCCACCCTGTATGAGGCGCTGCTCCGTCTGCCGGATATGGAGGGCGCTGACCTCAGCTGCCTGAAGGGCGTTTTTTCCGGCGGCGATTCCCTGTCCGTCGAGCTGAAAAAGAAGCTGGACAAGTTCCTGTACGACCACAAAGCCTCCATTCAGGTGCGGGAGGGCTACGGCACCACCGAGACCGTCACCGCCTGCTGCCTGACCCCCAGCCACATGCACAAGGAGGGCAGCATCGGTCTTCCCTTCCCCGATACCTACATCAAAATCGTCAAGCCCGGCACCGAGGAGGAGCTTCCCTACGGTGAGGAGGGCGAGATCCTTCTGGCCGGTCCCACGGTGATGAAGGAGTACATGCACCATCCGGAGGAAACCGCGAAAACCTTACAGCACCATGCCGACGGCCTGACTTGGGTCTGCACCGGCGACCTCGGCACCATGGACAGCGAGGGCTTCGTGTATTTCCGCGGCAGAGCCAAGCGGATGATCATCACCTCCGGCTACAACGTCTACCCCGCCCAGATTGAGAATATTCTGGACGCCCACGAATTCGTGCAGATGAGCTGCGTCATCGGCGTGCCGGATTCCTACAAGATGCAGAAGGTCAAAGCCTTCGTCAAGCTGGTTCCCGGCGTGGAAAAGAACGACGAAACCAAGCGTTCCATTATGGAGTATTGCCGGAAGTACGTGGCCAAATACGCCATGCCCTACGATATCGAATTCCGGGACGAGCTGCCCAAGACGCTGGTCGGCAAGGTTGCCTACCGGGTTCTGGAGGAAGAAGAACTGGGGAAGCTTCAGGAACCTGCTCCCGTCGAATAACATCACAAGCGTTTATTTCCGCGTACCCCTTGCCGGGGGTACGCGGATTTTACTATTCTTGTCATCTACACGCCAAGCAGCAACAAGAATTGCCGCCGAAATCCATCGTATAACGAGTACCCCCATGGTATAATGGCAGCATCTGGTATTTTACCGTACCGCCAATACAAGGAGGACTTTACCATGCGAAGAACGATTCTTACTCTGCTGCTTGTCTGCCTGTGTCTGCTGACGGCGTGCAGTTCTGCCCCGCAGGAAACCACAGCCCCCACCGCTTCCGAAACGACTGTCCCCACTGAAACCGAGCCGGCGGAGACCATTTCGCCGGTGGCGGAGGAAAAAGAGGTCATCGTCTACTTCGCCAACTGGTATCTGGACACCAAAACCGCCGAGGAAGGCGCGGAGGTGTGCAGCATTCCATGGGATAAGGTCACCTGCATCAACCACGCTTTCTGGGCGGTAGAACCCGCCGACGGCTCCACGGAGACCTCATGGGACCGGCTGGCGGCGTCCGGGGAACCCCGAACCAGCTTCCGCGTGGCGTCCACCCTCCCCAAGGCGGATTTTGACAACGACGAGCCGAGCCGGATGGCGCCCGGCCTGCCCCGGAACCACTTTGCCCAGTATCAGTATTATTCCGAGCAGTACCCGGATGTCAAAATTCTGATCTCCATCGGCGGCTGGACCCGCTGCGGCTATTTCTCCGAAATGGCCTACACCCCCGAGGGCCGCACCTCCTTCGTGGAGAGCTGTCTGGACATTCTGGAGGAATACCCATGGGTGGACGGCTTCGACATTGACTGGGAATACTTCGGCGGCAGTAAGGACGGCGCGCGCCTGCCCGAAAGCGAAGAAGATCAGGGCTGTCCCATCTGGGGTACGCCCGAGGAGGACAGCGCCAACTTTGCCGCCCTTGCCCAGCAGCTCCGTCAGGCCATGGACGACGCCTACGGCCCCGGCGTGAAGCGGCTCACCGCCTGCGCCTCCGCCTCCACCGGCTGGACGCTGCCCATGCAGAACTGGCGTCTCGTGTCTCCCTACATGGATTTTGTGAACATCATGACCTATGACATGGCGGGCACATGGGATAAGATCACCGACCACGCAAGCAAGCTGCAGCACGCGAAGGACGCCGTCACTGTCATGAATCTTGGCTACGGCGTGGAGCTGCGCAAAATCTGCATCGGCAGCCCCATGTACGGCACCGACCTGAAAATGTTCACCCCGCCCTCCGGCAGCAACCCCGTGGGCATTTCTGTGGAATCCAAGGCCCCCTCTGACGTGGAGATCACGCAGGAAATGCTGAAAGCGTGGGAAGCCGAAGCCGTCAGCGGCTGCACCACCGAGTGGGTGGACGGCAAGCCTGTCATGGGCGAGTCCTTCGATAATGGCGGCACCGGCTGGCATTACGGCTACGATGCCTTCAACCGTGGTGCATATCTGTACAACGACGACGAAAAGTCCCCGTATTACTGCTGGTACATCTCTTACGAGACCCCCATGACCCTACAGGACAAGCTGGACTTCATCGAGCAGAAAGGCATTGCCGGTCTGATCGTCTGGGAGTGCAGTCAGGATACTTACGACCACGCCATGATCTCGCAAATGGCGGACAATCTGCTGAAATAACGCATAAGGGAGAGGCTTCGTGAGAAGCGCTCTCCCTTTCCTGATGCAATACAGCCCCGCGGCATTTCAAAATGCCGCGGGGCTGATTTTATTTCCGTCTGACCAGTTCCAGAACCTCGCTCATTTTTCCGCAGATGGCATTGTAGTTCTCCCGGCGGTGGGGTCTTAAGCAGGCAGAGCAATCCTTGATGCCGCTTTCCGTATACCGGAACGCGCCGCCGCATTTGTCACCCAGACAGTACAGCGGGCAATAGCAGAACAGGCAGCTGAACGTCTCCGGGTCAGCGCCCTGATGGCAGGGAAAATACTCGCATTCCCGGTTCTGGAAGAAATCATAGTGGGTCTGGCGTCTCAGGTCAATCCAATAGCGCTGTTCCACCACGCCGTCCACTTCCACTTCGTTTTCCAGAACGCCGCCGTTGCGCCGGATGCTCCTAGCAGAACCGATGTTGTCCTTGTCACAGACCATCAGCACCCGGTCGATCCCCAGCTTCTTGCATTCCTCCAGCGCAAGAGCGATCATGCGGGTGGCGACGCCCCTGCGCCGCTGGGAGGGCAGCACACCGTCGCCGATGTGGCCGCCGTCCAACAGCAGCCTGTCATTCAGCCGGTGGCGGATATTCACCGCGCCCACGAAGATATCCTGCTCCGTGTCCAGACAGAAGAATGTGGAGTCCGGCACAAGTCCCTCCGTCTCATCCTTCACATCCAGATTGGCAAGGTAATTGTCAAAGTCCCGGTAATCCAATCGGCGAATGGCGTAAGGGACGATCTTCTCCCCCGTCGCGTACCACTGGGACATCATATCGTTCAGGTGCCGCCGGTACTTTGGTTCCAATTTTACAAGCTTTAACGTCATTTTTCTTCCTCCGCTCTTTTCAGCGCCGCAAATCTATGGTATAATCTTTCCAAATTCCGTCCATGGGAACACAGCGGGCGGCTCTTTGGAGAACTCCGCCCACTCCCCCGTTTCCGGATGATGAAAGCCGATTTTCGCCGACCACAGGGCAATTTCACAGGGGTCGTCCAGAACGGCGTACTTCCGCTCCCCCACCAGCGGCATTCCCCGGCTGGAAAACTGCACCCGGATCTGATGAGTGCGCCCGGTGTGAAGCCGCACACGCACAAGAGACATGCCATCCGCATATTCCAGAACACGGTAGGAAAGCGCCGCCTCCTGCACGCCCTTCCCCGGCGCGTCCGCCACGAAGGTCATCCGTCTTGCCTTGTCCCGCGCCAGCAGGTCACGAAGCGTCCCCTCCGGACTTTCCGGTCTGCCATGGACGACGGCCAGATATTCTTTGCTGAACTGGTCTTCCCGAATCTGTCGGGACAGCTCCGACGCCGCGCGGGCATTTCTCGCCAGCACCATCACGCCGCTGACCACCCGGTCAAGGCGGTGTACCGTGCGCACGTCGGCCTTGGGGTCGCCCAGAGCTTCCCGCACCAGTCCCGGCAGTCCCCCCGGCTCGTCGGTGGAGAGGACTCTCGCCGGCTTGATGCAGACCAGAATATTAGCGTTCTGATACAGAATTTCCATCGCGCACCCCACACAAAGCGTTTTCCCTATCCTATCAAAAATACGCCTGTTTTGCAAGGAGGAATTGCCATGAAGATCGTCATTCTCGACGGTTACGCCTTAAATCCCGGCGATTTGAGCTACGAGCCTCTTCGCCAGTTCGGCGAACTGACCATTTACGACCGCACGGACACCGAGGACGAAGCCATCGCCCGCATTGGAGATAGTGAGATCGTGCTGGTGAACAAGCTCCCCGTCACCGAGCGGCTGCTGGATGCCTGTCCCAGCATCCGTCTGATCTGCGTTCAGGCGACGGGCTACAATACCGTGGACTGTGCCGCCTGCGCCCGCCGGGGCATTTCCGTGACCAACGTCCCCACCTATGGTACCGCCGCCGTGGCGCAGTTTACGTTCGCGCTGATGCTGGAGCTGTGCCACCGGGTCGGACACCACGACGCGCTGGTACATGCGGGTCGGTGGGAAAGCTGCGGCTCCTTCTGCTTCTGGGACACCCCGCAGATGGAGCTGGCCGGGAAGACGCTGGGCATTGTCGGCTTCGGGCGCATCGGTCAGGCCGTGGCGAACATCGCCCGCGCCTTTGGCATGAATGTTCTTTCCTACAGCCGCACCCGCCGTCCCGAAGGGGAAACGCTGGCGCGGTACGTCGATCTGGACACCCTGCTCGCCCAGTCGGATTTTGTCTCCCTCCACTGCCCCCTCACCCCGGCGACAGCGAAGCTGATAAACGCCGGCACCCTCGCGAAAATGAAGGCGGGCGCCATCCTCATCAATACTTCCCGGGGCGGTCTGCTTGACGAAGCAGCGGTAAAAGCCGCGCTGGAAAGCGGCCTTCTCCGCGCCGCCGCCGTGGACGTGGTATCCGAGGAGCCCATCACGGCAGACAATCCGCTCCTGACCGCCCCCAACTGCATCATCACGCCCCACATGGCCTGGGCACCGTTGGAGAGCCGCCAGCGGCTTCTGGACTGCGTCATCGAGAATATCCGCTGCTTCCTGGATGGAAAGCCCCAGAACGTGGTAAATATGTAAGCGCGCAAGCTCCATCACGGAAAACCTCCGTATGACCAAAGTCATACGGAGGTTTTGTCGTCCCAACACAGGGTGTACATTTTCTGATTCACCGAACCGTCCACGCAGACGGCAAAGTCCGCGACGCGGCGGAAGCCGCATTTTTCGTGGACTTTCAGGGAGGACAGGTTTCGCTTGTCCACATGAGAATAGAGCTTCGTTTTTCCCTCAAGGAAGCACTGTACCGCCCGTATCAGCGCGGCGGCAAACCCCTTTCGCCGCTGCTCCGGGGCAGTCTCCAGCGCTTCCAGTAAAAGCCCGTCCCGGTACGGTTCCAAACGCAGGGCGCTGACATACCGCCCGTTTTCCTCCCAGACGGCGTAAACCGCCCCCGGCGACCTAAAAAACGCCTGACTCAGATAGCGGTAAAAATCTTCTTCCGCCAACTGGATTTGACGCATTTCCGGCTCCTCCGGCCAGAATTCCCGGCCGTTTTCCCGGTTGGATTCTGCATAAACTGCCATCAGGCTGCTAAAATGCAGCCGGGAAAGGCTCCGCGCAAGATACAGCATTTCTTCTCCTTATACCGCGTACTGGCTGGTGTAGAGGTCGTAATAGAAGCCCTTTTTCGCCAGCAGCTGAGCGTGAGTCCCCTGCTCCACAATGTGGCCGTGATTCAGCACCAGAATGAGGTCGGCGTCCACGATGGTGCTTAAGCGGTGGGCGATGACGAAGCAGGTTCTCCCCTTCATCAGCTTGTCCATGGCCTTCTGCACCAGTATTTCCGTCCGGGTGTCCACGTTGGAGGTGGCCTCGTCCAGAATCAGCAGCGGACGACTTGCCAGCAGCGCACGGGCGATGGTCAGCAGCTGCTTCTGCCCGCCGGAAAGGTTGGTGGTGTCCTCGCTGATCAGGGTATCGTAGCCGTCGGGCATGGTGCGGATAAAGTGGTCGCAGTATGCTTCCCGGCAGGCAAGCTCAATTTCCTCCCGGGTGGCGTCCGGCTTGCCGTAGGACACGTTCTCGGCAATGGTACCCCGGAACAGCCAAGTGTCCTGAAGCACCATGCCGAAATTCCGGCGCACCTCGTCCCGGGATAGGGACTTGATATCCTGCCCGTCCAGCAGAATTTTCCCGCCGTCCACGTCGTAGAACCGCATCAGCAGATTGACGATGGTGGTCTTTCCCGCGCCGGTAGGGCCGACGATGGCCACCCGCTGGCCGGGATGGACGCTGAGGTTCAGATTTTCGATCAGCGGCTCGTCCTTGGTGTAGGAGAAAGCAGCCTTGTCAAAGACGACCTCGCCCCGGCAGGGTTCCGGAAGCGTTCCCTCCGGCTGCTCCTCTTCCTCCATGTCCATTATCCGGAACACCCGCTTGGCGGAGGCTTTGACATGGGTCAGGTTCGCAAACCCCGAGGCGATCTGCTCCAAAGGAGACGCAAACTGCCGGGCAAACAGCACAATGGTCACCACAGTCCCCACGCCCACGCCCCGGCGCACGATCAGCCATCCGCCAATGAGGTTGATGCAGATATAGGCCATGGCGTTGGCAAATTTGATCAGCGGCTGCACGATAGAGCCGGTAAAGTTGGCCTTGGACACGGCCTTGCGCAGCTGCTCGTTGACGACGGCGTGCTTCTGCACCGTGTATTCTTCCAGATTGTAGGCTTTGGCTGTTGCGAAGTTGGTGAAGCTCTCCTCCACGATCTCCGTCAGCTCTCCGGATTTTTTGAACCACTCGTCGTAGTATTTCCCGCTGGCGCCCGCGATTTTTGAGGAGATCCACAGGGAGATCGGGGTCAGTACGATGACAAGGCAGGCCAGCACCCAGTTCTTCAGAAACATGGCGACGGCGATCATGGTGATCTGGAAAACGCCCTCCACCATCACGTCAAACACCTGATGGATGTAGTTGCCCATGGCGCTCACATCGTCGATCATGCGGTTCAGTACGTCACCCACCGGGGTCTGATCGACGTATTTCACCGGAAGACGCCGGATTTTGTCGGAAATGGCAATTCGCAGGTCGCAGGTAAAGTGACGGCTCACCGTCCGGTTCATCAGCTGCATATTCAGATAGCGGAACACGCCCTGCGCCGCGTACACCGCTGTCAGCAGAAGAAGCCCGCCGACAAGACTGTCCCGGATGGGCGTCTGCCGGTCGCTCAGGCCAAAATCATAGAGCTTTTGTATCAGGTTTCCCAGAATTTCCGGCGCGGCAATGGAGCACAGCACCGCGAGAATTCCCAGCACCGCGCTGACCGCGACCCATCCGGCAATGCCCTTCGCCTCCCGGATGATCCGCCATGTGGTCTCGTCCAGCAGTTCATTCTTTTCACGCATTCAGGTTCCCTCCCGTCTGGGACGCATAGATTTCCCGGTACACCCCGCACCGTTCCAACAGCTGGGCGTGGGTGCCGCTGTCCACCAGCGCGCCGCCGTCCATGACGAAAATCACATCGCAGTGCATGGCGGAGGTCACCCGCTGGGTGATGATCAGCTGGGTCTTCCCTGCAAGATTCTGGTTCAGGGTGGCGCGGAGCTTCGCTTCCGTCAGGAAGTCCAGCGCGGAAAAGCTGTCGTCAAAAATGTAGATGGGCGCATTTTTCAGCAGCGCACGGGCAATGCTCAGCCGCTGTTTCTGTCCGCCGGACAGGTTCTTGCCCGACTGGCGGATCATGTGGTCGATACCATCCGAGAAGCCGTTCACGAATTCTCCGGCCTGCGCGATCTCCAGCGCTTCCCGGATCTCCACGTCCCCCGCTTCCAGCCTGCCCATGCGCACATTGTCCCGGATGGTGCCGGAATAGATGGTCGCGTTTTGCAGCACGCAGCTGATATTGTCCCGCATGGTGCGGCGGCTGAGGGTCTGAGTCGGCATTCCGTCCATGCGAATCTCCCCGGAGGTGGGCATACGGAAGCCCAACAGGAGCTGCACCAGCGTGCTTTTTCCCGAACCGGTGCCGCCGATAATCGCCGCCCGCTGTCCCTTTTTCACGGAAAGGGTGATGTCTTTCAGGGCGGCCTCCGCCGCGCCCTCGTAGCGGAAGGTCACATGGTCAAAGTCGATATCCCCGGACAGGGTGATGTCCTGCCGCTCAATGGGGTCGGCCATGCCCTTGGCATGAAGCACCTGCCCGATGCGCTTTGCCGCCACTTCGGCCTGGGGAAAGCTGATAATGGCAAACGCACCGGTGACAACGCCCGCAGAGACCAGAGACACATACTGGACGATGGCAAAAATGTCGCCGCCGGTCAGACCGGTGGATGTCTCCATCCGCCAGCCGCCTAAGTACACGATCAGCACCGCCGCCACGTTCAGCAGGAAGGTCGCCAGCGGGGAAATGGCGCCCATGGCCACATTGCCCCGGATGAAGCTGTCCACCATAATGCGGGTGGCTTCGGACACCCGCTCATGCTCCCGCTTCTCGGAGTTGAACGCCCGGATGACCCGGATGCCCCGCAGACGCTCCCGCATGATCTCATTCTGCCGGTCTACAAACTTGTCGGATACTTCCCAGATGCCGTCGATCTTCTTTCCGATGAAGATAACGATTGCCAGAATCACAGGAACGAAGGCCAGCATGGTCAGCGACAGCGCCACGTCCTTCCGCAGGGACAGCACCACACCGCCAAAAAACAGCACCGGGATCATGATGACAGTGCCGGACAGCTCCGCCGCGATCCAGCTCACCGTCTCCACATCGTGGGAACAGCGGGTCACAAGCGCCGCCGTCCCCAGCTCGCCGAATTCCTCAAAGCTCATCTGGTTGACCTTGCGGAACACGGCGGCGCGGAGGTCGGCGCAGAAAGACGCCACCACGTCGTTGGAAATTTTCGATCCCAGGAGCACCGTTCCCAGCCCCACCAGCGCCACCGCCGCCATGATGGCGCAGCATTTGACGATGTAGGCAAAATCCGCCCGATAAACGCCTTTGTTGAGAATTTCGCTCATGATGGCGGGCAGCAGCAGGTCGCAGACCGTGGATATCGCCACGGCAATGGTCGCGGCGAGCAGCCCCCTCCAGTAGGGCTTCAGATAATGCAGCATTTCTTTCATTTTTCTACCTCAAGCAATAAAACTTCATGCATGTGCGCTGCACCGTGAAAATGCGCAAATGCTGATGCATGAAGTTTTTGTGCATCATTTCCGGTTGCCCCGTAGGGGCGAGGAAATGGCACATTTCTTATTTTTCTATGCATTTGCATAGAAAAACGGCCCAGGCCGAAGCCTGCGCCGCACAAACAGCCCATGCCGGTATTCCTACCGCACGGTTCCCTCCGGAGCAAGTCTTCTGCCATAAACGTTCCAGCCGTTCTTCAACATATTCACTTCCTCCTTTCTCACAATTGTGAGCATATCATAACACGCCGGTTTTCCTTTGTCAACCAACATTCTCCGTTCCGGCGGTGGATAAGCCGGGTTTATTCACACCGTTATACACAGTTTCCACAATTTTATCCACAGGCGATATACATAACACTCGCCAAAATCCGTTATGATCCGAAAAATGTAATGTATTTGTAACCTTTAGTTACAACTTGGTTTGCATCCACCGTATATTCGTCGATATTCATGCAAAAGGGGGAGACTTCCCGTCTCCCCCTATCTCATAGTGCTTCTCCCAGAATGGACTTGGTGGCGTAGGCATTCAGGCTCATGTCGGCCACATGCCCCGCTTTGTACTCATAATACGCCTGAGCGCCGATCATGGCGCCGTTGTCCCCGCACAGGTGAAGCGGCGGCAGGTAAACCTCCGCCCCCAGCTTCTCCGCCGCCGCGAGGATGTCCGCGCGGATGCGGGAATTTGCGGCAACGCCCCCGGCCACGGCAATTTTCCGATAGCCGGCCTGTTCCAGCGCCATTACCGCCCGGGGCACCAGCGTGTCGGACACCGCCGCGGAAAACGCGGCGCAGAGACTGGGAATGTCCAGCGCCTCCCCCACCTGCTCGGCGTGGTGAATCAGGTTCAAAGCTGCGGTTTTCAGCCCGGAAAAGCTCATATTGTAGGGATTTTCCCCGGGTTTGCTGCGGGGAAGGACGTATTTTGTCTCGTCCCCCTGCCTCGCGGCCCTGTCCAGCGCCGCGCCGCCGGGATAGGGCATCCCCAGCACCCGCGCAACCTTGTCGAAGGATTCCCCCGCCGCATCGTCCAGCGTCGTGCCGAGAATGTTCATGTCCGTGTAGTCTTTGACCTCCACAATCATCGTGTGGCCGCCGGACACCACCAGACACAGGAACGGCGGCTCCAGCTCAGGATAGGCGATGTAATTGGCGGCGATATGTCCCCGGATGTGGTGAACCGGGATCAGGGGTTTCCCCAGTGCCAGCGCCGCCGCCTTGGCGAAGTTCACGCCCACCAACACCGCACCGATCAGCCCGGGGGCGTAGGTCACGGCCACGGCGTCGATGTCGCTTCTGGATAGACCCGTCCGCGCCAGCGCCTGATCTGCCAGACCGTAGATGGCTTCAATGTGCTTCCGGGACGCGATCTCCGGCACCACACCGCCATAAATGCGGTGCAGATCGACCTGAGACGCGATGCAGTCCGTCAGAACCTCCCGTCCGTCCCGGACAATGGCCACGGCGGTCTCGTCACAGGAGGACTCCACAGCTAAAATGTTCAAATTTCCCACTCCTTTCTCAGAATGAGAGCGTCTTCTTTGGGATTTTGGTAGTAATTCCGGCGGGTTCCCACATGGGCAAAGCCCAGCGATTCATAAAGGGCGCGGGCAGGGTCGTTGGACGCGCGAACCTCCAAGGTCAGGCAGCGGCTTCCCCGTTTCTTCAGTTCCCCGATCAGCGCCAGAATCAGCGCCCGGGCGATGCCCTGCCGCCGGAAATCCGGGTGGACAGCAATATTCATCATATCCGTCTCGTCCAGCACCGTCTGGGAACCGACGTAGCCTGCCACGGTTTCCCCTTCCAACGCCACAAGCCAGCAGGAAAGTGGATTTTCCAGCTCGGAAGCAACGCTGTTTTCGCTCCACGGGTCGGAAAAGCAAACTTTTTCCAGTGCCGCGACCTGAGGGACATGCTCCGCCGTCATGTGCGCAATTCTCATTTTGCCTCGTACCAGCTCTTTCCGAATTTTGCTTCCGCCGTCAGCGGCACACTGAGAGACGCCACGTTTTCCATCTCCCGGCTGACCAGCGCCGCGACCTCTTGGGCAATGCCCTCCGGGCATTCCACGATCAGCTCGTCGTGCACCTGCAAAAGCAGCTGTGCGTCGGGGTATTTTTCGTTCAGGGCGTTTTCTACCCGAATCATGGCCAGCTTGATCAAATCCGCCGCCGTTCCCTGAATGGGCGTGTTCAGCGCAATGCGCTCCGCCCCGCTGCGGACGTTGAAATTGCTGCTTTTCAGCTCCGGAATATACCGGCGGCGGCCGTACAGCGTCTCGGTGTAGCCGATTTCCCGTGCATCCGCCACCACCTTGTGCATGTATTCCTTCACACCCCGGTAGTTGTTCAGATAATTGTCGATATACGCCCGGGCTTCGTAGCGGGAAACTCCGATGTCCTCCGCCAGGGAGAACTCGGAAATGCCGTATACGATACCGAAGTTGACAGCCTTGGCATGGCGGCGCTGCAAGGGGGTGACCTCCTCCACCGGCACGCCGAACACCTGCGCGGCCGTAGCCGTGTGGATATCCACATGGTCGCAGAAAGCCTTGCGCATGGCATCGTCACCGGCAATATGCGCCAGCACCCGCAGCTCGATCTGGCTGTAGTCCGCGTCCACCAGTACGCAGCCGGGCTTGGGAATGAACATTTTCCGTATCTCCGCGCCCAGATCCGTGCGAACCGGGATATTCTGGAGGTTCGGCTCGGTGGAGGACAGACGTCCCGTGGCCGTTACCAGATTCTGGAAGGTGGTGTGGATCCGCCCGTCCTCCCGGATCTCCTTCATCAGGCCGTCGGCGTAGGTGGATTTCAGCTTGGTGAGCATCCGGTAATCCATGATGGCCGGGACGATGGGGTGCTTGTTTTTCAGCTTTTCCAGAACTTCCGCATTGGTGGAATAGCCGGTTTTCGTCTTTTTCACCGGGGGAAGTCCCAGTTTTTCAAACAGGAGCTCTCCCAGCTGACGGGTGGAATTGATGTTGAATTCCCCGCCGGAATAGGAGAAGATCAGCGTTTCGCAGTCGGAAATCCGCCGGGAAAGCATATCGCCGAACTGCCTCAACTGTTCCCGGTCGATGCAGATGCCCCGGTTTTCCATGCGGTAAAGCACCCGGCACAGGGGAAACTCAATCTCCCGGTAAAGCCTTTCCATGCCGTTCTTTTCCAACTCCCCGGAAAGCACCGGGCGCAGGTGCCACAGAGCTTCGGCACAGGCCGCCGCGTCGGCGTCCTCCACGCTCAGCCCCAGATAGTTGGTCGCAAGCTTGGAGACGGTATAGTCGGAAGACGAGGGATTCAGGTCGTAGGCCGCCAGCGCCGTGTCAAAGACGCATTCCCCCGCCTGTATCCCAAGCTCGTCCAGCCGGTGCATGGCGGTTTTGCTGTCGTGGAAAATCAGATTTTTCCCGGCAAGGGACAGCTGCCCCATCTGGGCTTCCATGGGGGTCAGGGCGCAGACGCCCTCCGCCCAAGCAAGGCCCACACTGCCGTCCCCCGCAAGGTAAACGGCGCAGCTGTCCACATCGGCGGGCATTTCCTCCCGCCGGGGGATGGACTGCACCTTCTGCTCCGGTTTGGGGGCGTCCGCCGCCGCGCCCCGCAGGCCGTATTTGTCGATCAGCCGCACAAATTCCAGTTTCTGGAACAGCTGATACAGCTCCAGCCGGTTATAGGGCTGAACAATGGCATCCTTCGGCGCAAAATCGATGGGGGCTTCCGGCCGGATGGTGGCAAGGTCGAAGGAAAGATAGGCGTTCTCCTTCCCCGCTTCCAGCTTTTCCCGGAGCTTGGGGCGGATGGAGGGGTCGTCCAGATGGGCGTACACCCCGTCCAGACTTCCGAATTTCGCCAGCAGCTCCTTTGCGGTCTTGGGGCCGACGCCGGCCACGCCCGGAATATTGTCGGAGGAATCCCCCATGAGGGCTTTCAGGTCGATGAGCTTTTTCGGCTCGAAGCCGTATTCATCCCGGAATTTTTCTTCGTCAAACAGCGTCGTCGTGGTCTGCCCCGGCTTGGAGATCACCAGCTTGACGTGGACATTTCCGTCGATCAGCTGCAAGGAATCCCGGTCGCCGGTGACGATGACGCACTCCCAGTCCTGCTGAGAGCAGATTTTGCCCACGGTGCCGATGACGTCATCGGCCTCCCAGCCCTGACATTCGTAGATGGGAATGTTCATCGCCCGCAGGACGTCCTTCATAATGGGCATCTGCTGCACCAGCTCCTCGGGCATGGCATGACGGGTGGCCTTGTAGCCCTCGTATTTCAGGTGCCGGAAGGTGGGGCCGTGGAGATCAAAGGCAACGCACACCGCCTCGGGCTGCTCCTCCTTCTCCATCCGTTCCAGAATGTTGAGAAAACCGTAAATGGCGTGGGTGTACAGCCCGTCCCGTGTGGTCAGGGGCTTGACGCCGAAATAGGCGCGGTTAATGACACTGTTGCCGTCCAGAATCAGCAGCTTCATACTTTTCTCCACTTCGCGCCCTGAGGCGTATCGATGATCTCAATGCCCCGGGCTTTCAGCTCGTCCCGGATGCGGTCCGCCTCAGCGAAGTTCTTCGCTTTCTTCGCTTCGGTTCTGGCGGCGACCAGCGCGTCGATCTCCGGGTCGGCAGATGCCTGCTCCTCCTGCGTCTGCTTCTCCCGCAGTGTCTTGGCGGCGGACAGCAGATTCAGGGACAGCACCTGATCAAAGTCGGCAATGGCCGCCAGCTTGGTGGCGTCATTGCATTTGGCCTTCAGCACATCGTACAGGGCTGTGACAGCTACGGAGGTGTTGAGGTCGCCGTTCAGCGCGCCCACAAAGCGTTCCTTAAGCTTGTTGAACACGTCGGCATCCACCTCGCCGTCATCCTTGAGGGCGGCGATCTTGGCGATCAGCTTGTCGTAGGCCGCGACGGCGTTATCCAGATTTTCCCAGCTGAATACCAGATTCCGGCGGTAATGGCTTTGCAGGCAGAACAGCCGGTAGGCCATGGGGTCGTAGCCCTTCTGCTCCAGCAGGCTCACGGTGAGAAATTCCCCTTTTGATTTGCTCATTTTGCCATTGTTCGTATTCAGATGGTGGACATGGAACCAGTAATTGCACCACTTGTGACCCAGATAGCTTTCAGACTGGGCGATCTCATTGGTGTGGTGAGGGAAGGCGTTGTCGATGCCGCCGGCGTGGATATCCAGATACTCCCCCAGATGCTTGATGGAGATGCAGGAGCATTCGATATGCCAGCCGGGATAGCCCACGCCCCACGGAGAGTCCCATTTCAGCGCCTGATCCTCGAACTTGCTCTTGGTGAACCAGAGAACGAAGTCGTTCTTGTTTTTCTTATTGGTGTCCTCTTCCACGCCCTCCCGGACGCCTACCGCGAGATCTTCCTCGTCATGGTCGTTGAAGACGTAATACTGCTTCAAAGTGGAGGTGTCAAAGTACACGTTGCCCCCGGCGAGATAGGCACAGCCTTTGTCCAGCAAGGTCTGCACCATGTGGATATACTCGCTGATGCAGTTGGTCGCAGGCTCCACCACGTCGGGACGCTTGATGTTCAGCTTGTCGCAGTCGGCAAAAAAGGCGTCGGTATAGTATTTCGCGATTTCCATGACGGTCTTGTGCTCCCGCCGGGCGCCCTTGAGCATCTTGTCCTCGCCGGTGTCGGCGTCGGAAGCCAGATGGCCGACGTCAGTGATGTTCATGACCCGCTTGACGTTATAGCCCAGATACCGCAGGGACTTTTCCAGCACATCTTCCATAATGTAGGTGCGCAGGTTGCCGATGTGGGCGTAATGGTACACCGTAGGGCCGCAGGTGTACATTTTCACCAGATCAGGATCGTTGGGAACGAACAGCTCCTTTTTATGGGTCAGGGAATTGTACAGATACATGTTTCTTTCCTCCATTTATTATAATGTAGCGCATACTGATTTGTTTTATACCGTTGCAAAAAGAAAACGCCCCCTGCACCTGCGTACAAGAGGCGGGCAAAGCTCGCGGTTCCACTCTCATTTATCACTTTTTGCTGACGCTTTCGCTCCCGGACGCACTTTCCCGCGCACGACACCGCCCGGGCTTTCAGCCGCCGACCCGGACTCTCTTTGGGTGCGAAGCACGGTACTCTTTCCGTTCATCGCGATATTGAATTCCCGTGTATTTTACCATTGAACAGGCACGATTGTCAAGCCTTGGCAGGAAATTTGACGGGTCAGTTTTCCCCGCCAAACCGCTCAAAACCGTGGAAACCACTGGAAATTACATTAAGAAATTCTTATCCTATTGACACTTCCCCCCTTTCTCGCTATAATATGTTAGAGAAATGAGACGAAAGTGAGGTTACGCCATGAATTTCTCCAACGCTTGCAGGCTTAAAAAAGGTTTGAGCCTGATTCTGATCGTACTTATGGTAGTCGGTATGTTCTCCGGCTGTAAGAAGAACAACTCCGAGACCGAGCCGAACACGACTCCCTCCCTCAATCTGAATATGTCGGACACCTCCGCTCCCACGCAGGAGACGGTCCCCCCCACCACGACGGAACCCATCGTGTATAACGAGAATATGGGTACCGTCACCAACCAGATCAGTGTCCGCGTCATCCCCAGCAAGGACGCCAACGTCACCGGCACACTGGACGCCGGCACCGTGGTGGAGATCCTGCGTCAGGAAACCATCGCCGACATCACATGGGGCATGATCAGCACCCCTGTCAGCGGCTGGATCTGCATGGACTATGTGAAGATGTATTCTTCTCAGAACGGCTCCGCCAGCAGCGAGACCGATCCCAATGCTTCTCAGCCCACCACCCCCGCACCGTCCGACAATACGGGCAATACCACCAACAATAGCGGTACTCACAACACCAAGGGCGTCATCAGTGCCCGCAGTCTGAACGTCCGTGACGAGGCCAGCGCCTCCGGCAAGATCGTCGGCTCCTACTTCAAGGGCGACGTTGTAACTATCCTCGAGACTAAAGACGGCTGGGGCCGCACCGACAAGGGCTGGATCAAGATGGAGTACGTCAACACCACCGGCACTACCACCGGCGGCAACACCACGACGACCACCACCGGCAACAATAACAACACTGCCGGCAACGGCAGCACCACTACCGTCGCCAAGGGCATCGTCAACACCCAGGAGCTGAATATCCGCAGCTCTGCCGGTACTGACGGCGACCGGGTCGGCAGCCTGAAATACGGCGATCGGGTGGAGATTCTGGAAAAGAGCGGCGATTGGGGCCGTATCTCCAAGGGCTGGATCTCCCTGAAGTACGTCTATCAGGACGGCACCACCGGCACCAAGTCCGCAAAGGGCATCGTCACCACCGACGGTCTGCGCATCCGCAGCGGCCCCGGCACCACCTATGAATCCGTCGGCTCCTACAACAGCGGCGACCGGGTCAAGGTTCTGGAGCAGTTCACCTACGGCGACACCACCTGGGGCTGCACCGACAAGGGCTGGATCTCCATGGGCTACGTCTATCAGGACGGCACCGATGTGGGCAAGACCGTGGAAGGCATCGTCACCACCGACGAGCTGAACATCCGCAGCGGCCCCGGCACGGGCTACGATTCCGTGGGCAAGCTGTATACGGACGAGGTCATCAAGATCTTCTATCAGGTCACTGTAGGCGAAACCACCTGGGGCTGCACCAAGGACGGCTGGGTCTCTTTGAAGTACGTCAGTCTGGAAGGATAAAAATTGATATAATACCGGGACTTTCAACAGAAAGTCCCGGTATTTTTTCCGCAGAATATCCCACATGACCGGTATTTGCTTGGTGCGCACGTTCAACTTGCTCAATTTTTCCGGATTGTAACTATTTTTTTATTGCAAAATCACGGAACATGTGCTACAATTCGTCCTATGAGGAGGGCGTCCGCGCGGAATGCGCTGACCCCGCTGAAATACATTTAACTGGAGGAACTATGATGAAAAAGGTTTTTGCACTGCTTTTGGTTCTGAGCATGGTCTTCGCGCTGTGCGCCTGCGGTAAGGACACCGCTCCTGAGACCACCGCCGCCGCTCCCAAGACCGAGACCGAAGCCGCCCCGGCAACCGAGGCCGCTCCCGCCGAGAAGGCTCCCGAGGACTACACCGGCAAGCTGGTCGTCTATTCTCCCCATGATGCCGATCCTCTGAACGCGGGCGTTGCCCAGTTCGAGGCCAAGTACCCCAACATCGATGTGGAAGTCATCGCTGCCGGTACCGGCGAGCTGTGTCAGCGTATCGTCGCTGAGGCCGCCAATCCCCAGGGCGACGTGCTGTGGGGCGGCGGAGCCGACACCCTGGCCGCTTACAACGACTACTTCCAGCCCTATGTCTGCGCCAACGACGAGTTCATCGGCGATGCCTACAAGGATGCCGACGGCTACTGGATCGGTGAGTCCCCCCTGCCCATGGTCTTTATCTACAACAAGACCATGCTGGACGAGGCCGACGTCCCCACCACCTGGGAAGGCCTGTGCAACGAGAACCTGAAGGGCAAGATCGCTTACTGCTCTCCCTCCAAGTCCGGCTCCGCCTACACCCAGCTTTGCACCATGCTGTTCAGCCAGCCCACCATCGACGAAGGCTGGGATCTGGTCAAGAGATTCATCGCCAATCTGGACGGCAAGCTGCAGGACTCCTCCGGCAACTGCCACAAGCTGGTTGCTTCCGGTGAGTACGCTCTGGGCGTGACCATCGAGAAGTCCGCCGTTCTGTACGCCGACAATCCCGACATCGGCTTTGTGTATCCTGAGCAGAACTCCGCCGTTCCCGACGGTGTTGCCCTGATTAAGGACTGCCCCAACGAGGAGAACGCCAAGCTGTTCATCGACTTCGTCACCAGCGCCGAGTGCCAGACCGCTCAGAACGCCGACTGGGCCCGCCGCCCCGTCCGTTCCGACATCGCCCCCAAGGGCCTGTGCTCTCTGGACGAGTGCCACGTCGGCAACTACGACTTCAGCTACGCTGCTTCCCACAGAGATGAAATCAAGGAGCAGTTCAACGACCTGGTCGCAGGTTAATTTCGGTTCATGCTTTACTGCGGGAGGCACCCTCCAGGGTGCCTCCTTGCGGTGTATCGCCTGCGGCTGAAAACTGTGCCGGATGCTCCGGCATACTTTTGAACCGCGCGCAACATATCTACACATACGGGAGGACACCACATGAGCAATCAAGTCATTATTCAGAACGCCGTAAAGCGCTACGGCGATTTCACCGCGCTGAACGGCGTTTCGCTGGACATTCAGGAGGGCGAATTCTTTACCCTTCTTGGCCCCTCCGGCTGCGGCAAAACCACGCTTCTGCGGATGATCGCCGGTTTTAACTCCATCGAGGGCGGCGATTTTTACTTTGGCGAAAAGCGGATCAACGATGTTCCCGCCCACAAGCGCGACATTGGCATGGTCTTCCAGAACTACGCCATCTTCCCCCACCTGACCGTCCGGGAGAACGTAGCCTACGGTCTCAAGGCGCGGAAGATGCCCGCCAAGGAGATCAAACCCAAGGTTGACGAGGCGCTGGAACTGGTGCAGATCTCCCATCTGGCAGACCGGAAGCCCAACGAACTGTCCGGCGGTCAGCAGCAGCGTGTGGCTCTGGCCAGAGCTTTTGTTATCGAGCCAAGTGTTCTGCTGATGGACGAGCCTCTGAGTAATCTGGATGCCAAGCTGAGAGTGCAGATGCGCTCCGTCATCAAGAAGCTGCAGCGGCGTCTGGGCATCACCACCATCTACGTCACCCACGATCAGGAGGAAGCCCTCGCCATTTCCGACCGGATCGCCGTCATGAAGGACGGCCACATCATGCAGATCGGCACCCCCCGTGACATCTACGCCAAGCCCCAGAATCCCTTCGTCGCGGGCTTCATCGGCGTGAGCAACTTCCTGGACTGTGAAGTGAACGCCCCCGCTCCCGGAAACGCCGCCGTGAGCATCAAGGGCGAGCTGGACATCACCGTCCCCGTCTCCCGCGCCTACACAGGAAGCGGCAAAATTTCCGCCCGTCCCGAGCAGCTTTTCTTCTCCGAGAGTGGTATGCCCGGCACCATCCTGTTCTCCACCTTCCTTGGCGATTTCATCGAGTACGAGGTGCAGCTGAACGACGGCCAGAACCTGATCGTCAACGAGTACACCAAGGACACCACCAAGATCCACAGCGACGGCGAGCAGGTTCACCTGAGCTTTGACCCCATGCGCATCAGTCTGTACGACAAGAGCGAGGAGGTGCTGAGCCTGTGAACAAACGGCTTAATTCCCGCTGGAAACCGGATTTCTGGTTCTTCACAAAGCTGTTCGTGATTCTGGCAATGTGCCTGTTCATTGTCTACCCCTTCTACACCATCATCACGAAGAGCGTGTTTTCCAGCAAGGTAGAGGGCATCACGCTGTACAACTTCAAGCGTTTCTTCACCAAGCCCTACTATTATCAGACGCTGCTTCGCTCCATGGTCGTGTGCTTCTCCACGGTACTTACCACGACACTGGTGGGCGTTCCCATCGCTTATCTGATCACCCGCTACAACATTCCGGGCAAGAAGATCCTTCACATCTTCATCATCATGAGCCTGATGAGCCCTCCCTTCATCGGCGCTTATTCCTGGATCATCCTGCTGGGCCGTAACGGTCTGGTAGCACGGGCGCTGGCGAAGATCGGCATGACCGCGCCTACAATTTATGGTCGCGGCGGTATCATCTTCGTGTTTACCCTGCACCTGTTCCCCTACATTTATCTGTACACCTCCGGCGCCATGAACAGCATCGACAGTTCCTTGGAGGAAGCCTCCGAGAATCTGGGCATGAACAAAATCCGGCGCATCTGGACGGTGACGCTGCCCGTTATTCTGCCCTCCATTCTGGCAGGCTGCATCATGGTGTTCATGACCTGTCTGGCTGACTTCGGCACCCCCATGCTGCTGGGCGAGGGTTATACCGTGCTGCCGGTTCTCGTGTATAACGAGTATATGTCCGAAAGCGCCACCGACCCCTATATGGCTTCGGCGCTGTCCGTCATCATCGTGTTCTGCTCGCTGGTCATGCTGAGCTTCCAGAAACTGGTGGTGGACAAGCGGAATTACACCATGAGTTCTCTCCGGCCGCCACAGGAGACCAAGCTCCACGGGTTCAAGCGCTTCCTCGCTTCCCTGCCCATCTACATTGTGGTGTGTCTTGCATTCCTGCCTCAGATCGTTGTGGTGTGCCAGTCCTTCATCGAGCGGAGCTTCTCCGGCGTCATCAAGGGCGTCAACCTGAACAACTACCGCACCATCATGTCCCGCCTTGGCCGGAACATCCGCAATACCTATGTGTTCTCCATCGTGGCCATCGTGTTCATCATCTTCATTGGCATTCTGGTGTCCTATGTTCTCGTCCGGAAGAAGGGCAAGATCGCCAGCCTGATCGACACGCTGATCATGTTCCCCTACGTCATCCCC
>ERZ506931.223-NODE-223-length-26033-cov-5.789476_pt1 | contig 26033 bp, 16 predicted proteins | sample MGYA00512902_ERZ506931 | MGnify/ENA metagenome assembly ERZ506931 | reverse complement strand
CTGACGAAAAATTTGACGACGCATCTGTCGCACAATCTTTGTGCGGTATTGCCCTTACGAAAACCAACGATTATGTCTGTTTGCCGTCCGCTTTCTTTTTCTTTTCAATTTCCGCCTTTTTGGCTGCAAATTCCTTGTCGTCCAGAATGCCCTGCTGGTGGAGTGCCTCCAGTTTTTCCAGCAGCTTCTCCGGAGAGTCGTCATTTGCCTTGTCCTTGGTACCGGACTTCAGCTTCACGCGTTTTTTCGCCTGCTGCTGTTCCCGTTCCTTTTCAGCTTCGATCTCTGCCAGCATTGCAGCATACCGCTTGCGGTCACCGAACCAGAACAGCACGATCAGGATAATGCCGCCTGCCAGTGTGCCCATGCCGATCCACCACCCCGGCGGTGTGTAGGTCATGGTCACGGTATGTTCTCCGGCAGACAGCGGCACACCGATCATGGCATCTACGATTGCCACCTGATCGACCTTCTTGCCGTCCACCTTGACGGTCCAGCCCGGCTGATCCGGAATGGAAGTCATCATGATCTGACCGTCTTCTGCGGTAATGGTACCGGTCAGCTTCCGGTCGTTGCTCTTTTTGGTATCGATCTGCCACTGATTCTGCTTCAGAATGTCAACATCTTCTTGGAATACGTCCGGATGATAGGTGTAGAACAGGAAGTTCTTGACAATGGTGAACTTTTCCTCATTGGCAATGGTCATACGCAGGGTGATCTTCGTGCCCGGCTCAAAGGTACCCAGACGCAGAGCAATGTAGTTATCGCCCTCGAAGTATTCGCCCATGGACTGGAAGCCGCCGTTGTTCTTGGCATATTCATCGGCATCTTTCCAAGTGAAGTCGCCGCTGTTGGATTCCTTCCAGCCGTTTTCTGCCTCGCTCCATTCGCTGTCGTTCCATGTGGACATCCACAGGTTGACTTTCTTCTGGAACTCGGTCTTGAAGTAGATGTAGATCGGTTCGTTGGACTCTGCCACCAAATGGAAGTCCACAGTGGGGTCGCCGTCGCCAGTCACGTCATACTTGGTCTGTTCGCCGTAGGGGCTTGTGGTGATTGCATCGCTGACGATCGGATTTTCTGCCAGATTCAGCGGTGTGTAATACTCGTGCCAGCTCTGGAACTGTCCGTTTTCGTCAAATGTGGTCTGTCCTCTCATGGTGCTCATGAAGATGTTCTGGCTGTTGAACGGATTGTCGTTGCCCAGATGATCGATCTTCTGCACATCCTCGTCTACCATGTAGCCGATAGACAGAGCATTGGTATTTTCATAAGCGGTAATGGTCTTTGCAGTACCATTTTCGTTGGTATAGTCGTATGCCCAGCGTGCTTCATATGCCGGATTCAGACGGCGGTTCTGATCGCCGCTTTCCCCGCGGTCCAGCACATACTTGATGCCCAGCAGAGAGTCCGCAATTTCGGTGTTGCCGTCATAGCGGGTATAGTAGCTGTGCATGCAGTAACCCAAGGTTTCAATGAAATTGATGGCACGGGTGTTCATGACAGAACTGGAGTGCGAGATACCTTTCAGTCCGAATGCCGCATTATCGTTGACACAGCGGAAGAAGGTCTTTTCCGCACGGTAGAAGCCGTCGTCCTTTTCCTCCAGCATCTGTGTTGCCGCACGTCCGTTCTGCACGTAGTTCTGATAGGAGGCACGGGTGGAGTATGCCACTTCCTTGTCGATGTCCTTCATGGAATCTACAGCGTTGTAGGTTGCTTCGCCGCCTACCATGATCAGCATCATAGTGGTCAGGGCAACGCTTACGCCACGCTTGCCCTGCGTGATCTTTCCGCCCAGCATGAAGTACAGCAGGATCAGGTAAATGCCCATGAGTGCCGCAGAGATCCAGACAGCACCCTTTGCCATCTGGTCAAATTTCAGACCGGCAACAATGGCAATGATGACCGCCATTATCACTGCCGATCCGATCAGATGCTTCTTTTCGATACCGTCGCGGTTTGCGAATGCAGTTGCCGCCATGGTCAGGAACACAAAGGACAGCAGGAATGCATAGCGGAACGGCAGCCAGTTCGGCACCTGTCCGCCGTGCCACATCATGTCTATCGGTGTGATCAGCATGCACATTACCATTACAGCGATCAGCAGAGAATAACCGATCTTCTTTTTCCGGTTGACCTTTTTGTTCAGGTAGAACAGGGGCAGCAGAACCAGTGTCAGCAGACCGCAGTAGATTTCCGGCTTGCCCTGTACGTTTACAGAGTCATACTGTGCCGGCAGCAGCTGCGGGAACATGTCCAGCAGGTCGCACAGGAACACCAGCAGCGGCGAATCCTGTGCATTTTCCAGCAGTTTCTTGCTCAGCGGGAACGACTGGAACCGGAAGCTGTAGTCCGGATCTGTGAATTCGAACTTACCCAGTTTCAAAGCGTTGTACACCGGCAGCAGCATGAATGCCGCACATGCCAGTGCAATGACGGAAGAATACGCGATCCGTACAAACGCGGTGAAATAGTCATAACCCTTCCGCTTCTTGTCCGAGCCGAAGCACAAATAAAACAGGAAGTACAGGATCACGAAGAAGCAGATCATGTAGCCGATATAGAAGTTTGCCACACACATCAGTGCCAGCGGAATGATGAAATTCAGCCGGCGGCCGTCATCGACCAGATATTCAATGCCCAGCATGATCAGCGGCAGGAATACCAGACCGTCCAGCCACATGGGGTCGATCAGCTGAATCACGCCGTATGCCATCATCGCATACATGGTGGAAAAGAGCAGTGACGGGTACGGCTGTACGCCGCGGCGTTTCTGTAAGAAGTAGTTAAATGTTGCACCGGCTGCACCCAGCTTGCACAGCTGCATGATCAGCAGGCTACTCAGCATGAATTTCTCCGGCAGGAGCATGACGATCAGCGTGAACGGGCTTGCCAGATAATAGCCAATAATGCCCATAAACTCGCCGGAAAGATTTCGCGACCAGTTGTAGAAGATGCTGCCGTCACCCCAGAACGCATCACGGAGTGCCTCGAAATAATACACATACTGTCCGTTCAGATCCAGACAGAGCACGGATTCTTCGCCAAAGGGGTAGAGTCCGAAAAGGGCGTATGCCAGATAGGTCAGCACAGCCGGAATGGCAAAGGCGATGAGATAAATCCGGTTCCGGACGATCCATCTGCCGATTGCAGAGATGACACTGCCGGCACTGAAACTGCGTTTTGCAGTCTGTGGGGCAGCTTGGATTTTGGTGGTTGCCATGAAAGTCCTCCTTAAATGATAAGATGATCGCCGGATTCCAGCAACAGAATCCGGAAAGTGTGTTCCGCCGTTCCCCTCCTGCGGACAGAACAACAGATACCAACATTATAGCACAATCTTTCCCGTTTGGCAAGCCCTTTTTATGCAAAAAACACGGAAAAGTACGAAAGCCATATCCCAAAATCCATAAAAACCACGAAAGCCGCCTGCCCTGCAAAATTCCCCTGCAAATGCAAAAATGCCCCGCACAGCACAACGCTGTACGAGGCATTTTCAAGGGAATGCTATTCTTCGTGCGGTACCGCCTTATGCAGTCTGGGCAAATTGTGAACGATACAGATCGGCATAGAAGCCGTTCTTCTCCAGCAGTTCTTCGTGGGTGCCCTGCTCGATGATGTCCCCGTCCTTCATGACCAGAATCATATCGGCATTGCGAATGGTGGACAGCCGGTGGGCAATGATAAAGCTGGTTCTGCCCTCCATGAGGTGATCCATTGCCTTTTGAATCAGAATTTCTGTACGGGTATCCACAGAGGAGGTCGCCTCGTCCAGAATCATGACCCGATTGTCCGCCAGAATGGCACGGGCAATGGTGAGCAGCTGTTTCTGTCCCTGTGAAACGTTGCTGGCATCTTCGTTCAGTTCCATCTGGTAGCCGTCCGGCAGCTGGCGGATAAAGCTGTCCGCATGGGCAGCCTTTGCGGCGGCAATGACTTCTTCATCTGTCGCGTCCAGTCTGCCGTACCGGATATTCTCCATAATGGTACCCTGAAACAGCCATGTGTCCTGCAACACCATGCCGAAAGATTCCCGCAGCTTGTGGCGGTCAAAGTCCCGCACATCATGGCCGTCCAGCAGGATCGCACCGCCGCTGACATCATAGAACCGCATCAGCAGCTTCACCATTGTGGTTTTTCCGGCACCGGTGGGACCTACAATGGCGATCTTCTGTCCGGACTTTACCTTGGCACTGAAATCGTGGATAACGCACTGCTCCGGCTGGTAACCAAAGGAAACATGCTGAAAATCAACATTGCCCTCCACGTTTGCCAGTTCCAGCGGGTGCTCTGCTGTCTGAACTTCTTCCGCTTCTTCGAGGAATTCAAAGACACGTTCGCTTGCCGCAGCCATAGACTGCACCTGATTGAGTACCTGTGCGATCTGCTGCATGGGCTGGGTGAAGTTCTTCACATACTGGATAAACGCCTGAATGTCACCAATGGTGATCGTGCCGCGAATCGCCAGCAGACCGCCGGACAGTGCCACAGCGGCATAACCCAGATTGCCCACGAACATCATGATCGGCTGCATCAAGCCAGACAGAAACTGGGATTTCCATGCGGAGTGGTACAGGGTATCGTTGGTTTCCTGAAACTGCTGCACCATGTCCTTTTCCTTATTATACGCCTGAATCACTGTATGACCGGCGTAGGTTTCTTCCACTTGTCCGTTGATGTGTCCCAGATATTCCTGCTGCTGCTTGAAGTACTTCTGGGATTTTTTCACCACCAGAGAAATCAGAGTTACGGAAATCGGAAGAATTACCACAGCGATCAGAGTCATCAGCGGCGAGATACGAAGCATCATTACCAGTACGCCGACCATAGTCGCCACGGAAGTAATGATCTGGGTGATGCTCTGGTTCAGGCTCTGTCCCAGTGTGTCCACGTCGTTGGTGATGCGGGACAACACTTCGCCGTAGGTACGGCTTTCAAAATATGCCATTGGCATGCGGTCGATTTTTTCCGAAATGTCTTTCCGCATGCGGTAGCAGACTTTCTGTGTGACACCGGTCATCAGCCAGCCCTGCACAAAGCCGAACAGAGTACTCAGCAGATACAGTCCCAGTACAAACAGCAAAATCTGTCCGATCTTGGTGAAATCAATGCTGCCAGTTCCCTGAATCTTCGCCAGCAGTCCGTTGGAAAGTTCCGTGGTCGCCTTACCCAAAATGTCCGGTCCGATCACGCTGAACACGGTGGAGGCAATTGCACACAGAATTACCACGGCCACTGCGGCATGATATTGCTTCATATATGCAAACAGTTTGCCAATAGAGCCTTTAAAGTCCTTCGCCTTTTCTACCGGCATCTGTCCGCGTCCGCCCATACGCCGTCTTTCATTCGCCATCTGTCATCGCTCCTTCCTCCGGTGTTTCCTCCAAGCCCAGTTCCGACGGGGAAAGCTGGGACTTGGCGATCTGCTGATATACCTCACAGTTCTTCAGCAGTTCCTCATGGGTGCCCTTGCCGACAATTTTGCCTTCTTCCAGAACCAGAATCTGGTCAGCATGGAGAATGGTGCTGATTCGCTGTGCCACGATGATCATGGTGCTGTCCTGCACCTGTTCTCCCAGTGCCTTTCGCAGAGCCGCATCGGTTTTCAGATCCAGTGCGGAGAAGCTGTCGTCAAAGACGAACACTTTCGGGTGCTTGGCAATGGCTCTGGCGATAGTCAGACGCTGTTTCTGTCCGCCGGAAACATTGGTACCGCCCTGTGCAATGACACTGTCGAACCGGTCGGGCTTCTCTTGGATAAATTCCATTGCCTGTGCAATTTCCGCCGCCTGCTGTACTTCTGCATCAGAAGCGTCCGGATTGCCGAACCGCAGGTTGCTGGCAATGGTACCAGAGAACAGCACACCCTTTTGCGGAACAAAACCGATCTGCTGCCGCAGTTCTTCCAGCGGCAGGTCACGCAGTTCCACGCCGTCCAGCGTAATGCTGCCTGCTGTGACATCGTAAAGACGGGAAATCAGGTTCACCAGTGTGGACTTGCCGCAGCCGGTGCTGCCGATGATCGCCGTGGTCTGGTTGGGCTTTGCCGTGAAGCAAAGGTCTGTCAGAGCGTCCTCCTCCGCATGCGGATAGCGGAAGCAGACATGGTCAAAGGTCAGCACGCCCTTGCTGTCCTGCAAATGTTTCGGCTGTGCTGTTTCCTGTACAGAGGTCTTGGTTTGCAGCACTTCGTCAATACGTTTGGCTGCCACAGAACCACGGGGCAGCATGACGGACATCATAGTCAGCATCAGGAACGACATGACGATCATCATCGCATACGTAATGAATGCAGTCATAGAGCCGACCTGCATAGAGCCGCCGTCAATGCGGTGAGCACCGACCCACACGATCAGAATGGTCAGGCTGTACATGATCAGCATCATTACCGGCATCATGAAGGTCATGACACGGTTGACAAACAGGTTGGTCTTGGTGAGATCGCGGTTCGCCTTGTCGAAGCGTTCTTCCTCGGTCTTTTCCCGTCCGAACGCCCGAATGACGGACAGTCCGGTCAGGATCTCACGGGAAACCAGATTCACCTTATCCACCAGCACCTGCATTTTCTGGAACTTCGGCATAGCGATCGCCATCAGCACGCCGACGATTCCCAGAATTACCAGCACTGCCAGTACAATGACCCAGCCCATGCCGGCTCCGGTGTGTACCACCTTCAGAACGCCGCCAATGCCCAGAATCGGAGCATACAGCAGCATTCGCAGGAAAATCGCCGTAACCATCTGCACCTGCTGAATATCATTGGTGCTTCGGGTAATCAGTGAAGCAGTGGAAAACTGATCCATTTCCGCACTGGAGAACTGCATGACACGGCTGAACACCTTGCCGCGGAGATCACGTCCGACACCGGCACCCACGCGGGAAGCCACATAACAAACACAGATCGCCGCAGCCATCATGGCAAATGCCATCGCCATCATCTTGCTGCCGGTTCGCCAGAGATAGCTGGTCTGGATCTTGTCTACGTCCAGCCCTGCGTCTTTGTCACACTGCACCGCATAGGCAACGCCCATAGACTGTACCAGCGAATCCCCCATAGTGTCCAGCATATCTTCCAGCTGGGAACGCATCTGGGTGACTGTATCTTCATTCAGCTGTCCGCTCTGCTGCATTGCCGCAAACACGGGGCGGACATCGACACAAGTCACTGTGGACGAGTTGCCGTCGCTGTCCTCCTCTGTCCGCTGGAACGGGTGCAGTTCTACGCCCATGGCAGCACCGAGTTCCTCCACGGTCATCTGCTCCATCTGAGCTGCCGCGTTGGGATCGGTCTGTTGCTGTGCCAGCATCTCCCGAAAGCTGTCCTCACTCATCATGGACATCTGATAGTTCAGCAGCACCGGTACCAGCAGGTCGCTGTCCAGTTCATCCAGATCTTTGCCCGACAGACTTTCCTTTCTCTGTTCTCCGTCATAGGCATTCTGCCACTTCTGTTTTTCGCTTTCCGTCATGAAAAGCTGGGCGTTTTCGAATTCTTCTGCCGTGATCTGTTCCGGCAGAATGTGTTCCACGCCGCTGTTCTGGATTCCGGTGTCAATAATATCCGAAGTGTACTGTGGCAGGGACAGGTCACAAAATGCCTGTACCACCAACAGCACCAAGATCAGCAACACGGAACTCCAGTAGGGTTTCAGATTTTTGAAAAGTTTACCCATTGGTCGCTCTCTCTCCTTTCATTTCCTCCAGTTCCTCTGAGGCCGCCGCATAGAGCCGCTGAAGCAGTTCCATCAGCTGGTCGGCTTCTTCCTGTGTAAAGCGTTTCTGAATCCCCCTGTGAAAATCCTCCAACAGCTGATTCGCCCGCTGCACCTCTGCCTCGCCGGCAGCCGTCAGCGTCACATAGGTATTCCGCCGGTCAGTGCGGCATACTTCGCGGCAGATATAACCGTCGTTTTCCAGTCCACGCAGCGTGCGGGAAACTGCCGGCTGGGGCACGTGCATCTTCTGTGTCACCATAGACACCGTGCTGCCCTCCGGATTGGTTTTCCGCTGTCCAGCAATTACAAACATCACCATATACTCCTGTCGGGACAGCGGCAGCAGCGAAAACAGATTCAGACTGCGAAACGCATTTATCACCCCGAAAAATGTTTTTGCATCACACTTCAAGTGTTCCACCTCCTATTCGTATTCAATAACATTGTTATGAAATAACTTTGTTCTATTATAACGCATGCTATTTATTTTGTCAAGGGGATTTTGCAGTTTTCATCTGCCTGACACAAAAAAGTGCATTCCGCCAAAGCACAGCAGAATGCACGAAAAAGTTTTATTCAATTTGTTCAGAACCACAAAAAAAATCAGAACAAACTCTTACTCCAGCCGCTTTTTCAGATCTTCCCAGACGCGGCGGGAGATCTCTGCGGTATGGTCTGCATCACCGTCCGGCAGGGACAGATTCCGCAGCACGCAAACAGAAATGACCAGATCTGCCAGAAACAAAACGACTACACCAGTCACCAGTTTTCCGGAAACATAGCCGGGAATCCGGTGAAACAGCATCATCAGAAACGGATTGATGCGATAGAGGGCAAATGTACCCAGCAGTCCGAACGGCAGCATGGTTTCCAGACAGATCCGTCCGTGAATGTTGAACTTCATATCGTGATAATCCCACCAGCGTGTGTGGAACACTCGTTCCATGAGGGCACTGACTGCGTATTCCAGCAGACTGCACAGCAGAATGATCGAGAAGAACACGTGCCAATAGCCGTAGTGGCTGCCCTGAAACAGCAGGGTGATGCCCAGCATGCCGGCTCCATAAATCGGACAGCAGGGTCCCAGCAGAAAACCGCGGTTGGTGAGATGCCGTTCCCGCACGCCCATGTACAAGACTTCCATAAACCAGCCCATGGCGGCATAGGCGAAGAAAAGGGCAGCACATTCTGTTAAATTGTATACCATCTGTCAGACCCTCCTTTTCCGGAACAGAGCTGCCGCTGCATGAACCATGCCCGCTGCCGTTTCCAGCGTGGAGCAGTACTTGTCCGCAAGGCAGACGATCACCGCTTCTCTGGAACGGGGCACGAACCGCAGCGTCAAGGGCCACATGTGTGTGGTGATGATATGCTGCACCTCTGCATTGACATGAAATCGCATTGCCGCATTTTTGCAGGCAATGTGCGGGTGTGCAAAGCCGTGGAGCACACCCTCGTCCACATGGTTGTGCCAGTCGTACAAGTAGAAATCATGGAGCAGTGCCCCGAGGATCAGATTTTCATAATTTACACGGATATGCAGACCAACGGCAATGGCACAGCTGATCCGCACTACCGAAAGGCAGTGCTGTAATGTGCTGGTCGTTCCGTGCTGAACATACTCGTCCATGGAGCAGACCGCATTGTCCTGCAAATATTCCTGCATTTTTGCCTGTGCCAGTTCCAGTGTTTCTTTTTCCTGTAAAGACATAAATTCCTCCTGCTGCAAAGATCGCAGCAATTTTCTCCGGTGCGTTCTCCCACCAGTATCCCCCTGTTTTCCTCAATCTTATCCTATTACTTCTGTTCTCCTACATTATAGCGGATTTTTGCCGTATTGTCAACAAAGTCTGCGTTATTTTTTTCGACAATTCCGCCAAAGAACAAGCCGGTTTTCGCCGTTCCCCCGTAATTTTGACAAAATCTCGATTTTTCCGCTGCATGCAGCAGCACTTTATCGTATAAATACGCTAAAAAGCACTTGCAATTCCGCAAAAAGCATGGTAAAATAGATAGCGAACGCAAAATCTAATTTTTTCAAGGAGGTTTATTTTGCAACATTTTCCATTCTGGCTGGCACTTGCCGCGGGGCTGGGGACTGCTTGTCTGCTGGGCGGTGTTTCCGCAGCGGCGGAGGACTTCCCTGCCGTACCGGTGGCAACCGCAACCACCCAAGGCACATGGGAAACCCGCGGGGACGGCAGCCGCTGCTATTACGATGCCGACGGGATACCGGTCACCGGCGAAGTCACCATAGACGGCACCGCCTATCTGTTCGACTACACCGGCACCCAGAAAACCGGCTGGCGGACAGTTGACGGAGAACGCCGGTACTACGATCCGGAAACCGGCGAACTGGTTCTGGGCTGGGTGGAGTCCGGCGGCTACCGCTATTACACCGACGACAGCGGACTGAAAGAAACCGGCGAACAGGAAATCGACGGACACCGCTACAGCTTCTCGGAAACATATGGCATGCAGGACACAGGGATACACGCCTTTTCTGACGGCAGCCTTTCCTATTATAATGTAGAGGGCGAGATACAGACCGGCTGGCAGACGGACGGCAGCAGCAGCTACTACTTCAGCGAGGACACCGAAACCGCCCTGCTGGGGCTGCAAGAGATCGACGGGGCGTTGTATTATTTCGGCGTGGACGGCAAGCTGGTTTGCAGCCGCACCGTGACGCTGGACGGCGTGGTCTACCGTGCCGATGCCAGCGGCAGGCTGACCACCGAACTCACGCCGATCACCGGCACGGCACAGGCGACTGCCGCACAGATGACCGCCTATCTCCGTGCAGTGAATCCCAATGTGGCACAGAGCGTACTGGACATGATCCCCTGCTACCTGAGCGAGGGGGCTGCCGAAGGGATCCGCGGGGACATTGCCTTTGCACAGTCCTGTCTGGAAACGGGGAACTTCACCTTTCGTGGCTCGGCGGTGACGCTGGAGCAGAACAATTTCTGTGGCATGGGCGTGACCAGCAACGGAGTAAAAGGCAATTCCTTTGCCACGCCGCAGCTGGGAATCCGTGCACAGATCCAGCACCTGAAAGCCTATGCCAGCACGGCAGCCTTGCAGCAGGCCTGCGTGGACGACCGCTTCCGGTATGTGCAGCGGGGCTGTGCCCCCTATGTGGAGTGGCTGGGGATTCCGGAGAATCCCCACGGCAGGGGCTGGGCAGGCGGTGCCGGCTACGGGGCAAAGATTCTGCGAATCCTGACGGCGATTCTGCAAATGTAAGAAAATCGAAAACCGGCTCCTGCATGGGAAATGCGGGAGCCGGTTTTTGCTATGTTGTTATAATGCGTTGTTACTTCGCAAGGACTTCTTCCCAAGAGGTGTTGTGTCCTGCCCCGTGGAGAGCCACGTAGTACATGATGTAGAAGCTGTCGGTGGAATCCACCATGCCGTTGCCGTCTACATCAGCGGCGGCGATCTGTTCCGGTGTCAGTCCGCCGTCATTGCCTACGGCAACGTTGGCGATGTAGAGCATGGTGTAGAAGATGTCGGTGGAGTCGATGTTGTCACTGCCGTCGAGATCACCCTTGGCGAGTGTCGGAGTTTCTGGGTTTGTGGTAGTGGTTGTGCTTGTGGTAGTTGTGGCGGTAGTCGCTGTTGTTTTGGTGGTTGTATCAGTTGCAGCTGTAGTGGTTGCTGCGGTCAATACGGTTGTTTCAGTTGTTTGGTCAGATGTGGCTGTGGTGGGTTCTGTGGTTGTGTTGGTCGATTCGGTTGTTGTCGTGGTGGTTTCTGTGGTGGTGGTAGTTTCAGTTGTTGTGGCATTGCCCAGAGAAACAAAAGGAATGTCATTTTCCTTAGCATAGGTTTCTGCATAAGAATCGGTGTAGCCGTAGATGGTTAAGTTATCACAATCGGAAAAAGCATACGATTCAATAATCCACACACTGTCCGGTATTGTGATTGCGGTTAGACTACTACAGCCAGAAAAAGTAGCCCTTCCAATACCCATCACACTGTCCGGTATCGTGATTTCGGTCAGACTGCTACAGCCAACAAAAACACATTCTCCAATACTCGTCACGCCGTCCGGTATCGTGATTTCGGTCAGACTGCTACAGTCTTGAAAAGCCCAATCGCCAATGCTCGTCACGCCGTCCGGTATTGCGATTTGGGTCAGACTACTACAGTCAGAAAAAGCACCACTGCCAATGCTTGTCACACTATCCGGTATTGTGACTGCGGTCAGATTAGTACAGCCACTAAAAACCGTTTCTTCAATGCTAGTCACACTATCTGGTATTGTAATCGCGGTCAAACTGCTGCAACCAGAAAAAGCTCCTCCTTTAATACTCGTCACACTGTTAGGTATTGTGATTTCAGTCAAATTACCACAGTCACAGAAAGCATATGCCCAAATACTCATCACACTGTCCGGTATCATAATTTCAGTCAGACTACTACAGCCATAAAAAGCCTTTTCTCCAATGCTTGTCACGCTGTCCGGCATCATGATTTTTTTCAGGCTGCTACAGCCGGAAAAAGCATCCTCATTAATGCTTGTCACACCATCTGGTATCATAATTTCGGACAAACTGCTACAGCCAGAAAAAACATGTGCCTGAATCATAGTCACGTTGTCCGGTATCGTGATTTCAGTCAAACTGCTACAACCAGAAAAAGCACTATTTCCAATACTCATCACGCTGTCCGGCATCATGATCTCAATCAGACTGCTACAACCAGAAAAAGTACTATTTCTAATACGTGTCACGCTGTCCGGTATCGTGATTTCGGTCAAACCACTACAGTTAGAAAAAGCACCAGTTCTAATGCTCGTCACGCTGTCCGGTATCGTGATTTCGGTCAAACCTCTACAGTCAGAAAAAGCATTATCTCCAATGCTCGTCACGCCGTTCGGTATCGTAATTTTGGTCAAACCACTACAGTCAGAAAAAGCATAATCTCCAATACTCGTCACGCCGTTCGGTATCGTAATTTTGGTCAAACCACTACAGACAGAAAAAGCACCATCTCCAATGCTCGTCACCGGTTTCCCGTCAATTTCCGCCGGAATTTCTAGCTCTCCAGCTGCGTCGTTATCACAATTTGTGATTCCAACTGTATCATCGTTATACACTTCATATTCCAATTGTGTCATTCCGGTTCCCACACGAACGGTAGTCGTTCCCGTTCCCACAGGGACTCTTTCTGTTTCAGCCGTTTCCTCTGCACTCGCTGACAGCACTGTCCCTACGCTTTTCAGCACGTTTTCCACCCCGGAAAGCCCCACGCTCCCCAGGCAAAGCATCCCGGCGGTCATAGCTGCCACGACTTTTTTCCATATTTTCATTTTGAACACCCTCCTAAATTTGTTATAGTAAAAGGTTTCCCTTTCCATTATATCATATCTGCGAAGAAAATGCAAGAAAAAAATCAAAAAGCACCCTACAGAACCGTTTTTCCGTTCTGTAGAGTGCCTATTCACATGGCTTATTTTGCGAGAACTTCTTCCCAAGAAGTGTCATATCCTGCTCCGCGGAGAGCCACGTAGTACATGATATAGAAGCTGTCGGTGGAATCCACTGTGCCGTTGCCGTCTACATCAGCGGCGGCGATCTGTTCAGCCGTCAGCCCGCCGTCATTGCCTACAGCAACGTTGGCGATGTAGAGCATAGTGTAGAAGATGTCGGTGGAGTCGATATTGTCGCTGCCATCGAGGTCGCCGCAAGTATAAGTTGCATTTACATCTGCAAATCGAATATTATGTTCCCTTGCGTAAGTTTCGGCGAAAGAGCCGGTATAGCCACGAATGATCAGATTATTGCAGTTATCAAAAGTACCATTTCCAATGCTTGTCACACTTTCCGGAATGGTGATTGTCTTTAAGCCGGTACAGCCGTCAAAAGCATGATCTCCAATACTCGTTACGCTGTCTGGAATGGTGATTTCCGTCAGACCAGTACAGCCGGAAAAAGCATTTTCTCCAACAGTTGTCACACTTTCCGGAATAGTAATTGTCTTTAAGCCAGTGCAGCCGCGAAAGGCATAATCGCTAATACTCGTTATGCTGTCCGGAATGGTAATTTTCGTCAAATTGGTGCAACTATCAAAAGCATAATTGCCGATGCTTGTTACACTTTCTGGAACGGCGATTTCCGTCAAGCCGGTACATCTGTAAAAAGCACTATCTCCAATGCTTGTTACACTTTCCGGAATGGTAATTGCCGTCAGACCAGTACAGCTATCAAAAGCTCCTCCTGCAATACTTGTCACGCTGTCTGGTATGGTAACACTCCCAGTACAAGTTGTTCCATCAATCAAAGTTCCATTGATAATCACAAGTGGATTTTCCTCTTGCTTGGCTATAAGCCATGGTGTATTCGTAAAAACAAATCCTTCAATATTCGTCACACCGTCTGGAATGGTAACTTCCGTCAAGCTGGTACAGCCGTAAAAGGCACTGTCACCAATACTCGTCACACTGTCCGGAATCGTGATTTCCGTCAAGCTGGAACAGCCTCGAAAAGTACTGCTCCAAATATTCGTCACACCGTCTGGTATGGTGATTTCCGTCAAACTGGTACAGCCGTAAAAAGTACTGCCTCCAATACTCGTTATACTATCTGGAACAACAATTTTTTTCAAATTGGTACAGCCGCAAAAAGCACACTCTCCTATATACGTTACACTGTCCGGAATAGTCATTTCTATTAGACTGGTACATTTGTAAAAAGCCCCGCTGTAAATACGCGTCACACTGTTTGGAATGACGACTTCCGTCAAGCTGGCACAACCGTAAAAAGCGTTATTTTCAATGCTTTTTACGCTGTCTGGTATGGCGATTTCCTTTAAGCTGATACAGCCGGAAAAGGTCTGAAATCCAACACTTGTTACGCCGTCCGGTATTGTGATTCCTGTCAAGCTGGTACAGCCGTAAAAAGCATAATCTCCAATATTTATCACGCTGTCTGGTATCTTGACCTCTGTCAAACTGGTGCAGTCGCGAAAAGCATTATTTCCAATACTCGTCACAGGTTTTCTGTCAATCTCAGCCGGAATTTCAACGGAAGTAACGCCCATATTGCACCCCGTAATTTCAATTTCACCTGCATTGGTTACACCATAGGACAAATTTCCATAAGTACCTTCTTCCGCACTCGCTGTCAGCATCGTTCCCGCAGATTCCAGCACACCCTGCAAGTCTGTCACGCCAACGCTTCCCACGCAAAGCACCCCCGCGGCCACCGCGGCAAGCACTTTTTTCCACAACTTCATCTTCATTCCTCCGTTTCTTTTTCGTTGCAAAATACTTGCAATCACAATATACCATATTTTTCGAAAAAAGTCAACTCTTTCACAAAAAAGCGGGACAGAGAAGCTTCCCTGTCCCGCCTATATCTATTCTTTCGAATGACTTAATAAATGGTTTTCTTTGCGGTTTCTACCACAATATCCGCACAGAGTTCCAGCCCCAGTGCTCCGCTGTTCAGGCAGAGGTGGTAGTTGTCCTTGTCGTACCAGTTTCCGCCGGTGTTGATGCTGTAGAATGTTTCACGACGCTTGTCGATCTTCCGCAGCATTGCCTCTACCCGCCGTTCGTCCACGTGATACTCCTGCACGGCACGTTCCGAACGGGACTTGGTGTCCGCGTAGATGAACACGTTGAACAGGTTTTCCAGATCCCGCAGGATATAGCTTGCACAGCGTCCCACGATCACACAGTCGCCTTTTTCCGCCAGTTCCCGAATGATGTTGGTTTCGATGATGTAGACCTTATCGGACAGCGGCAGGTTTTCCTCAATGGTGCGTGTAGGGCTGGAGGTCAGCATCAGAGTGTACAGAAAACTCTTGGGGGCAGCTTCCTCTGCGGTTTCCAGATAATCCATGGAAACATTGCAGCGTTCAGATGCCATTTGTAAAATTTCTCGATTATAACACGGAATGCCCAGCCGTTCTGCGATCATTTCGCCGATCTCACGGCCGCCGCTTGCATATTCTCTTTCAATGGTAATGATTCGATGACTCATAGTAAAATGCCTCCTCTTGTTTGAAAAGCGGGCGTACCCGTTTTCCAGTGCTTTTTCTTATTATAGCATACTTTGCAGTTTTTTGCACGTTTCACACGGAATTTTTTCTGGCTTTTATAAAAATTCTACATTTTGCACATCTATATGGGGAATGATTTATGCATTATGACAATATCCGTTTACTTGGTAGCATTCTGAATGGCTTCGATGATTTCCGGATAATACCATGTGCAGTCCTTGCGGTTCAGCAGACCGAAACCGTTCTTCGTTTCGTTGTTGTCCCAGATAAAGCACTTGATGCCGTGCTTCTTGGCTGTGCTGAGATAATAGCTGAACCATGCTACTCTTGCGGAGGTGTTTTCGTTCTTGTTCACGCAGCCGGTTTCGTCAATGATGACCGGAATGCCCTTGCTGACAAAGGTGTCGTCCAGATACTGGAACATGGTGTCCAGTTCCTGCTTGTCGGCATCGCTGCCCCAGTCGGCACGGGTGTCGTCCGGACCGCAGAAATCCCACGGGGCGTAGATGTGCAGGGATACGATCACATGGTCGTCTTTCGGAACCACCAGACCGCCGACAGCGTTCTTCTCCACGGACTGGGCATAGGTGCTGACAACCAGCGTTCTGTCCTTGTTGGAGCCACCGGAAGAACGGACTGTGTCCACAAATGCCTGATACAGGGCGTTGATAACGTCATAGGATTCCTGTGTGCCGCCGGTCCATTCCTCTGCGGAACCGATCATACGCGGTTCGTTCATGCCCTCGAAGATCAGGCGGTGGTCGTAGTTCTGGAATGTGGCACAGATCTGCTTCCAGATGTTTGTCAGGGTAGACTTATCGCTTTCCAGTTTTTCACTGGAGGGTGTCAGCCATGTGTAGTCATCGTGGTGTACATTCACAATGACATACAGCCCGTCGTTATAGGCGTAGTCTACAACTTCCTTGACGCGGTTCATCCACGCCGCATCGATGGTGCCGTCGGCGGACATGTGCTCGCTCCACGTTACCGGCACACGAATGGCATTGAAGCCGGCAGCCTTTACAGTGTCGATCATCTGCTGGGTGGTTTTCGGGTTGCCCCAGCCGGTTTCCGTATCGCTGGAGCTAGTGTTGTAGCTGTCCAGTGAGTTGCCCAGATTCCAGCCCACCTTGATGTTCTCCACGATCTGCTTGCTGGTCATAGCGTTGACCTGCTCCGCAGTAGGTGTTTCACCGGAAACTGCTGCCACTTCCCCGCCCTTGGAGGACTCGTCCGACTTCGGCTCGGTCTTGGTGGTCGTTCCGGTGCTGTTGCTGTAGCGGACGCTGATGTTGTTCAGGGTAATGCTGGGCTGGTCGCTCCACCAGTACCCCAGCATCACATCGCCGCTGGGGTCAATGCTCTCCTTGACATCGTCCGGCACGATCCACGTCAGGGAAAGGCTGGAGGAATCTGTGAACACGCAGACGTTCTTGGTCTGATACCAGCCGGCATCGGTGGCACAGTCTGCGTTCTTGTCCACAGACACGCCGAACGCACCGGTAAACTTGCCCAGTGCACCAGTGCTGCTGATGTCAAAGGTGACTGTCTGAAGCGTATCCTCTGCCCCGATCAGGTCGGACAGAGCGATCTTCGCTGTCTTGGCTGCCTCATCGTTGAAACTCAAAGTTGCAGCCGGACTGGCGGAATTGGTACCGTCTACCGGCACTTCCTTGGTACGGGTGTAGGTGCACACAATGCTGGACAGCTTCACCTGCTGCACGTTGCTCCACCAGTGTCCGAACAGGACTTCGCCGCTGGGGTCGATCTCCGTCTGGATCTCTGCGGGAACATTCCATGTGAATTCCGCATAGGCACTGTTCTGGGACTGCTCAAAGTCTGCCGCCTGATACCAGCCGGCATCGGTAGCACTGGCACAGCCGTCCTTGACGGAAACGCCGTAGCCGCCCTTGAAGTCGCCCAGACTGGACGAACCGTCGGCGGAGTACACAATAAAGGTAAAGGACTGTACCACGTCGCCCTCCTGAATAAAGTTATCCAGCTTGGCTTTGTAATTGTTGGTGGTATCGCTGCCCTTGTCCAGCATGGCATTGATGTCGGTCAGTTCCGTGCCCAACGTGGTGGAAACCGTTTCTGTGGGGCTGACGTGAACTGTGGTAGTTTCCGCGGTGGTGGTTTCTTCTGCGGCGGTAGTGGTTTCCTTTTCAGAGGATTCCTCGGCGGCAGAAGACTCCGGCTGGCTGCTGTCGCTGCTCTGCTTGCCGCAGCCGGTAAATGCCGAGCCAGCCAGCACACCGGCGAGAAGCAGTGCCGTCAATTTTTTCCATGATCTCATATGGTTGTTCCTTTCTAAAAAAACAACGGATGCCAAAAGGATTTCAGCATCCGCCGTTTGTCTTTCAGACAACACTGCACATGCTTAGTACAGGATTGCCTTTCCATCAAAATGTGATCAGTCTACTGTGACGATCTCGCCCATCTGGTTGCGGCCTGCACCAATGGCATTGGATTCGTCCGTGTCGATGTGCATTGCAGTTGCATAGTTCGGAGAAACACGGCAAACCACGTCACCCAGAATTGCCTTTCTGCCGTCTGTTTCAACACGTACCCAAACGATGTCCTTATCCTTTACGCCAGACTTTGCTGCGTCTTCCGGAGTGAAGTGAATGTGACGCTTTGCCACGATCACACCCTCAGAAATTTCCAGCTGACCTGCCGGTCCCACAATGGTACATGCACCGGAACCTGCAACATCACCGGATTCGCGAACCGGAGCAGCGATGCCGATCGAACGTGCGTCTGTTGCAGACAGTTCTACCTGATTGGCACTCCGGAACGGGCCCAGAATGGAAACGTTCGGCAGTTCCTTCTTCGGTCCAACGATCGTTACGCGTTCTTCACTGGCAAACTGACCCGGCTGCGACAGCATCTTCTTGACAGTCAGTTCCTTTCCCTCACCGAACAGCACTGCGAATGCTTCCGCAGTCAGATGTACGTGTCTTGCAGATGTTTCAACAATAAACTTTTCAGACATGGTGTAATACCTCCCATAAATGCTAACCGGCAATGCACCGGCTTCTTACAATATTGTACTACTTTTTGCCGCTTTCGTCAAGGGTATAGTCCGATTTTCGTGAAAATCACACAGCCGCCCGGTTGTACACGCAATTTCCATATTTCTTGACATCTTTTTCAAAATGTGATACAATAGGACAAGAAAAAAGAGAGGAATTTGCCCTATGTATTACGTCTGTTATGTACTGCTGTACTGCATCATTTTTGCTTTTGGTGCGGCGATCGGCAGCTTTCTGAACGTCTGTATCTACCGTCTGCCCAAAGAGGAATCTCTCTGGCGGAACAACTCCCACTGCATGACCTGCGGTACACCCATTCGCAAGCGGGATCTGATCCCGATCTTCAGCTGGTGCCGTCTGCGGGGAAAATGCCACAGCTGCGGGGCAAAGATCCCCTTTCGCTACACGCTGGTGGAGAGCCTGAATGCGATCTTATACGTGTTGATCTTTGCCTATTTCGGCATCTTTGAACAGCCGGTCTATGCGGCTCTGGTATGTCTGTTCTGTTCGGCTCTGATCGTGGTCTTTTTCATGGACTTGGACACCCAGCTGATCAGTCTGTATGTGATCGGATTCATCGGGCTGCTGGGCGTTGCGGTTACGGTTTACGATGTCTGCACCGGAAACGGCACGCTGCTCTCCCACCTGATCGGAGCCGCAGCGGCATCGGTCCCGCTGTTCCTGCTGGTAATTCTGTCCGGCGAACGTGCCATGGGACGGGGCGACGCAGAACTGATGCTGGCAGGCGGCTTGTTTCTCGGTGTCAAAGGTGTTGTGGTAGGGCTGTTTCTGGGGCTGATCCTCGGCTGCATCTTCGGCATGATCCACAAGGCAAAAACCGGCGATTCCAAATTTGCCTTTGGGCCGTACCTCTCCGCCGGCATGGCAATGGCTCTGGTGGTCGGTGAACCCATTGCAAATCTGTACTTACAGCTCTGCGGTCTGAAATGACCGCCCGAACACAGAAAGGCTCATCTCCGGTACGCTCCGGAAATGAGCCTTTTCTTTTGTGCGGTATTGCCTTTGGGATTATTTCGAGCGTTACGCCGCCGGAGAAACACCCTCCACATGAATGGTGTAGTCCGTCATGATCTTATTGCTCCAGAAGAACCACTGCCCCGTCTTGGCGTTGTAGTTGTTCTTGGCAGACAGCACCTCCGTGCCGACCTTTACGGTATAGCTGTCAGAGAGCGTGTAGCCCGCCTTGGGGGTAATGGTGAAGTAGCACACGCCGCTGTCGTTGAACAGCGGATCGCTGAACGTGATGTTGCAGCCCGCCGCACTGGATTCGTCCAGACCTACGTTTTTGCCGTTTTCGCTGGCGGCAATGGGCGGTGCGGTGGTGGTGGTTGTTGTAGTTGTGGTGGTGGTTTGAGGGGCGGTGGTTGTTGTGGTTGTAGTAACAACTTCAACAGATTTAGGAAGGCAAGCAGCAATACTGTTTTCTCGATATACAGTGCTTACCATTTGAGCAAGTGGTGTGTCAGGATTAGCCTTATAAACAACTCCGTTTTTAATCCAGAGTTCGTGAAGACCATCTGTTACCATTTTAGTAGTAATGTGATATGTACACCAACCACACTGTTTTGTTTGCTCTAGCTGATTTGGCTTACCGCTTATAGAAACATCGCTGTTATTATATTTGGGGAAAATATGCAAAACACCGTAATCATCATTAAATGTGATTAAAACATCTTCTGATTTGGTATAGGTAACTGCATTCTCATAATTGGGAATTTCACTGATACTTCCGCCGCTACGAAGAATGTGAACTGTACTATACTCAGGATCATCATAAATATAATGAATTAAAAGTTCATCAGAAGAAATTGTGGAATCAGTCTGTTTATTACTGGTTGTTGCAGTGGTACTTATAGTCGTGCTGGTTGTGGCAGAAGTTGTAGTCGTTGCAGCCGTAGTTTCTGTCACGGAGGTAGTCGCCGTTGCGGTACTGCTTGCAGTAGTTTCCGCGGTGGTCGTTGCGGCAGTTGCAGTGGTTGCGGTTGTTGCAGCCGTGCTTGTGGTTGCGGCGGTCGTTGTGGTAGTTGTCGTGGTAGTCGTTGTTGTGGTGGTTGCTGTAGTCGTGGTGGTTGTTGTCGTTGTTGTTGTGGTTGTAGCCGCAGTCGTCGTGCTGGTAGTTGTTTTGGCTGTGGTTTCGGTTTCAGGCGGCGGAGGTGTGGTAGTCGTGGTAGTCGTTGTCGTTGCCGTATTTTTCGGAGCAACGATCTCGCACTGAATCTCCTCCGGACTGACACCCTTACAATAGAGGTTCACGATCTTATCCGCCGAAGCAGCCGATGTCACAGCACTGTTTGAATTCATCATAAAGGTTTTCAGGTTCTGATCCGAAGCCAGCAGGGTGTAATCCTTGCTGTACACATCATAATTCAGCGTGGACGGATACTTGACAAACTTCACGCCCACTTCGCCCGCATTGGTGATATAGTCGCACTTCGTCCAGTCGAGGGTGATGTTGGTGTAGGTGCTGTCGCCGTTGAGGGTGAGCATGGGGGTGTAAGTGGGGTCTGTAGCAGTAACTGTTTCAGAACTTTTCCATTTATTCGTGATGGAAATTGAAACTGAAACATCAATATCATCAGAATCAGGACCATAGCCTTCTGCATATTTACCATAATATCCTATGTAAATATATGGATACAAACTCCATGTACAAGTCAAATCAATTATGAGTTCCTTATCTCCATTTGCACGTACTGTAAAACTTGTAGTTCCATATTGAGGTGCATCAATTCTATCAGTACAATTTACAGCTGTGCCTACTTGTCCGCCATTTGCCGCATCATACCAATGGTTGACAACTTCTTTTGCATCTACGCCGGTAATTTTTATTGATAAAATATCTCCGACATCATATCCACAGTGACCTACATTAAGCCAAATCTTTTGTTGAAAATCAGCCCATATGCCCCAATTGCGAACTGAGGAATTAGTTTCAGGATTATTTGTAATCCAACCAGCCTCATCTTTAGATAAAAGCAAATCATTTCCGTTTTCTGGTTGATTTCCATTATCAACATATAAAAATAAAGAGTTACCATCAGGATAAGTATATGCACATTTACCATTCTGTCCTGGTTTCCAATTATCAACTTTATCCCATATTACAATCCAACCTCTTGCTGAATGCTCTTTTCTGTCTTCTGAAACACCATTCAACAAAATTCTGTATTTTATTTTTTCATTGTTTTCCAATTCCTTTGTAGAATCATTTATCCTATATTCGTAATCATATTTTAATTTAAATTTTTCCAGAGCAAGATATTCTAATGATGCTGTATCAGTATATTGTTTTAATGTTGCACTGGAATCGTCTGCAAAAATCCAATCAAATGGTATCCATTCATGAGCGATCAAATCATCACGGTCATTATAAACAATACCATTTTCTGTGCTTTTTCCAATATATTTTAGATTTTCTTCATTTGAATCTTCGCCAACATAAATAAATAAATTTTTGGAATTAGCTGGATTTTTTTGTGTGGCTGCATATTGCTCACCTGTTTCCTTTCCATCATTTGTTTTCAAATTTGGAAATGCATAAGACTTCCAACCTACATCATTATACAATTGCATATCAAACTGTATGAAACGAGCACTGTTTGCAGCATAATCTGTAAGATTTACGATATAAATATCATTTCTATCAAAGCTTGTTGTATCAAACGTAGCATCATTATAGAAATCATATTTTTTATTTTCCGGTGTACTAATAAAATTCTTCCATTCCTCTTGTGTTCTATATCTGTCATCTAATCCATGCCAGCCTGTTGATGTTGTCTTAGTTACAGTAGTCGTTCCTAAAGATTTCGGATACGCACTCGCATCTGTATAATTCGTCTTCAACACCAAATTACACTCCTGCACCGACTGCACCGCAGCGTACCCGTCGCAGGAAACCGCAATATCCACTTTCTGGCTGGTTTTCACCGCATCATGATAGGTCAGCGTCACCGTAAACACCGCATTGGCATCGCTGCTGGCACCAATGATCTGATACACCTTTTGATTATCGGTGCTTTTTTCTGTATCCAGTGTCACGCATCTTCCGGCATCTGCACACAGAATGCCATGCGCATTCCGCTGTACCTCGTCCCAGTTCCAGTACCGGCTCTGGGGCAGCTGGGTCTGTAATTCGTCTGCCAGATTATTCGCCACAGTCTGATAATTCTGAACCTTTGCCGCCTGCACATAGGCAGAGATATTCGGGGCACAGAGTGCCGCAATGATCGCCATGATCACCAGCACTACGATCAATTCCACAAGAGAAAAGCCTTTTCGATTTCGTTTCATCTCTCTCACCTCTCCGAAAATATACAGACGGACACGCCGAAGCGAAGCTTAACTTAACAGATCCAGAATCTCATTCTTGTTGTTGGATACCCGAATGGCATCATCCCGCCGGATCGTGCCGGCTCTTACCAGCCGTGCCAGATCGGCATTCAGGGTGTGCATGCCCAGTGCCGCACTGGACTGCATGACCGTTGCCAGCTGGAAGCACTTATTGTCACGGATCAGACTGCCTACCGCATCGGTTCCCACCAGAATTTCTGTAGCAGCCACACGGCCGCCGCCCATTGCCAGCGGGATCAGAGCCTGTGTGATAACGCCCTTCAGAATCGTGGACAGCTGTGTCCGGATCTGGTTCTGGGCGTGGGGCGGACAGCTGTCAATGATACGATCCAGCGTCTGTGCCGCACCGGTGGTGTGCAGAGTGGACATGACCAAGTGTCCGGTTTCTGCGGCGGTGACAGCGGCAGAAATCGTTTCGTAGTCACGCATTTCTCCCACGAGAATGACATCAGGGTCTTCACGGAGGGCAGAACGCAGGGACGCTGCAAAGCTCTTGGTATCCACGCCGATTTCACGCTGGTGAATGACCGACATGCCCGACTCGTAAACATATTCCACAGGGTCCTCAATGGTGATGATATGCTCTGAACGATTCTTGTTGATATAGTCGATCATGGCGGACAGAGTGGTAGATTTACCGCTTCCCGTCGGGCCTGTCACCAGAATCATTCCTCTTGGCTGGTCTGCCAACTCCCGCAGCACTTTCGGCATTTGCAGCTGTTCCAGTGTGGGAATGGTGTTGTTCAGCAGACGAATCGTGGCTGCCACCTTTTTCATCTGCCGGAAAACATTGACACGCTGGCGGCAATAGTCCGGCGTTTCAATGGCAAAGTCCACGTCGTCGCCGTTTTCCAGCTGTTCCCGCTGTTCATCACTCAGCATGGACAGGATCATTTCCCGTGTTTCTGCCGCCGGAAATGAAAAGCCGCTGTCCAGCAGCTGCCCGTGGATACGGAACGAAACCGGCATGCCCTCGCTGATGTGAATATCAGAGCATTTCTTCTCCCGTGCTTTCATAATAAGTTCATTCATGGTCATGGCGGTATACCGTCCTTTCTGCAATCATTAGTCGGAATAATATGCGATCTTCATAACTTCTTCCGGCGTGGTCACGCCCTCTTTTACCAAGTCAATGGCACTGTCCAGCAGACTCCGCATGCCCTGTGTTTTCTTGGCATACTCCAGCATTTCCTGACTGTCTGCACTTTTGGCGATCATACGTTTCAGCGTTTTGTCTATATATACCATTTCGTGAATGGAAATACGCCCTTTATAGCCCGTGTTGTTGCAGACCTTACAGCCCTTGCCGCGGGTAATCATGGGAATGCCGTCCCCGACAATGGCGATGTCATCTGCTGTCGCCGGTTCTTCGTATTTACAGAACTGGCAGACCTTACGCACCAGACGCTGTGCCACGATACCTACCACAGAGTTGGAGATCAGATACGGTGCCACGCCCATATCCGCCAGACGAACAATGGACGAAATGGCATCGTTGGTATGCAGGGTGGAAACTACCAGGTGTCCGGTGATTGCAGAACGCACGGAAATTTCAGCCGTTTCTGCGTCACGGGTTTCACCGATCATGATAATATCCGGATCCTGTCGCAGCAGGGCACGCAGTCCCACTGCAAAGGTCATGCCGGCAGTCACATTAACGGAAGTCTGCGTGATATTGGGCAAATCTTTTTCCACAGGGTCCTCAATGGTAGAAATATTTACCGGTCGCTGGGACAGATGCTGCAATACCATATACAGCGTGGTCGTTTTGCCGGAACCGGTCGGCCCCGTAATATAGATGATGCCGTTGGGGGCGGACATCATCTTCATCAGCATGTTATAGGAATACTCGTTCATGCCGAAGTGACCGGCGTGGTCGATCTTGGTATCCGACACCAGATAACGCATAACGATCTTCTCGCCGTGTGTCGTCGGCAGAACGGAAATACGCATACTGATGTCGATTCCCTCCAGCACAGCGTGGAAGTTGCCGTCCTGCGGGATACGTTTTTCCGCAATGTTCAGGTTGCTCATGATTTTGATACGGGCAACAATGGAGTTGTGCAGTGCCTTTTCCAGTGTCAGATAGCTGACCATCTGACCGTCGATACGCATACGCACCTGTGTGAAATCCTTAAACGGTTCAATGTGAATATCGCTGGCGTTGGTGCTGTATCCCCGCACCAGCAGCGAGTTGATCAGCTTGATGATCGGCACATCGTCGTCCGCATCGTCTGCCGTCAGCTGGGGCACCTCAATATCTTCTGCGGAAATATTCGCCTTTTTGGCTGCCTGCTTGGTACTGATCTCGGCATAGTAATACTCGATTGCCTTTTTGATTTTTGGACTTTCACTGAGCAGCACTTCCAGCGGCATATCCACGATCTGCCGAATATCTTCCTGTGCGTAGAAATTCAGCGGGTCAGACATGGCGAGCTGTAGACGGCTGTCGTTTTCCGACAGGGCAATGACGTTGTATTTTTCCGCAAGCTGCTTGGGCACCTTGGCAACCACGTCTACATTGACCTCATACTCCTCCAGATTGACCATCTGGAGATCCAGCTTTTTCCCCAGTGCCTCCAGAACCTGTGTTTCTGTGACAAATCCCATTTCCTGCAGCAGTGTGCCGAAACGCACCTTCTTGCCGCTTTGTGTCTTCTGGAATTGCAGTGCCTGATCGATCTGTTCCTGTGTGATATAGCCATATTCTTTCAGCACTTCACCAATGGGTAAATTCTGCAATGTTCTCACCTTTTTCTATTGTTTCTATAGCGACACCGTGCAAAGCCGTCAGACGGGCTTTGTGCGGTGCTGCCCTATGGCAATACCGCACAAAGAGCATCTGGCGACTTTGCACGCCATCTGCTTGCAAATTTCCCGTCATATTTCACAAAAA
>ERZ506931.218-NODE-218-length-26615-cov-4.912462_pt1 | contig 26615 bp, 17 predicted proteins | sample MGYA00512902_ERZ506931 | MGnify/ENA metagenome assembly ERZ506931 | reverse complement strand
GTGGAAGATGTCTTCCATGTAGAAGATTGAGCTGGGCACATGATACCCAGCTCTATTACTATCTACTTTCAACATAAATTTTAAAAAGCGACGATTTTCGCAATCGTCGTCAGACTGTTCCTGTTGGGCGGTCTGACTTTTTTAACGATAGTGCAAACATCGTCAGAATTTGTCTGCGGTCAGGTTGTATCATAGCGGCTCCCTCCAGTAAGCCGCCGTATCCGCCAGCGTCAGCACGTCATTCCCTTTGAGGGCAAAAGAAACGGCGCCCTGATCTTTCAAAACCGCCGATAGAGCATCACATTTCTAAAATGAGCGCACGAAATTATCTGCCCCAGTCAACGGTTTTTTTCTTTCCCCGGACGAGGCAGATAACTTATTATGCAGAGCGGAGCCGGTGTGCGCTAATCGGTTCCCCGCATTTTTTCCTTTAACTTCTGAAAGGATGTATCACTGATTACATGTTCTATCCGGCAAGCGTCCTGCTCCGCCGTTTCTCTGTCTACGCCAGCAGCCACAAGCTGCTCCGTAAAGAATTGATGGCGTTCATAGATTTTCTCTGCCACCTCCCGGCCTATATCGGTCAGGTGGAGAAATCCATCCTCGTCCATTGTCAGAAAGCCGCCATCCCGCAGAACGCCCACCGCATGACTGATACTCGGCTTTGAAAAGCCCATGTGCCGAGCAAGATCAATGGAGCGGACCATGCCCTGCTTCTTTTGAAGAATCAGCACAGCCTCCAGATAATCCTCCCCGGACGCATGAATCTTCATCGGTTCCTCCTTTATGCAAGGCTCCAGCCGGAAGCCTTTTTACGGATATTTACAAAATCCTGATAAATCCCGGCTTTTGCCATAAGCTCGTCATGGGTTCCCTGTTCGCTGATCCGTCCATCAGAGATCACCAAAATCTGATCTGCCTGACGGATGGTATTCAGGCGGTGTGCAATCACAAGTAATGTTTTACCCTTTACCAGCTCATTGATTGCCTCCTGGATATAGCTTTCATTATCGGTATCAACACTTGCAGTCGCTTCATCCAGAATGACAATCGGTGCGTCCTTCAAAATGCATCGGGCGATAGAGATTCTTTGCTTTTCGCCGCCGGACAGAGTAGCGCCGCCTTCACCGATGACTGTCTGGAATCCATCTGGCAGCGCCATGATAAAATCATAGCAGCGGGCTTTTTTTGCAGCCTCATAGACTTCTTCCTCGGTAGCGTCCGGTTTACCCATGCTGATATTGTTGTAAATGGTATCCTGGAACAAGTACACCCTCTGGAAAACCATGCTGATCTGTTCCATCAGTTCGGCGAGAGGCACATCCCGAATATCTGTACCACGGATTGTCACTTTGCCGGATTTCACATCCCACAGCCGCGCCAGAAGGTTCGCAATCGTGGATTTGCCACCGCCAGACGGTCCCACAAGTGCGGTCATGGTATTCTTCTGCATAGAGAAGCTGATGTTGTGCAGGACTTCCTTGTCCTGATAGGCGAAGCCCACATCGCTAAATTGTACTTCTGGCTGATCCGGCTGTGCCTGTGACAGAATATGTTGATTTCCGTTATCGGGAAGTTCGGGCTCGTCCAAAACAGCTTCAATGCGGTCTAATGCGGCATTCAGCACGGTCAGTCGGGTTGCTTCTCCATAAAGAGCTTTCAGAGGTCCAAAGAGATCAAAGACAAACAGTAGCACGCCCAAAAGATAAGCCAGGGAGAGTACGCCTTCCTGATGTAAAAAAACGGATAAACCGAAGATAGCGGCAATACCCACGCCATAGAGAATGTTTAAGCCAGTGGTCCACGGTGTCATTTTCTGCTCAAACTTCGTATTGACATCCCTTGATTTTTTGAAGTTTTCCGTTAATTCGTCAGATTTTTCTCCGAGCAGATTGTAACTTTTGATAACCCCAATTCCTTCAGCAAAAGACAAGACCGCATCCGTCAAATTCTCGCTTTGGTTTTGACGCCCGACAGCCTCCTTGAAGGAAACCTTATTCATATATTTTGCAACCAGTGATGCCAGCAAGGTAATGATTACCGCAATCAGCCCAAGTCTCCAATCCAGTATGAACATAAAAACAGCTAAAACCAAAGTAGACAGCATATAGCTCATCATGTTGCCAATGGTACTCATAGAAACTTCCTCAATGAATACCATATCCGTACTGAGAACAGAGCTGATTTTGCCAATATTCCCCGATGTAAAGTAACCCATCGGCATTTTTCTTAAATGATTTCCCAACTCCATCCGTTTATCAGCAAAGATCATAAATCCAGCGGCACTTTGCAGACGGTCGCTCAAATAGTGAACCACTGTCTGAACCACTACAACAGCTAATAATCCAAGTCCGACAAACAGACAGGTCTTTCCAGTCAGCGTATTATCTGCAAACCCGGCCAAGACAATAAACGCCATGAAGATCGGCATTTTGGAGAGAATGGACTCGACAAATGCACATAGAAATGCAGCCTGAATACGGCTTTTATACCTCCCGGAGAGGTTCAGGATTCTTGAAATCAATGCAAACATTTATCTTCCCTCCTTTGCAGTAGATACTTTCCACTCGGCGCTGTCCTGAGCCGCTTTCCACAACTTTTGGTATTCTGGGCAAGCTTGAATCAGCTCCTGATGTTTTCCGGTTGCCACCATCTTTCCGTGATCCATAACGCATATTTGATCTGCGTTCATTATAGCGGGAAGTTTGTGAGCAATAACTACCAAGGTTTTTCCCTTCACCAGCTCCGCAATAGCAGCCTCCATTTTTTCCTCATTTTCTGGATCAGCATAGGCCGTGGCCTCGTCAAGCACTACAATCGGGGCATCCTTCAGTATTGCCCGCGCCAGGGAAATTCGCTGGCGCTGCCCTCCGGAAAGCATTTTCCCCGCATCGCCCGCCATGGAGTGAATACCTTGCGGCAGCTTTTCCAGAAACTCCAGACACTGGGCTTTCTTCGCCGCCTGCATTACTTCCTCATCGGTAGCATCCAAACGTCCAAGACGGATATTTTCCAGCAGGGAGGTGTTAAACAGGTACTGATCCTGAGCCACATAGGAAATGCGGCTGTTCAATGCCTCCAGGCTCATATCACAAAGTTTCTGCCCGCCAATGGAAATGCTCCCTTTCTGCGGGTCATAGTAGTGGATCAACAGTTTTGCAAGTGTGCTCTTGCCAGAACCGGATTCACCAACTAGGGCAGTTTTTTGTCCTGCTTGTGCCACAAAGGTAATATCGTGGAGGACTTCGTTTTCCGCTATTATCGGTTTCCCATCTGGGCCAGGCTGTGTCGTCTGATACGCAAAGGAAACATGATCGTAAGAAATGTTAAAATCCTGTCCGTGGAAATCATCCTCAGCAGCTTGCAGCGGTGCCGCATTTAACATCTGTTCAAGTGCCGTGATCTTATAATTCAGATTCGGAATCGTCTCCATAAAGCCCAGTGCTTTCAGGAGAGGAATCCCAATGCTGAGGGAAAGGCAGAGGACTAAAATCAAATCAGGTAAAGTGCTTATGCCACAGAGAACAAACCATGCCCCAAGAGGCAAAGTCAGAATAACAGTGCAGGGCAGCAGACTTCCGTAAATCGCCATCCAGGGCCAGGCGGCCTTATACCATGCCAAGGTATAATCCCGATAGTCCGTTACATCCTTGCGGAAGTTCTCGTAAGATTCACTCTCCCGGTTGAAAACCTTGACAACCTCCATACCATTGATGTACTCAATGATCGTGTTGTTCATTTTCTGTGCAGACTGATAGTAGGGGCCCATGCGCTTCATTCCAACAGAGTACATAATGACCATGGAGAGCAGGCTGATCGGGATAGAGGCCAAAGACATAAGAGCCAGTTTCCAGTCCGCACAAAACATAGCAACATAAATCACCAGCGGGATCAGTAAATTTGCGATACCCTCCGGGACTGAATGAGCAAGGAGCAATTCCAAGCTGTCCACATCATCGACAAACAGCTTTTTGATTGTCCCTGTCCCTTTTTCCTCCACAATGCCAAGGGGAAGTTTCTCAAACTTCTCTTGCAGAGATACCCGCAGCCGGAACAATGTGTTATATGCTGCTTTATGAGAAATTGATAATCCCCATCCATATAAAACCGCCTGCAAAACAAGACAGATCAAAACCCCTATAACACGCAATAAAACAAATTCTGTCTCAACAGAATCGCCCATAACCAATGGTGAAATAACCTGATAGGCCAGCACAAAAGGCAGGACGCCCATAAGAACGCTGACCAGTACAACGACCGTAGCCACATACATATTTTTCTTATATGCCCCTGCGTACTCAAAGATTTTTTTGAACATAAGCCCTCCTTATATTGAGCCGTACTGTCTGTGCTTCAAAAACAAGAGGCCGCCAAAGTAAAGCGGCCTCTTATCATTATCTTTCTGTCCAGTCAAGGCGGCCCTGACATTCATAATTTCTAAAATTCATTGGCGGATTCGGAAAAAATCCAAAACCTTTTTACTTCCGGATTCGTCCAATGGATAGCTTTCTTTTATTTGCCCTTTTTCCATATGGACTACATACGAACATCCCGCCATCACCAACTCCGGATCATGCGTAATAACAAGAAGCGTTTTGCCCTGATCCGCGAGTGACTTCAAACTCCGCGCAACTTCCCGCATATGTTTGAGATCAAGCCCGCTAGTTGGTTCGTCAAACACAATGATCTCCCGGTTACTCACAATGGCAGATGCGATCGCTACCCGCTGTTTTTGCCCGCCGGAAAGAGAAAGCGGGTGCCTGTCTTTATATTCCAGCAGATCAAACTGTTTAAGGATTTCATCTGCAACAGTTTCATCCTCGTTGTCCATGCTCAGAAGCACTTCATCCATCACGCTTTCGGTAAATAGCTGATGGCTGGTATCCTGCATTACCATGTAGCAATGTTTGAGCCGGGCTTTCCAATCAAGGGTTTTCCCGTCAACCTGCAAAAGGCCACACTTCTTTTCCAGTCCGCAAATACAACGGGCCAGAGTAGATTTTCCAGCGCCATTCAGGCCGATAATGGCAATCGTTTCTCCAACAGGCAGTTCAGCACTCGGAATATGGAGGCTTTCCGGTTCCCGCTTTTTATACGCAAAACAGAAATTTTGAAATTCCATCAGTTTAGCTGTATGCGCCTGATACTGATTCGCGGGTTTCAACTTCGAGAGAGAAAACGGCCGCAGCCCCATTTCTTTTCGAGTGCTATCCGATAAACTGTCAAATTCAGCAGGCGTGTATTCCCGTTCAATCTCCCCATCTTTTACATACAGCACACGATCTGCAAGATCGTGAAGGTAGTAAAGGCGGTGTTCTGCAATTAGAATTGTTTTGCCCTGCTTTTTCCAGAGGCTCAAGACCTGCCGCAGGTCATCAATAGCAGCCATATCCAGATTAGAAGATGGTTCGTCAAGGACCATAATTCCCGGTAGCAATACACTTGATGAAGCACAGGCTATTTTTTGCTTTTCGCCCCCGGACAGAGCAAACACGCTTCGCCCCATCAAATCTTCAATATGATAATCGGAAACTGTACGGTCAATCCTTTTCAGGATATCTTCCTGGGGATAGCCTAAATTTTCACAGGCAAAGGCTAATTCACTATCCGTATCCACGTTGAAAAACTGACTTTTGGGATTCTGGAATACAGATCCCACCATAGCAGCCAAGTCATAAAGCGGCGTATCTGATACGCTTTTTCCGTCCAGAAGGACATCGCCCTCTAAATTACCTTCGTAATAATGAGGCACCAGCCCGTTTACCAAACGGGTAATCGTTGTTTTCCCGCAGCCGGATTCTCCCGTGAGTAAAACAAATTCCCCTGTGTTTATGGTGAGATTGACATTTCTAATCCCTCCGCCGCTGGATTCTTCACCATAAGAAAAAGAAACATTTTGAAAATCTATCATGGCAAAATCCCTCCTGCGGAAATTATCGGGGAAGCAATCGCCCAAAACACTACAAAGCAACAAAACAAGATCAGCACCACATCGGCAAAATTGAATTTAAGCTGGCAAATGTTTGTGCGTTTGACAGGAGCGCCGAGGCCACGGGTAATTGCCGCAGCGGAAAGTTCCTCACCGATTTTCACGGAGCAGGTAATCATCGGAATCAGCTTATACTCCAATATTTTTGAAGGTTTTTTCCCTCCAAGTTTAATCCCACGCATTTTCATAGCGTCACTGATTGCTTCTGACTCCTGAAAGACAGTTGGAAAGAAGCGGAACATGACCGTTAAGGGGATCGTCACTTCTTTAGGCATATGGATTCTTTCCATGCCGGAAATCAATTCACTGACCGTTGTTGTTTTCACTGCATAGGCAGCAATCGCAACACTGGGAAGGATTCGGCAGAAGAATCCGGTTGTAAACAGAACGAGGAAATTCAATATCCCCGTAAGGTGCGGCAAAACATAAATTTGAACAGCATAAAAAGCAGAAAACACAGCAATATAGCCCACAGCTTTTGCACATTGTTTCGAGGTAAGCAGCAATATAGCCGGAACCGTACAAAGAACAAGGCGGATCAGCCCCATAGCTTCTCCGCCTGTTCCACCCATGACAAAAATGCTTATGATGAAGATGAGCAACAGTTTTGTACGCGGATCGAGCCGTAGCCCTTGTTCTGTTTTTTTGCTGAGCAGAATTTCCCGCGCCATTATGCAATACCGGCACGCTGGAAGTGCTTTTTGCAAATGGCTTTCCCAATCATACCTCCGACAAGGCCAAACACAAAGCAGGCAACCAGCAGAATAGGCGCAATCCACATAGGCATATATGTATTAAGGGTAGCTGCATATTCAGCGCCGTATCCTTCAGTCAACATTACCATATAGCTTTCACGGTTCAGGAAAATGGGAGCAAAGTTGCCAAACACCCAGATGCTGAACACGCCGCAGGAAAGAACTGTACTCTTTGCACTTTTGTAGTCCGCCTTTTTCAGGATCACGTCGGCCAACAGGCCGCCAACAAGACCAGTTACCATAGTAAGATAGCCGTTTCCGAAGAACACCATGATTAGGCCAATCAGGAAACCCATGATTGCAGTCATCCCGAATTTTTTAGCCTTTGTAACATACAGCATATAGGGGATGCCGCCAATCAAAGGGCACAGTACCGCCATCAGCGGAATAAAAATGGGGATAAAGCCAAGCATCGCCACCAGCATAACAATCACGACATAGATGACGGTGTAGATGCCGATAGTAATTAAATCTTTTCCCTCAAGCCGGGAACTTTTTTTCTGGGAACTCATACCAGTATCCTCCTTATCTCTGAGAAAATGAAAATGTGGTGTGGTTAGCTTCTTCTAACCACACCACATATAATAGCAATTTGCGCCCACGATTCCAACCCAAAAACAATTTTATTCTACCCAAAATCAGTATTTTTGCATTTATCCAATCGTAGCTTCTGCTTTATAGTTTTTCGGATTCACTCCGTATTTCCTTTTGAACGCCGCTGCGAAATTGCTCGCTTTTGAATATCCCACCAGTATAGCCACCTGGCTGACATTCAAATTACTTTCTAACAGCAGGCTTGCCGCCTTTTCTAACCGCTGGTCGATGACATACGCATGAACCGATGTTCCGAACAGGGAGGAAAAGCCCTTCGTCAATTTTGAAGTGCTGATATTGACCTGCCGCGCCAATTCCTCGCAGCTCGGAGCCAGGGCAAGCTGGCTGTCAATAATTCGCTTTGCCTCTATGATGGAATCCCGGTCACTTCTGGAAATTGCAACGTAGGTTGACGCGAGAATACTCAGCTCCAGGACCTCGCTCAAATATACCGATAGCAGCTCAAAGACCTTGCTTTCCAGAAACAGGTATCCCAACCCGCCGCGATATTGCGTGAAGTCTTGCAGCTCCGCAAAAATGTGTTCCATATAGGGCGTGATATTCACCTTTGATATGCCGTCCAATAATTTTTTCTGATAGACCTCGATCTCACCAGCCTCAAAGTAGTCATTCAGAATCTTATAGAAATAGGATAGAGGTATTTTCACATTTTTGAAAAGGAAATCGCTCTTTTTAGAATAGCACAGATATTCCATTTTCCCGTGGCCGCGATAAATACAGGATTCACCCTTTTGAATGCTGGCACTTTGCCGGTTGTCTGCAATATTCCAGGAAACACCGTCATTGAAGCAGAACAGCATTTGTATGTATTCTTCACTGCTCACTCCCTGCACGTTCATATCCGAAAAGTAATTCATTCTCCAGTCTGAAACAACTGCTCCCTGTTTCGTGACGATCTGCGAAATCTGACCGGTTCCCATGTCTGCCGGAATATCTATGGTGATCGTCTGCGGTGAATTAGAGAGCAGATCACGATAAAGATTATTCATGTATTGATTTGTCATGTATGAGCGCCCTCCTTATGGTTAGTTAAAACTAATCATAGTTTACAACACCAACCTGGAAAAGTCAATTTGTATTCCTTGTGTATACCGCAGAATCCATTTCACATCAAAACATCGTAGATACCACTTCAATGCTATTTCAAAAACGTAGTGGCAATTAATTTACGAATTATGCCTACTCATCGTATATTTTTATCCTTTTGCATTATTATTTCTTTGTTCTTATTATCATTTGCAGCATTATCTCTCAAATAATTTTCAAATGCATCTGCATTATACTGATACTCCTGTGGTTCAGCAACCATTGGCGAGTATACAATTTCTGCTTCTACTCGCTCAGCTTCTGCCATCTCCGGCTCTGTCTGTTCCTGTGCTTTCGCATTCTCCATATGCTTTTCCTTATCAAGCTGCACATTCATAGCCAGATTATCCAGCTTATCAATCGAAGCATCCAGATGAAGCTCCATTGTTACAAGCATCTTTTTCACAGCTTTCATAGGTGCAAGCACCGCCTTTGTAATGGGATGTTTCTGCTCTTTCTGTGAGTAATCCACCTCTGGCTTGTCAGCAAAAGTGCGGAATGCATTGGCTACTGTCTGCCCTGCTTCTCGAAATCCTTTTGCAAGAAGTGCTGTCTTTGCTATATCCTTGTCCGTGGTCTTGATTGCACCTCTTACATTCTCTCGAATATCCAGAAATCTTTTCTTAATTCCTAAGAACTCAGATACCCTGTATAATGCAGCTCTTCCCTTTTCCTTTGCTTCTTCGACTATACTCTTAGCAGTAGATTTGACCTGTGCTTTCACTTCCAATACCTGCGACTTTATCTGCTCACATCTGGCATTAAGTCGCTCCTGTGCTTCCGACAATGCCTTTTTAGCATTATTGACAAGTGTATCTTCCTGCATTTCTTTGATCTGGTTCTGCATATTGGTGAGTTCTTCCGTCATGGAATCAATCTTTTTCTCCAGTCCATCCACATAGCTGCATATCTCAAATACATTGTTTGCCTGCTCTTTCATGGCATTTTTCTTTAATAATTCGAGAAGTTCTCTTATGACCTCCTCATTGGTAAGTGTTTTTCCTGCTTCCATATCCATTCTGTTTCCTCCATTCTGTAAATGGGGCAGCCTTGGCCGCCCCTGTACTCTGATTACTGATTATCGAAAGGGTGTTGCCTCTTTGTCCTTCTCTTTATCGGGATTACCATGATGCTTCTCCGCACTTTCCCTAGCCTTTTCGTTGCTCTTATCCTTTGCTTTCTCATATTCCGAGATAATCTCATTATAGAGTCTTTCCCTGAAATCCTTTGTAACCGGATAGCAGACATCCTGATAGATTGGCTTGCCCTGCTCATCCACCTGCTTTGTCTTATAAGAAGGCATTGATACAAAGATTTTCTCTTTTCCCTGCACGATATTGATGTTATTTACGATGAAACTGTTTTCAAAGTAAATGCGTGCAAGTCCTTTGATGTTACTGCCTTCCCTCTCATAAGGTGTCACAGTTACGGAAAACTCCGGCATTTCCTTTGTGTGTTCCTGCTTCTGTGTCTCCTCTTTCTCCGGTTCCCTGAGTCTTGCATAGGCATCAAGAATATTAGTATAGAGTTCCTCTCGAAACTCTGCTGTGATAGGATTACACACATCCTTATAGATCACGCCATTGCTTTCATCACGCTCATTGGAGCGGTATCTAGGCATTGATACGAAAAGTTCTCCCTTATCCTTATTTTCAAGGATTGCGATATTGGTAATCTTAAATGAATCACCAAATACTATTGTTGCAAATCCCTTGATATTGCTGCCCTCTTTTGCTCTTACTTCGTTTACCTTAATTGAATACTTCATATGCTATTCCTCGCTTTCTTTTTGTTCTTTGTTTTGCTTTGTTATGATAAGCTCACACCAAAGCTGTTCTATCTGTTCACAAGACAATCTGCCATTTAACCAGTTGCCAAGTGTAACGACCATTCCGTCCTGCTCGTAGTAGAGCCACTCCTGTGTTTCAATGTTCCCCTCATACACGATAGTCACATCAAAATCAGGCATAAATAATCCTTCCTTCGCATCCCATACACAGGCTATTCCCTGTCTGAGTGTCAGATTCAGGCTTTCGACATACACAGACCAGCCGCTTACGACTATCTGAAAGTCATCATCAATCTCTGCAATATCATCCTTGATGTCAATTAGCTCTTCCATTTCTGCTACTGTCTATTCTATCTCTCCTAACCGGTATCTCTTATTCATCCATCACCGCCTCCTTATAAATACACCTGACCACAAAACGCATGGTTCCTTTCTGGAAACAGGTAAAAAGAGTTAGTTCTTTTTCATCACTCTGTGTCTTGATGCTGTTATCATACGGATTTACTACCTCTGTCTCTGTTACCTCATAGATATGCTTCAATCCCTTTTTGTCGGTTATCATCACTTCATCACCTATGGATATCTGATTTAGTGGTGTAAAAAATGTGCCATATCTGCTGCCATTGTGACCGCATAACACACAGTTGCCACTCTCACCGATTCCTGCAGTTTCTTCTATATGACCAATCCCGGCATTAAGTACTTTGCTTGTGGTTCCTTGTATTACCGGATACCTGATATCTAAACCCGGTATCTCAATGATGCCGATAACACCGCCTTCTTTAAGAATGGCTTCATCCTCTTCACTAATGGAGGTTTGCTCTTCCTCCACATCTGTTTCTTCATCGTAATCATCCTCCAATGTCTGCTCAAATTCACTTATGAGCTGTTCTGTCTGTTTTTCTCCTGTTGCCCGCCAGAAAAAAGGGACTGCCATAATGGCAATCCCTGCTGTAATCAGTAGTCCTGCGACCACTTTTCTTATGCTCATATTATTCACTCTCCTATCGTGTTCTGCCCTCTCTGTCGGCTGGATAAGCACCTTTATCCTCTGCCACAATTGCTGCAGATTCCATCCTGTCATCAGCTTCTCTTTCTTCCTCCGGTCCGCTCAGGTCTGCATCCACAGCCTTTGCGTTCTCAAGGTCAAGCTGGGCATTCAGTTCACACTGCCTTGCCAGCTTTTCTTCCAGTTCCTTGCTGTACGCAAATGGCTTGTCATACTCAGTCTTTGATGCTTCAAGGTCATTCTGGTACTGCTCAATCTTCTTTTCCAGGAAATCAATGTTCTCATGGAGTCCGTTGAACAGGTTTTCCAGCTTCACCATACTGCCGACAGGACTTGTGGAAAGCTCTGCCTTGTACTCGGTCTTTCCACGAAGCACCATATAATTGATACCAAGGAAGTTCTTTTCCACAAGCAGTTCAAATCCATGGAATTTACCGATTGCAGTTGTCTCTCCGGTCTTACATTTGCTGATTGCTTCAAGCATCATCGTTCCTCCATCCACACGCTCTGTGTAGGTTGCTTTGCCTATGGTAATGGCAAATTCCGGATTATCAATCAGTTCTTTATCCCTTGCCTTTACATCCTCTCTTACATTGGCAAGCTTTTCGGTTGCTGTCTTAATGAGCTTCGGGTACTTAATCATAAAGTTATCCTGCAAGCCATATCTCTGATTGTCATAGGATGCCTTTAAGAGCTTTAATCTCTGGACATCATTGTCAATCTCCATCTTTTCCTTGATTAAAGGATTGCCTGTGGCAACCGCTTTAATCTCTGCATAGGAAAGTGTTGCCTCATCGATATCCTCACAGCTTCGGCTTACAGCCTTGCTTGTCATGACCTGACTGATGAATCGCTGCTTATTTTCAACAAGCGACCAGTTGTATGCATCAAAAGTTCCTTTGGTGACATATCTATAGATTGCCACCTCTTCATTTTCGTTGCCCTGCCTGATGCCTCGTCCTTCCCTCTGTTCAATGGAGCTTGGCTTCCAAGGACAGTCCACATGATGCATTGCAACCAGATGTGTCTGAACATTAACGCCAGTACCACATTTATCTGTAGAACCTATAAGCACTTTTTTCTTACCTGTTCTCATTTCCTTAAATAGTGCATCCCTCTGTGCGTCGGTCTTTGCATCATGGATAAATGCTATCTCCTCTGCCGGAATACCATACTGTATCAGTGTTTCCTTCAGATAATCGTAGATGGTAAAATCCTTATCCGGTCCCGGTGTGCCGATGTCCGAAAAAATAAGCTGGCAGCCTATATGACCGTTGGCATTTCCTTTCTCATATTCTTTCCATACATTCTCCGCTACCTTATTGAGCTTTCCATCCGGATTGTTCGGTGCATCCTTGTCAATCAGTCTTGCATCTGTTCCGAGTAATCTTGCCTCATGAGTAATCTTTAGGAAGTTGTCCACACTTGGATCAACTCCACCACCTCTGATACGCTCTGCCCTCACAACAAAGTCTTCCATAACCTGCTTTACATACCAGTCAGGCTCTGACTCCACTATGATAGGCTTGCCGCTACGAATAGCCGGCACATCAAGGTCAAGCATGTCTGCGGTCTGCACATCTGCTACTTCACGAAAGATATTCATAAGCTCCGGCAGATTGGTAAACTTATTGAATCTGCTCTTAAAACGGAATCCACTTCCCTCTACAGTAAGCTCCAGTGCTGTTGTCACTTCACCAAAGTTCGCTGCCCATGAATCAAAGTGATAAATTCCCATCTCTTCAAGTGCTGCCTTCTGCAAGTAAAGCTGCATGACATACATCTCACACATGGTATTGGATATCGGTGTACCTGTCGCAAACACAATGCCTCTGCCATCATTTATCTCAGACAAATACTGGCACTTAAGCTGCATATCCGTTGACTTCTTTGCTCCACTGCTGCTGATACCTGATACATTATTCATCTTGGAAAAAATCGCAAGGTTCTTAAAATTATGTGCCTCGTCTACCATAATAGAGTCAACACCCAGCTCCTCAAAGGTTATAAGGTCATCCTTTCTGCTCTCATCAGATAGAGATTTCAGCTGTTCCTCCAGTTTTTTCTTCTGGCTTTCCATCTGCTTTACAGTCCATCGCTCTCCGTTACGCTCCTTCATCTCATCAATCGCATAGCTGATTTCATCAATCTGCTCATTGAGCATTCTTTCCTTTCTCTCTGCGGAGATTGGGATTTTCTCAAACTGCGAGTGCGACATGATAATGCAGTCATAGTCACCTGTTGCAATCCTTGATACGAACTGCTTTCTGCGACTCTTTTCAAAATCACGCTCTGTGGCAACTAAGATATTTGCTGACGGATACAGCCTTAAAAACTCTGATGCAGTCTGACCGATAAGCGGCTTTGGAACAACCATTATCGTCTTATTGGCAAGTCCGAGTCTCTTCTGCTCCATACAGGCAGCCATCATCTCAAAGGACTTTCCGGCACCGACACAGTGTGCAAGCAGTGTGTTTCCTCCGAGAAGGATTCTTGCCACCGCATTCTTCTGATGGGGCTTTAGCTCAATCGCCGGATTCATTCCCGGAAACTGTAAGTGGCTTCCGTCATACTCACGCAGGCGGATGTTGTTAAATGTCTCGTTGTAATACTCCACATACTTCTGTCTTCGCTCCGGCTCTGCAAACAGCCACTCCTTGAACTTCTCCTTGATCATGTTCTGCTTTTCCCTTGCAAGCATTGTCTCGTTCTTATTGACTTCGTAATGATACCTGCCATCACCATCATCAATCCTGTCCCTGACTGTTACAGTCTTTAGGTTCAGCGTATCCTCAAAAATAGAATAAGCATCCATGCGGCTTGTACCATAAGTCTTAGTAGCTGCCACTGAATGCTTATCCATGCTTTTATTCTCAATGAACCATTCCATGCTCATCTTATTTAAGTGTACCTGAATGCCTGTATTGTAAAACTGGCTTCTGACTTCCCTTGCACGCCTTGGCGTATTGAGAAGTTCATAGATAAACTGCTCATAATCAAGCGGTTCAATCCATGTCGTACCAATCTTTACATCAATATCCGAGGCTTCAATCCATTCCGGCTGCACCTTTTCAAGTGCTGCCACATTTCCTGCAAATCTTTCTGCCTGCGGATTGTCTGTATCAGCCGCCATAGCCTTTGCTACACGAAGTTTGTCTCTCACATTTCCGGATAGATACTCGTCTGCTGTCTCCCAGCCGATGTCGGGATTGTTCTCGTTGTAGCGGTCTGGATTTAGGAAAACCAGTCCGTCCAGCTCTTCCACAAGGACTGCCCTTCTAAGCTCTGCTAATGCATCATCACTTAGCGTTATCTCATCCACTGTCTGTCCAGACTTTTCTGCAAGTTCTTCCTTTGCATTTGTAATATCCGGCTCATAGATAGAAAGCATATAGGCAAGATTTACATATCCAAATTCATTGACGGATACATTTAATGCTTCCACAGCGGTCTCCACTCTGTCTATGACTGTCTTTGCCTTAATCGTCTGCTTATAAAACATATCCGCTTTTTTCACCTCCCCATCTTCGTTTACTTCCTCAAGACTGCAAAGAAGTGGATAATCGCTGTCATCCCTGAATGCTATTCTGTTTGCTTTTGAAGTAATGGCTCCATACTGCTTTACGAAGGCATCATATTTTACATTAAGAAGTCTCTGCTTATCAGAAAGCTCCTCCTCGCTGCAGCCATCCATCTGGATATCAATCAGATCTCTTGTTATCTGTCTGATTTCATCAAGGCTTCTGATTCGCTCCTCGGCAGTCTGTGATACTTCTTTTCTTACCATCTCGGAATTTTCCCTGTAATAGAGCTTTCCTTCAAAAAATGTGTAAGTGTAGTTTCTCACATCCGGATCAGCCGGGATAACTTCCTCCGTCTGCTCCGCCTCATCTGCCACTCTCTCAAAATCTGTCATCTGTGCTTTGATATTACCGATAACTTTGTTTAATGCTTCATACATATTGAAGTTCTCATCATCATTCACACAGACTGTATATCTGCTGTCCTGTCCGTAAATCCTTGTATCATATTCCATAGATCCAAGCATCATCTCCGGATGCTCTGCAAAATAAGAGTTGACTGCAATGCCATTCTCAGTTACACCAAGGTGTACCCAGTCCGGCTCAATATCAATCTTTCTCTCCCTCTTCTGCAAAAACAGGATATCTGCTGTCACTTCAGTTCCTGCATTATCTTTAAATGCAGTATTCGGTAGTCTAATCGCTCCCACAAGCTCTGCTCTTTCAGCCAGATACTTTCGGATAGTAGGATTTGCCTTATCAAGTGTTCCCTTTGTGGTGATTACTGTAACCATGCCGCCCGATCTTACCTGGTCAAGTGCTTTTGCAAGGAAGTAATCGTGGATACGGAAGTTATACTTGTTGTACTTCGGATCAAATACCTTGTAATCGCCAAACGGCACATTTCCGACAACCACATCAAAAAAGTTGTCCGGATAAGTAGTATTCTCAAATCCTGTGATGCTGATATTGGCATTCTGATAAAGCTGCTTTGCAATTCTTCCTGAAATGCTGTCAAGCTCCACCCCATACAGCTTACTTCTCTGCATTGGTGCCGGCATACTACCAAAGAAGTTACCGATACCCATAGATGGCTCTAATACATTGCCGCCTCTGAAACCAAACTGGACAAGTGCCGAGTTCATGCACATGGCAATCTCCGGTGAAGTATAAAAGGCATTGTTTACTGTTGCCCTTGCAGCACTGTATTCTTCATCAGATAAAAGTTCTTTCAGCTCTGCATATTCTTTGCTCCAGCCTGCGTTTTCCTCGTCAAATGCCTGTGACAGTCCGCCCCATCCGACAAACTTCGACAGAACTTTCTGCTCCTCCGGTGTGGCAAGCCTGTTTTCTGATTCTATCTGCTTTAAAGTGCGGATTGCATCCATATTCCACTGGTATCTGGTCTTAGCTCCACCTTTTTCCATTTCCCAGAGATTATAGTGGAAGTTGTGCTTCGTCTTCCCGGCAACATTCTTCTCATTTTCAAGACTTTCTACTTGCTGTACTGGTTCCTGCTTTGGTGTAAAATCTACAGTTTCCTGTGATTCTGTATCAGCCTGAATATCATCCACAGATACTGATACCACGTCATCTGAAACCACATGTCCATTCTCATCAATCTTGGTTTCCCAGCCATTCACTATTGCTCTTTCTCTGGTTTCAAGACGATTGGCTTTTACACTATCCTCGATATCAAAGAATCTCTTATAGACCGGATTCATCTTATCCCTGTCAGCCTTCTGCTTTGTCTCCTGATAATACTTCTTCTGGTCTTCTCCGCAGTAAAATGGCTGTTTTACCATATAAGATAAGATTTCATATAACTCACGCCAATCGAGTGCACCTTCTTTACGCACACCATTCCTGTTCTTATAGCTGATCTTCACATATCCGCTTCTGATTGAGTACTCCACAAGACCATACTTATTGTTGGAATATGCTTTTCTTTCTGCATTATCTGTCCCTAATGCGATATCCCTGATAAGGTCAAGTTTATTGGGCATAAATGCAAAATCAGACTGCACAACATCCATAAGAAATGCTTTAAATGGTGTGTAACAGCTGCAATCTGTCACCAGAATCTCAGCTGCATCACGCAGGTCTTCATCAAGCTCTGCTATCCTCTTGGCATAATCAATCGGTGTAATATACTGCAATTCTGATGGATCTTTTTCAGTTGTTTCAGCTTCTATCTCAGCACCATATTCTGCCTGTGTTATCATCCGGTCTTCATCGGCAGCTTCCTGTGGTGTCATGCCTTTTGCACTTACATAATCTCTGTTAGAAGCATAGCTCTCCGGCTCATCAGGGATTGCATAATCATCAATCTCTGATTCTGCCTCTTCCGGTTCCACTTCCCGATATTCGGCATCAATAACCTCATCATCCTCACGGAGTCCGTCCATCGCAAGCTCATCAATACGAGGTGTCTCAGGCTGGTATTCCCCTGTAAGAATAAGGACACCAAGCTCTTTTTCGATATCTTTCCACGAAACATATCCTTCAACCTCTCCATCCTCATCTCGCCATTGAAAACGCAATCCATTCCCATGAAATGTGTCATATCCGTGCAGTCCCAGTCCGTCAACCGGCCAGCCTGCACCTCCCTGACCATATTCTGCTTTGATACGCTTTGCTCTGGTTCCTGCATCAATCTCTGTTTCAAAAATCTTGCATACCCTGCCCTTGCCACCGATAAAACCTGTACCTCTCATAAGCACCTGTTTGATATACTCACCTGGTACTGTGGCTGACTTCTTTGGATTCAGATAATTGTATTTACCTGCTAATGCAGCTTTTCTGTCCTGCTCGAACTGACGCATAAACTGATTATTGTTTTTATCCTCAGTATGAATGGTGCCAATGCTTGCCTGCCCGTTCTGGTCGAAAAAAAAGGAAGCCTGTGTATATTCGGCTTCCTTACTAACACCCAATGAATTGATTTCATCAAGTTCCCTATTCAGTTCTGTATCATCAGATTCTAGTGGAATCGCATCACTATCTGATGGAGTACCACTTCCTCTGCCTGCATCTTCGCCTGCTCTCTTATCTTCCACATCTCCATTGTCGATGACGGATTCTGTGGCTTGTGCTTCGCCAGATACTGCATCTCCAGCTGGTCGTACAGCTGATTCGCTTCCTCCTCTACCGCTGACATCTTCTCGTACATCTTCCCGAATCTCATCAGCGTCTTGTATCTTGCCGGCTCGTTCTCTTTGAGATAGTTCATCGCCATCCTTCCGTATTTGCCCAGCTTCGTGAGATCCTCCGTCTCGTCCGGCATCTCTATCTGCGGATAAAGCAGTCCGTCCACTTCCTTGTAAGTCATTTCTTCTAACATATCCAATTCTCCTTTCGCTCTCGATTGCCTTTAAGTTACGACTAAATTCTCTAAGAACACTACAGGAGACATCGCATACAATGGAACCAAGACGGTAAATGATCTCTTCGTCTTTGATATTTACGATCTGACTAAAATCCTGTTCTTGCACAGATAAGTCAAATCCGCATCTCGTCCCTACAGCATACATGACACTTGCATATACAAGCTGCTCCATGCCCATTTCCTGCTGTAAGCCATTGCGTTTCTTACTTTCTTCCTTTATCACACTACCTGATAGCTGCATAAGCTCGGTCATTCGGTTTCCGAACTCTTCTTTTATTATAAGCCAAACATCTGTTCCCGTAAACTGTTTTAATATATTTTTTAGAGACTCCCTGTCGCTGTTATCGTACTGCTCAATCTGACCTTCTGACACAAGAAAATCCAGATAATCCTTAAGATTTTCTCCCTCAAGGTCCCATGTCAGTTTGACATTCTTCCCTCCGGTATCACTGATATCAAAGATATACCTCATGCGTGGATTCAGCGCCCTCGACGGGAAGATAGCACAGCCTTTCGCACCACGCTTTACATATCTTCCCACCTTTTTCCAGGTATCATAATCTGCCATGAGTGTGCTTTTTTCCGGAGGTCTCTGAGCTGTTACCATAACGATATTGTCAAATTCATAGCGGTATAACTGACCTGCGACCTTTAACACATCCTTCCAGTTCTTTTCTGATCTTGTGATGTTACCAATCTCAGAATCGTATATCGCTTTGACCTTCATATCAACGCCCATACCTTTGTCCTCCTCTACTTAAACATCTCTGCAAACGATCCCTTAAATAGCTTTAACTCATCCTTATCCAGCTCGATTGCAAATTCATTGTCGATTGCCTGTTTTTCGCATTTATCCTTTTTCTTTGCAATCTTACGCACCACACGAAGAAGCACATAGCACTCCTTGGACTTTGCAATGCTCTGTTTAAAGGTCAGCTCATCCTCATCGACTGACTTCTGTGTCTGATAGATAATCTCTTTTAACTTATCATTGATACCATCTACTTCCTCAAGGGAAATAATAACGGATGCCTTAGAAGCACCCGATCTGTCCCACTCCTTATGAAGTTCCTTTACTAAAAACTCCATGTTCTTAATTACTGTTGTTGAATCACTTTTCATCTTGCTTTTCCTCCGTTTTTTTTTAATGAAGAAGGGAGCTGACCTTCGCTGATAGGTGCAAAATCAACTCCCTTCATGTCCTCTGCTCCAAGGACTATCTGCTCTGCATAATACATATCCATTGCCTTATTGATGGCATCGTCAAGCGACTCTGCCTTTACTTTCTGTACTCGTGAAAGCACTTCTTTTATCTCAACATCAAATTCCTGTTCCATATGATATCGCCTCCTGTAAAAATCTCATCACCGGCACTTTTCTTCCTTTACCTGTCTTTCCTTAAAGCCCTCATCGTACTTTCCATCTTCCAGCCTGTCGTAAAAACAGTCTTCTTCAATCGTTCCGAAATCCTCATACATCTGGTGAAGGAAGTCATTCTGCAGCTTCTTTGGCACATCATCATCCTTTGACATATCTTGATAAAAATAGAACTTCTGCTTTAGCTTTGCCCTGTAATCATAGATATCCTCTATCTTTTCCGGTGTGCCATACTCCCTCTTGTATGCCTTGAAATTCGTGGTTGAGAGTGTGGAACCAAGATAAATCCCATGCTCCCACGATACCCCGATTGTGGTATTGTCCTTTGTAGGCTTCCCATCCTTCGGATAACGCTTATACTCTGTCGCACCAAGGGCGATTGTAAGGGAACCTGACTTCATATCCATCACCACAAGATTCCTTGGTGATAATGCTTCAATCACCATGTAATCATGGTCATTGAAGTTATGGAATGTCTGTCCCCTTTCAAATAATCTGTCCACACTTTCATAATGCAGGTTAAAATCATCAACCCAGCCCTTATCGGTCATTCCAATCTCCTTAAGCTTTGCAACACATTCAGAAGAACTGGCTTCTTTATCAAACCGAAATTCTTTGGAATCGTTATAAAATCCCTGAAGAAAATGTCCCAGCTGAATATCATCCAGACAGAATCTCGCAGATACAGTTACATTTGCTGCCCTGTAATACTCTGTGAAGTTATCTGCTTCACCAAGTGTCCTTCCAAGCTGCAACAAATTTTCTGCAAGCTCTGACATGTCATCAATTGCTATAAAACTCTTATAATCATCCAGAGCCATCAGCATATTTGTCTCTGTTCCCCTGTCGTTTTCTGTTACCAGTATCATATCTTTTAAATCCATTCTTACCTCCAGTCTCAGAGAGGGACTATGCCCTCTCTGCAAATTTCCTGTTATGGTCTTCCTATCACAACAATCTTTCCTGTGCTTGCCACATCTCTGTAGACCACACCAAGACTTTCATTAAGTGCCTCTACCACCTTGCCATTTCCGACATATACTGCCACATGGCTGATGTTCTTATATCTTCCGTTGCTTGTAAAACTGTAGAAGATAAGGTCTCCCGGCTGTAACTCATCAAAGGAGACAGTCTTTCCGGCTTCATCCAGTCCCTGTGCCTCCGCTGCCGCTGTGGTTGCACCGCCGTAACTAATATCCACACCTGCATCTTTCCATGAATAATAGGCTAAGGAGCTGCAGTCATAATAGTTACCGCTGTCTCTTAAATCCTGACTATAAGGAAAGCCAACTCTGTGAAGTGCATAGGAGCAGACTGTTTTCTGCCTGCTGTCTGTAATTCCACTAAGGATGGCATTGATTTCATCCTCAGTCATGGAGCTTACTCCCGGACTTCCGCCTCCGCCGCCACTTCCGCTTCCGGCATATCCAAGCTGTCCCATAAACTCCGGACTCATGATCTGCTCAAGCATTTCCACCTGATCAGAATTAAATCCATAGACCGAAATCATATCTCTGTACGATTTCAGTGTGACATTCACATACAGAACCGACTTCGTGACAGTAGTTACATTACCGTCTGCATCTGTTTCTTCCACATCCTTTGTTCCTGTGCTTGTGGTGTATGAACACATATCATTTACTACTGCCTGCAGCCAGCCTTTTGAAATGTCATTCATGACTGTTGCAGTATCTCCGATACCATGCTTGACCATATAGACTGCCATGATGTCATAGTAATTGCTTGGGTTTTCTTCCATACCTTCATAATCCACATATACAAGCTCTCCAAGGTCATATCCGGTATGCTCATTCACTTTCGTATTCACATCCCGGTTAAACTCCTGCACATAAGCACTCGTTACTGTCTGCACGGTATCTCCTGATTCAAGTGGTGGCAGAAATAAAGCAAATGGAGAATTGTAAAGGATTGCTATCACTGCTATAACCGGAACCGCAATCATGGCAACTACAAGAACAAGTAATAAAAGCACCAATCCGATAATCGGTGCAGCTGCCTTTACCCAGGTAATCGCTTTTCGCACAATCAGATCCTTTACCAGTTTTGCCACGCTGTCTGTCTGATTCTCCTGTGCTTTCATCTTATCCAGAAAGAATTTTATCTTCCTGCTACGGTTGGTCATCTTTTCATCCTTGACCTCTATGGACACACCTGCAGCATATCCGGCTGCCATGCCAATTGCAGTACCAACTCCCGGTGCAACCGCTGTTCCTGCCGCTGTAGCAGCTGCCTTTGTCGCAGTTTTTGTTGCAACCTTGGCAGTTGTCTTGGCTGTTTCTTTTGCCGTCTCTTTAGCTACCGTCTTGGCTGTATCTTTGGCAGCTTTCTTTGCTGTCTTTTTTGCCAGCTTCTTTCCTACCTCTACCTTCTTGATACGCTTCTTTGCCTCGGCTGCCGCCTTTTTCCTGAAAAGTGCTGCCCCCTTGGAAGCAGTTCCGGTAACAGGTTGGCTTGCTTCATATGCAAGATATGCTGCCTGCGATACCTCATACCCGCCTTCCACCTGCTCCGTTACTGCCCCGGCTGCAAGTACACCTGTTCTTCCTGCAATGTGAAGATTGGTGTTCTTAGTCTTGATGGAAGTGTTTGATTCTCTATAGTTTCGCTTAAATCTTGATAATCCCTTATTCTTCGGCTCCGACTGATGAATGATACTCTTGCGATAGGACTTCTTTTTATCATCAGATACCTTTGCACCGATAGTCTTAGGACCTCTATCTACTGTATAGATGTTGCTGCCTTTAATCTTGGCACCCTTTGGCTCGTGGGCATGAATCTTAGCTTTCTCCTTTGTGTGAATGATCATCGGCTTGTCATCCACCTTTTTTATCTTCAATGTTCTCACCTTCTTTCACTCAAAATGCAAAACAGCCACCCAGCTTCCCGGATGGCTATGCTTTGAGGTCGCAAATTGCGACCTCTATCAACACTATTCGACATTTTTCTGCATTTCACGTTTCTTCTGTTCCGCAATCTTCTCATGAATGTTGGTATTATACAGCCTGTACAAATCTGTATCCTTACTAATCTGATTATCAAATGGAATCACCACAGAACCACACTTGATAAGTCCCATTCCCGATGCGGTATTGGTTACGAATCTTAGCTGTGCCTCTGATACTCCGATAACCTCTGCCATCTTGGAACTATCCGTATTAGCCTGCTTTAAAAGTGCTACAAACTCTGAGTTTGCAAGCATTGTGGTTGCTGTGTAATTCTGCAACAGATCGACTACATTCTGCGTGATACCGGTACAAAGACCTCCCTGCTTTCTTACCTTCTTCCAGAGCTGCTGCAAGTATTTTGCAGAATACTCGGAATTAAGCAGGACATGGAACTCATCAATATAGAGCCATGTTGCCTTGCCTCTCTTGCCATTCTCAACAATCCTGTTCTGAATGGATTCCATCATAACAAGCATTGTGATAGGACTAAGTTCTGTACCCAAGTCCCTGATGCCATATACTGTAAATCTGTTATCCACATCCACATTTGTCTGGTGATTGAAGATGTTAAGTGAACCATTTACGAAAAGCTCCAAAGACAATGCAATGTCCTTTGCTTCCTCCTCCGGCTGTGCCATAAGGATATCGTAAAAATCACTCATTACCGGGATATACTTCTCTTTACTCCTTGCAATGTCGATATAGAGCTTTCTCACACAGCGGTCGATGATTGACTTCTGTCTTGAATTTAAGCTGTCACCGATGCACTGCTCACAAAGACCAAGCATGAACTCGCCCTTTTCTCTTACCATTCCCTTGGAATCATTCGGATCAAGGCTCCATACATCCATCTCCAGCGGATTCACATAGTTATCCGTATAGGTGGACATATTTACCACTGTTCCACCATAAGTCTCTGCAATATCAAAGTATTCGTTCATTGGATCTATGACGATTATTTCATCATCTCCCGACAAAAATACGCTGCCCATTTCCATCTTGCAGAAGAAGGATTTACCGGAACCCGGCACACCAAATACAAAGCCATTTCCATTGATGAGCTTCTTTCTGTTACCGATATTCACATTCTTACTGATCTGGTTAATACCATAATAGTTTCCGGTGCTGTCATTAAGCTCCTGCACATTGAATGGCATAAGCACCGCAAGTGACTGGGTAAGAAGTGTACGCATTGTCTCCACCTGTCTTACACCAATCGGAAGTGCTGTGTTGAGAGCTTCCCTCTGCTTTAAGTAGTGTGTATCAATCGTGCAGCTGTTACGCTTTCCGATAGTCTCCACAGTCTCACATACACTCTCAAGCTCCTTCTTGCTTTCTGCCATAAGAATAATGGTTACTCCCACGAAGAAAAGGCACTGGTCATTCTCACGGACGTCATCCATGATTTCCTCAATCTCCTTTTTCTCCGTTCTCTTTGCATATGAGATTTCCGTAGAAAAATCGTTATTCTTATTGCGAACTCTCTGCTGCTTAATGATATCCGACTCAATACCAAGGTATTTCTTCTGAAGCACCTTTGTGGTCAAATCCTTTGGCACAGGCACCACATCAATGCTCGTGATGGAATGAACCGGAAGGGAAGTAATCTCATTGATGAATCTGTCTGACAAACTGCTCGGATACTTTTTGATAAAAAGTGCCTTGCAGAATTTACTTTCATCCTCAAAATGGTCCGGGAAATATTTCACCATACCATTGCACAGATCATTTCTAAAATCTGCTCCGACCTTCTTTGCCTTTCTGATATCAAAATCAAAACTGCCCTCATCTCCAAGATGATAATAGTCATAGAGCACTTTCAGTCTCTCATTGCCATTAAGCGGCACAATCTCCGCACCAAGCTCAATGAAAGCCTTGTGTATCGTTGCCTCAAGGGTTGCAAACTGTGCCTTTGCCTCCTCGAAGTTCTTTCTCTCAATCGTGATTGTCAGGTATCTCTCCTGCTCAATCCCCTGTCTGCCCTCAATAATCTTCTCCTCAATGATGTCATTGTAGATTCTTCTGTAATTATTGAAGCCATCATTTTTCTCAGCAATCAGAACCTTGTCACGGAGTTCATCCATGTTTTTGTTCTTATTGTTGATCGTAATCTTATAATTACAGTCCAGCGAATTTAAGAACTTGCAATACCTCTCGAAAATGCCGATCTGCTCATCCTCCGTTGCTGTCGTGTAATTGATGTCGCAAAAGCGGTAGCATTTGGAATACTTATTTTTGCTTACTTCAAAAATGCCGTTTTCAGCCACCGCCATAATCTCTATGGTTTCCTGAATGGATTTAGGTGTCTTATACAAAGGCTCACTCGCCTTCTTTAATAACTTAAATCCGTCTGTAAATAAACCCATGTCTCTAACCTCGCTTTCTTATAATGAAAGCCCGCCGGGAACTTCACCCTGCGGGCTGTGTTCCCGACCTTGCGGTCAGATACTATTCGTTTCTAATGCATTGCCTTATATGCTGCAATACCAGCTGCTGCCGCCACAATGACTGCGACAAGTCCAAGCAGCATGTTTCTCGTCTTTTTTTTCATCGCTTCAAACTCCTCCTGCTTCTTTACAGCCGAATCAGCTGTTACAGTCTCCGGTTCAGCCTTTCTGCCTTTCTTCTTTACCTGTTCATTCTGCTCTGCTTCTAACTGCTTTATTGCAGGCTCTCCCTCTGTTGACACATAAGTAAGTGCCCTGTTGCCAAACATAAAATGCAGTTTCTTTCCCATATACTCGTAGAAATTCATCCCATTAAAGGAATAGAAACCACCGAGAGCAATCGGTGCCACACAGGGAATTGCCACATAAGCAGAACCCGTAAGACCGATATACTTGTAAAGAAGAAGGACAATACCGCCACCGACCACTACGCTTGCAATGGAAAATATAAGCTGCCTTGCAGTAAGTCCCATCGCAACCGATTCCTGATAGCGGTCAATATCCTTGTTTACTTCGATTACCATTGTCCCTGCCTCCTATCTTGATAAATCCTTTGTCTCCGGCTTTCTTGTCATTCCAATATTCGCCTCATACTTATCCATTCCATCCGGACACAGTTCTCTAAGCTTATCTACATTGAACAGATAAAGCGGATATTCGCAGAAACCACTCCTTTGCGTGAATCCTGTAAACTCTCCAAGGTCGTTATCTGTAATAAACTTTTCAATATCCGGCATGTCATTCACATTCAGATATCCGCAGTAATTTGGTGCTGCAACCGACAAATTCACAGTCACATCCCCAAAAGGCTCCTCATATCCATCTTCATTACACATAAGACCAATAAACATTGCCCTGTTATTCATATACTGCTGGATATCAAATGTCACCTGCGTTTCTCCGGTTATACTTGAATTATAAGTAACCTGTTTCTTTTCATTATCCATTTCTGCCTCCTTCTATAATCCAAATGCCTTGCTTGTAAGTGTCTGTGCACCCTTCACGCTTCCAACAGTCATTGCTATCGTAAATGTCATTTCACACAGATATATAAGCGTCTGTGCCCAGTCAGCATAACTTCCTGTAAATGCCGGAAGTCCTGCATTGATAAATGCATTACATACCACAATCGCAAGTGCCATCGTTACTGCCTCAAATACGCATGACAGGAAATATTTGCAATAGGTAGCCATTGTATGACTGACCATTCTGTTTCCTGCCATCGTGGAGCAGGCAATCGCACCAAGTGGCACAATAATCAGAATCTTTAAGAACCTGAAATACACTGTGTAGATGATAAAGAATCCACAGATAATAATGATGATTGCAAGCAAAGCTGTAAGTATCAGCATTACCAGACTTTCACCAAATCCAAGTCCCTTAATGATGTCTGCCTGTGTACTGTCGATGGCAAGCTGCGTCGTTGTCCCGGCAGATATAAGTCCTACCAGATTTCCTATGGAAGTAAAAAATGCTTTCATGATCGTGACATTATTTGCAACAAACCATTCTGCAAGTCCCAGTCGGATAAGCATACGCAGGATTGATTCAAACCTCATCTCATCTTTAACATCTATGCTTTCCGAGCAGAAACCGATAACAAAGAACAGCACAACGAGGGATGAGCCGACCGCTACAAAGACCGGCTCAATACCCTCAATGACTGCCCAGGG
>ERZ506931.209-NODE-209-length-27067-cov-4.706242_pt1 | contig 27067 bp, 18 predicted proteins | sample MGYA00512902_ERZ506931 | MGnify/ENA metagenome assembly ERZ506931 | reverse complement strand
GTGCACGGTTCAGCAGGACCGGGTGGCCCTTGATCACGGTCTCCAGGCTGTCCCAAACCTCGGGCTTTGCACGCTCGACCATCTTACGGGCAGACTTGATGTTGTTGGCAACACCCTTCTCGACCAGATCCTTCATCACGAAGGGCTTGAACAGCTCCAGAGCCATCTCCTTGGGCAGACCGCACTGATCCATCTTCAGCTCAGGGCCGACGACGATAACGGAACGGCCGGAGTAGTCAACACGCTTGCCCAGCAGGTTCTGGCGGAAGCGGCCCTGCTTGCCCTTCAGCAGATCGGACAGGCTCTTCAGGGCACGGTTGTTGGGGCCGGTAACCGGGCGGCCGCGGCGGCCGTTGTCGATCAGGCTGTCAACTGCTTCCTGCAGCATCCGCTTCTCGTTGCGCACGATGATATCGGGGGCGTCCAGCTCCAGCAGCTTCTTCAGGCGGTTGTTGCGGTTGATGACCCGGCGATACAGGTCATTGAGGTCGCTGGTGGCAAAGCGGCCGCCATCCAGCTGTACCATGGGGCGGATATCGGGCGGAATGACAGGCAGCACATCCAGGATCATCCACTCGGGCTTGTTGCCGCTGGTGCGGAACGCTTCCACCACATCCAGGCGCTTGAGCAGCTTCGCCTTCTTCTGGCCGGTGGCCTTCTCCAGCTCCTCCTTGATCTCCACCGAAAGCGCCTCGATATCCAGCTGCTGCAGCAGCTTCTTTACCGCCTCGGCGCCCATACCGGCATCAAATTCATCCTCATAGGCTTCCCGGTACTCGTTATACTCCCGCTCACTCAGCAAGGCGTACTTCTTCAGCTTGGTGTTGCCGGGATCGATGACAATATAGGATGCGAAATACAGCACCTTTTCCAGCACACGGGGGCTCAGGTTCAGCAGTAGGCCCATGCGGCTGCTGGTGCCCTTAAAGTACCAGATGTGGGAAACGGGCGCAGCCAGCTCAATGTGGCCCATCCGTTCGCGGCGCACCTTGGCGCGGGTCACTTCCACGCCGCAGCGCTCGCAGATCTTGCCCTTAAAGCGGATACGCTTATACTTGCCGCAGTAGCATTCCCAGTCCTTAGTGGGTCCAAAAATGCGCTCGCAGAACAGGCCGTCGCGCTCCGGCTTTAGGGTGCGGTAGTTGATGGTCTCAGGCTTTTTTACTTCGCCGTAGCTCCAGGAGCGAATGGCATCGGGGGAAGCCAGCCCGATCTTGATCGATTCAAAAGATTTATTATCCAAAGTTCTTCCCCTCCATCATTAAAAATCAAATCCGTCGTCGTCCTCATCTTCGCTGCCGTCAAAATCGGCATCGTCATAGGAATCGCTGTCCTCATCGGGGTTTTCCATGGTGTAGTTGTCCTCGATCTCGGAATCCACGGCTACATCGCTTTCATCGTAGTAGTCGCTGGCCATGGGCATGTTCTCGTCCTCATCGTAGGTCTGCTTGATGTCGATCTCCTCGTTGTCCTTATCCAGGATCTTGACATCCAGGCCCAGGGACTGCAGCTCCTTCACCATTACGCGGAACGCCTCGGGGATGCCGGGCGCCGGAATGTTCTGGCCCTTCACAATGGACTCAAACGCCTTCACACGGCCCACCACATCATCGGATTTCACGGTTAGGATCTCCTGCAGGGTGTAGGCAGCGCCGTAAGCCTCCAGCGCCCAAACCTCCATCTCACCAAAGCGCTGGCCGCCGAACTGCGCCTTACCACCCAGGGGCTGCTGGGTGACCAGGCTGTACGGGCCAACGGAACGGGCATGGATCTTATCATCAACCAGGTGATGCAGCTTGAGGTAGTACATATAGCCGACGGTAACACGGTTATCAAATTTCTCACCGGTACGGCCATCATAGACGACGCTCTTGCCGTCCTCAGGCAGCCCGGCCATCCGGAAACACTCCCGGATATCCTCTTCGTGGGCGCCGTCGAAGACTGGGGTCATCACATGCCAGCCCAGGCGGCTGGCGGCCATGCCCAGGTGCACCTCCAGCACCTGGCCGATGTTCATACGGGAAGGAACGCCCAGGGGGTTTAGCACGATATCCAGCGGGGTGCCGTCCTCCAGGAAGGGCATATCCTCCGGCGGCAGAATGCGGGAAACTACGCCCTTATTGCCGTGGCGGCCGGCCATCTTATCGCCGACGGAGATCTTTCTCTTCTGGGCGATGTAAACTCTTACCACCTCATTGACGCCGGGGGAAAGCTCGTCGCTGTTTTCTGGGGTGAACACCTTGATGTCCACCACGATGCCATACTCGCCGTGCGGCACCTTCAGGGAGGTATCGCGCACCTCTCTCGCCTTCTCGCCAAAGATGGCGCGCAGCAGGCGTTCCTCGGCGTTCAGCTCGGTCTCGCCCTTGGGGGTCACCTTACCGACAAGGATATCGCCGGAGTGTACCTCGGCGCCGACATGGATGATGCCTCGCTCATCCAGAGCGCCCAGCATATCATCGCCGACATTTGGGATCTCACGGGTGATCTCCTCCGGGCCCAGCTTGGTATCACGGGCTTCGGTCTCATATTCCTCGATGTGGATGGAGGTGAACAGGTCGTCCCGCACCAGCTTTTCGTTGATGAGAACGGCGTCCTCGTAGTTGTAGCCCTCCCAGGTCATAAAGCCGATGAGCATATTCCTGCCCAGCGAAACCTCGCCGTTGGCGGTGGCGGGGCCATCGGCCAGCACATCGCCCTTCTTCACTTCCTCGCCCTTTACCACAATGGGCCGCTGGTTGATGCAGGTGCCCTGGTTGGAACGCAGCATCTTTACCAGCTCATATTCATGCTCCACGCCTTCCGCATCGGTCACAATGATGCGATCAGCATCGACATAGCTTACATGGCCGTCTTCCTTGGCAACCACTACTACGCCGCAGTCGTGGGCCGCCTTGTACTCCATACCGGTGCCGACATAGGGGGACTCGGTCTTGATGAGCGGGACGGCCTGACGCTGCATGTTGGCGCCCATCAGGGCACGGTTGGCATCGTCGTTCTCCAGGAAGGGGATCATAGCGGTGGCAACGGAAACCACCATCTTGGGGGAAACATCCATGTAGTCCACCTTGTCGCGGGGGACCTCCTGGACGCTGTCGCGGTACCGGACGGAAACCTTTTCGTTGACAAAATGGCCGTTTTCATCCAGCGGCTCATTGGCCTGCGCCACGATGTATTCATCTTCCACATCGGCGGTCATATACTGGACGGTATCCAGCACCTTGCCGGTGGCCTTATCTACCGGGCGGTAGGGGGCCTCCACAAAGCCGTACTCATTGATGCGGGCAAAGGTGGCAAGGTACGAGATCAGACCAATGTTGGGACCTTCAGGGGTCTCGATGGGGCACATGCGGCCGTAGTGGCTGTAATGCACATCGCGGACCTCAAATCCGGCACGGTCACGACTGAGGCCGCCGGGGCCCAGGGCGGAAAGACGGCGCTTGTGGGTCAACTCGGCCAGGGGGTTGGTCTGGTCCATGAACTGACTCAAGGGGGAGGAACCAAAGAATTCCTTGACTGCCGCCATAACGGGACGGCTATTGATGATGGCCTGCAGGGTGATGGATTCAATATCCTGGGCCTGTGTGGTCATTCTCTCCCGGATGACGCGCTCCATGCGGGCAAAACCGATGCGGAACTGGTTCTGCAGCAGCTCGCCCACGCTGCGGATGCGGCGGTTGCCCAGGTGGTCGATATCATCGGTGGTGCCGAGATCGTACCGGAGGCCGCACATGTAGTTGATGGAGGCGTAAATATCAAATTTGCGGATGTTCTTGGGGACCAGCTCATCGGCGCGGCGGGTCAGCTCTTCGGCCATTTCCTCGCGGTTAAGGCCCATATCCAAGATCTCGGAAAGGACGGCAAAGCGCACTCTTTCCCGGATGCCCATGGCCTTCAGCTCTTCGGCGGTGTAGTCGGTAAAGTCGGCCATATCCACCATGCCGTTGGAGAAGATCTTCAGCTCCTCCACCCCATCGTCCTCGGCCATCTGCAGGCCGGCGGGGGTCAGGCCCTGGGTGGTGATCCAGACGGTATCAACGCCGTGGGACTCCAGCAGGCGGGCGTCGTCGCGGCTCAGCAGGGCGCCGGCCTCAAAGAGGATCTCGCCGGTGCGGGGATCGGCCACGGGGCGGGAAAGCACCTGGCCGGTGATGCGGGGCACCAGGGAGAGCTTTTTGTTGTACTTGTAGCGGCCCACCCGGGAAAGATCATAGCGGCGGGGATCAAACAGCAGCTGAGCGAGGTGCTTCACGGCCGATTCGATGGTGGGGGGCTCGCCGGGACGCAGCTTGCGGTAAACCTCCAGCAGGGCCTCATCGCCCAGCATTTCGGCATCCTTGCTTTCGGCGGTCTTTACCAGGTAGGCATAGCGGCCAAACACCTCGTAGATCTCCTCATCGGTGCCGCGCAGGTCGGTCAGGGCGTTGTTCACATCGGCATTGATCTGCTCGACGGTGACATCATCCCGCAGACGCAGCAGCGACCGGATAAAGGTGGTGATGGGCAGCTTGCGGTTTTTATCGATGCGGACGCTGAACACATCGGCGGAGTCGGTATCATACTCCAGCCAGGCGCCGCGGTTGGGGATCACGGTGGAATCAAACAGTTTTTTGCCGGCGGGATCGTGGTGCATGCCGTAGTACACACCGGGAGAACGCACCAGCTGGGAGACGATGACACGCTCGGCACCATTGATGATGAAGGTACCGGCATCGGTCATCAGGGGGAAATCTCCCATGTAGATGTCGGATTCCTTGATCTCGCCGGTGACTTTGTTGATGAGCCTGGCGCGCACGCGCAGGGGGGCGGCATAGTTTACATCCCGCTCCTTGCACTCCAGCAGGGGGTACTTGGGTTTGTCATCCAGCGTAAAATCAATGAAATCCAGCTGCAGATTGCCCTGATAGTCGGTGATCGAGGAGATGTCCTTGAATACGGCCCGAAGACCCTCATCTAGGAACCACTGATAGGAATTTTTCTGTACTTCGATGAGGTTCGGCATCTCGGCCACTTCATCGATGTGGGCAAAGCTCTGGCGGATATTTTTGCCCAGTTTTACGGGTTTGGTGTTTACCATCCGATGTTCCACTCCATTCCATCATTTTTTCGCCATCACTTGGACATCAATGACTGCATAAATATTTGTTGATTATGCACAGTATCACGAGAGTATTATCGTGACTTATGCACACTTGACAATACCGTTTAGTCATAAAAAGCCATTATGATACAGTATATTATTGTAGTCCCGAAACGGGGCCTTGTCAAGCAGAAATTCCAAAAAAAATGGTGAAATTTTAGTGACGGAAATTTTGACCAGAAACGCCCCGAAAGACGGCGAAACGCCCCGGACGCTATCCCATAAATGGGACAGGCCCGGAGCGTGATGACGCAGAGGGGAAATTACTTGTAGAAGGCACGCATGGCACGATAGGTCATGTAGACATCGGCCTTGGCGACGACCTCGAACGGGGCGTGCATGGAAAGCACCGGAACGCCCAGATCGACGGTATCGATATTGTGCTGGGAGACATACATGGCAACGGTGCCGCCGCCGCCCTGATCTACCTTGCCCAGCTCGCCGGTCTGCCAGCCAACATGCTCGGCATCCAGAATACGGCGGGCGAAGCCCATCATCTCAGCGGTGGCGTCATTGGTGCCGGCCTTGCCGCGGGCACCGGTGTACTTGGTCACCACGACGCCGTAATTGATGTAGCTGGCGTTGCGGCGCTCATGCACCTCGCCGTAGATGGGATCGAAGGCGGCGTTGACATCGGCGCTGAAGCAGTGGCTGTTAGCGGCCACATGGCGCACCTTGCAGCCGGCCATATCGGCCAGATCCTCAATGAAATCCTTGAGAAAGTAGGAGTTCATGCCGGTGGGGCCGTTGCTGCCGGTTTCCTCTTTATCCGCCAGAATGGTAACGGAGGTATACTCGGGGGATTTCTCATCGATCTCCGCCATGAGGATGGGATAGGCGCAAACGCGGTCATCATGGCCGTAGGCACCGATCATGGAACGATCGAGACCGAGATCGCGGGCCTTGAAGGCGGGAACGGCGCACAGCTCGGCGGAGAGGAAGTCCTCTTCCACGATGCCGTATTTTTCGAACAGCAACTTGGCAATGGCGACCTTGACCTTCTCGGAGCCGGTGTCATCCCGCAGAGCGGCGCTGCCGATGAGGATATTGAGCTTTTCGCCCTCGATGCCTTCGGCCAGGGTCTTGCGCATCTGGTCGGCGGCGAGATGCGGCAGCAGATCGGTGACGCAGAATACGGGATCGCCCGCCTCCTCGCCGATGGCAACGGACAGCGTAGAGCCGTCCTTACGAACGACAGTGCCGTGCAGCGCCAGCGGGATGGCGGTCCACTGGTATTTCTTGATGCCGCCGTAATAGTGGGTCTTGAGGAAGCACTGCTCGCCCTCCTCATACAGGGGCCGGGGCTTGAGGTCCAGACGGGGACTGTCGATATGAGCCACACCGATGCGGACGCCTTCGGCGACGCTGCGGCGGCCGAGGGTAGCGGCGATGAGGGCCTTGCCGCGGTTATTGAGGTAGACCTTATCCCCTGCCTTGTACTGCTTGGCGTGGTCAAAGGGGACATAGCCGGCCTTTTCCAGCATGGCTACGGCAGTGGTAACAGCCTCGCGCTCGGTCTTGGCGGCATCCAGGAAGGTCTTGTAGCCCTCGCAAAAATCGTAAGCAGCCTTCAGCTCTTCCTCGGACATGGTCTCGGTGAGATTCTTGGGGTTCATCAGCAGCTCCTCGCGCAGCTGCTCGCCCTTGGTTTTTTCACTCATGGGTATTTTACTCCTTTCGGTTTTTTGATAATTTTATGGATTTATAGGCACAAAAACCGGCGGCAGCGCTCCACCTCTTTTTCCAGGTGGGCAAGATCCGACGAATTTGTGATGACAAAGTGGGAGCGGCGGGTATAGTACTCGTCCTCGTGTTGGTTGCTCATACGGGCTTCGGCGGCTTCCCTGGTGATGCCGTCCCGTTCCAGCACCCGGCGCAGGCGCTCCTCCCGCGGGGTCACCACGCTGACAATAACATCGCAGAGTTTATCGCCGCCGCTTTCAAACAGGGTGGGGGCGTCCAGCACGCAGGCGCGGCAGCCGGCCGCTTCAGCGGCATCCATGCGGGCTTCGCACTCCGCCAGGATAAGCGGAAAAGTGATGCCGACCAGCCGACTCAGTTCCTCCGACCGGGAGAAAACAATGGCGCCCAGTGCCTTGCGGTCGATGGTGCCATCCGGCAGGCGGGTACCGGGAAAGGCCGCGGCAATGGCCGCCGCGCAGGCCGGGCTGTTATTCACCTCGTGGGCGATGGTATCGGCATCCAGGATTGCTACCCCGCCCCAGCGGCGCATGAGGGCGGTAACGGTGGATTTTCCGCTGCCGGTGGGGCCGGTCAGGCCGATGCGGAGCATGGGATCACCTCGGTTCTGGTTGGGGTAGGAAGAAGCCGGTGGCTGCCAAGACGGGCGCCGACGGCAGCGGGGCAAAGCAAATAATCAGAGGTGGACCACCCGGAAAGCGGCGGCGCGCAGCAGGCGGTTGTAGACAGCAAGGCCCATCTCTTCCGGTTCCGGGGCGTGGACATACACCTCGGTGGCCTGCAATTTATCCAGCTGCCGCAGCACATCAAAGAGGTTCTGTGCCTGGGAGGGATAATCGTAGGCCACGCCGTAGCTGATGGTGGGAGCCTCCAGCAGGGAAACATCCTCATCGAAGCACATGGCGTAGAAGCCGTCCTCCTCCCCTGCCCGCTGCAGGGTCTCGTAGTATTCGTTCACCCGGGCGGCATAATCCTCCCGGCTGCCGCACAGCAGCGTAAGGGTGGCGGCAGGGGCGTAGTGTTTATATTTCATGCCGGGGCTGGGGGCCGCGGCATCCTGCGGGAGCATATGTAGGACGGCCTCGGCGACCGAGACGCATCCGCACCGCCGCTGGATCTCCTCCGGGGTGACAGCGCCGGGGCGCAGCACCTGCGGGGTCCCGTCCGGCAGGAAGCAGAGAACGGTGGATTCCACCCCGACGGTGCAGTCATCGCTTTCCACAATGGCATCCACCAGGCCCCACAGGTCATCCACACAGTGGCGGAAGGTGGTGGGGCTGGGACTGCCGCTGCGGTTGGCACTGGGGGCGGCCAGCGGCACACCTGCCGCCCGGATAACGGCACGGGCCACCGGGTGGCTGGGCATCCGGATAGCAACGGTTTCCAGACCGCCGGTGGTGGTCAGGGGGATCTTGGACGAGCGGGGCAGCACCATGGTGAGGGGACCGGGCCAAAAGGCTTCTGCCAGAATTTTGGCGTTTTCCGGGATGGCGGTCACCAGCTCCGGCAGGGCGGAAAGCTCCGCGATGTGGACGATCATGGGGTTATCGCTGGGGCGGCCCTTGGCGGCGTACACCGCCTTGACGGCCGCTTCATCATAGGCATTGGCGGCCAGGCCGTACACCGTTTCGGTGGGAATGGCGACCAGTCCGCCGTGCGCGAGGATATCCCCGGCGCGCAGCACGCCCTCGGCGTCCTCAGCGGGGTCATATATTCGGATGAGTTCGGTTTTCATCATAATTCGGGATACTCCCTGTTCTGCAGTTTTTCGGCCTGCTCGTGCGCCAGCAGCGGCTCGATGAGCAGGTCCAGTTCGCCGTTCATCACGGCATCCAGCCGGTACAGCGTCAGCTCGATGCGATGGTCGCTGACCCGGTTCTGGGGAAAATTGTAGGTGCGGATGCGCCCGCTGCGGTCGCCGGAACCTACCTGGCGGCGGCGGTCGGCGGCGATGGAATCGTTCTGAGCCTGCTCGGCCTGCTCCAGCAGGCGGCTGCGCAGGATCTTCATGGCGCGGTCTTTATTTTTATACTGGCTTCGCTCGTCCTGGCATTCCACCACCAGCCCGGTGGGCAGGTGGGTGATGCGGATGGCGGACTCGGTTTTATTGATGTGCTGGCCGCCCGCCCCGCTGGAACGGAAGGTATCTATCTTCAGGTCCTTCGGGTCAATACGGATTTCGACCTCATCGGCCTCCGGCAGCACCGCTACGGTCACGGCGGAGGTCTGTATCTTGCCCTGGCTATCGGTGACGGGCACCCGCTGCACCCGGTGGATGCCGCTTTCAAACTTTAAGCGGGAGAAAACCTTTTCCCCCTCGATGGAGAAAACGATCTCCCGGTAGCCGCCCAGCTCCGTTTCACCCGCGTTCATCAGCTCCACCTGCCAGCCGCGGGCCGCCGCATACAGATTGTACATGCGGTACAGGTCTGCCGCAAAAAGAGCGGCCTCCTCCCCGCCGGTGCCGGCACGCAGCTCCATAATGACGCTGCGGTCATCCCTCGGGTCATGGGGCAGCAGCATCAGCCGGGCTTCCTCGGTCAGGCGGGTGATCTCCGCTTCCGCTTCCGCTTTTTGCTCGGCGGCCATAGCCGAAAGCTCGGCATCGTGGGAATAGAGCAGTTCCTTGGCTTCGGCCAGCGCTTCCTCGGCAGCGGCCAGCGCCAGGTACTGGCGGGAGAGCGGCTCCAGCTCCTTATATTCCTTCATCAAGGCCCGGTAGCGGCCGATATCCGACGCGGCATCGGGCTGGGAAAGCTGGGCGGAAAGTTCATCGTAGCGGCGGTGCGCCGCCAAAAGTCCTTCGAGCATGGCAAAAACTCCTTACACAAAATTGTTTTGCGTAAGGGCCGCTACTGCTCCTCCGGGTGGGTGATTTTTTTGATATGGCGTTCGGCCTTGGCACGGGGGATCATGATCTCCCGGCCGCAGGTGCGGCATACCAGCTTAAAATCCATGCCGCTGCGGGTGACGGTGAATTCCTCCCCGCCGCAGGGGTGCTTTTTCTTCATCAGCAGAATATCGCCGACGCGGACATCCATGGGAGTCCCTCCTTTGCCATTAAGTCGATTTTATATTATACCACGGGGGAAAAGTTTTTGCAATGAGGAGGCAGGGGCTTACTTTTCCTTGAGGAGAAGTAAGCAAAAAGTGTTCAAGCTAAGATTGTGGTCGCCTTCGACGGGGCAGAGTCACCGGAGGGTGACGGCCGGTACGGCGCCGCAGATACGCTTTCAAGGGGCCTGCGGCGCATTTTATGTGGGGGTACCTGCAAACCGATAGCAGGAAATCACGCTGCCGAGCCTATGGGTTGGATAAGCAGCTATTTGGATAGACGGCCCCTCCCCCGCCACGGGGGAGGGGTAGGGGGAAGGGGCAGATGCGCCTGCGGCTACTTTTGGAGCGTATCTGTGCGCAGTACGGATTTGGATTTTTCATTCAAGAAAAATCTAAATTCGTATCCAGCACTGCAAGCGACAGAAAGGGGTTCGTCAAGGGGGAATCTGTCCCCCTTGACCGTGTTTTGCCTACTTTTGCACGAACAAAAGTAGGCCCACGCCGGGTAGGCGTACAAATGAATACCTTTTGTAAAACTCCGCGACGCCGAAGGCGGCCACAAACTATCCCCATCGGGCAGGCGTACAGTTTATGCCTTTGTAAAAGGCTCCACGACGCCGTTAGGCGAAATAAAGCTGGGCATAGTTTGTGTCGGCAATCCCTCCGGTTCGCTCCGCTCACCACCTCCCTTTACACAAGGGAGGCTTTAGGGACATGCGTGCAGTTTATGCCTTTGTAAAAGGCTCCGCGCCGCCGAAGGTGACTACAATCTTGATCCAAAAATTCTTTTACTCACTTTTCATCCCGGAAAAGCTACCCCACCGCGGGCGGGCCAAGTTCCCCCCGGTATAGTCCCGCCTGCCGCCGAATATAGATAAAGCAATAGGCAAAACAGGAGGGTAAAGCATGGGATATTACTGGCCGGAGGGCATGCTGCTGGAAACTGAGGAAAACCGATATTATCTGCAAAATGAGGAAACACTGCAAAGCGCCATGCGCATCGGTCAAATCTTGGAGGGACGGGCGCTGCTGTGTGATTATGACCACAACCTGGTGGTGGATATGGGCTGCTGCCGCGGGATCATCCCCCGGGAGGAGGGCGCCCTGGGAATAAAAGAGCAGACGGTGCGGGATATCGCCATCATCTCCCGGGTGAATAAGTCGGTCTGCTTTCTCATCACGGCGATAGAGCACGATGAGGCCGGAGCACCACGGCCCATTTTATCCCGGCGGGCAGCCCAACTGCGCTGCCGTTCCGAATACATAGACCATCTGACCCCTGGGGAGATCATCCCCGCGCGGGTAACGCACCTGGAAAGCTTCGGCTGCTTTGTGGATATCGGCTGCGGGCTGCCCTCCCTCATCAGCATCGATCAGATCTCGGTCTCCCGCATCAGCCACCCGCGGGACCGCTTTGCTGTGGGAGAGAGCATCTACGCCGTGGTAAAGGCGGTGGAGCCGGAGGGCCGGGTGCAGCTTTCTCACAAGGAGCTGCTGGGCACCTGGGCCCAAAACGCCGAGCTGTACCTGCCGGGAGAAACGGTGGCGGGCGTCATCCGCAGCGTGGAGGACTATGGCGTCTTTGTGGAGCTGACCCCCAACCTGGCCGGCCTGGCGGAGCCCTGCGAGGGCGTGCGCGCCGGCCAGCACGCGGGCGTGTATATTAAGAGCATCCTGCCGGAAAAAATGAAGATCAAGCTCATCATCGTGGATGCCTTTGACGCGCCCTACGCCCCGCAGCCGGTGCAGTATTTCCTCACCGAGGGGGTGCTGCGGCGCTGGCGGTATTCCCCGCCGGAATGCAGCCGGGTGGTGGAAACCGTCTTTGGCGAATGATGCCGTCTCTACACCAATAGCCGTTTATTTCGTTGTGTTTTCATACAATTATTGTCGCATATTGAAATGATAATTTAGTCAGTTAAATAAAAATCTCAAAAATCCCTGCCGGAAAGCAGGGATTTTTGCCGTGTTTTGCGTACTAAAATTTATGGAGGGAGTTTTGCAGGTCTTGTGGTGTCTGGCACGCCGTTCAGACCGGGGAAAGGCCGATACGGGCGCTGCCGGAGACGAGATAGTAGGTGGTATCTTTCTCCAGGGCATCGCTGATGAGAGTAACATAACCGACCGAGGTTTCCGGGGTGAAGGAGAGCATGGGGGTACTCTCTTCCGCCGCCGTGACGGTCAGGGGCCGGCCGCCGGTCAGCCACAGCTCCACGCTGATGCGGGGCAGGCTGGTATACAGCTGCAGCTCCTCCGGGAGGGGGCCGGCCGCCAGCAGGGTTCCACCGCTAATATGGGCCGTGGCAGCCCGCAGGGGGTTCTGCTCCCGGCCGGAGCCGAGCAGCAGACTGCCGCCCGACTGGAACAGTGATCCGCCGATATCCAAAGCATGGGTCCCGGCGCAGATGGAAAGGCTGCCGCCGGTCACGGTCATTTTGCGCAGGTCGGTAGCGGGATCGTTCTCGGATCTGACATACCCGCCGGAGAGGGCCAGGCCCTCCTCCACGGCGGTAATGGACAGGCTGCCGCCGGAAAGGGTCATATCCTCCGCCACAGCGCCGCGGCGGGCGGTGAGGATGGAAACATCTCCGGCGGAAAGGGTGAGCTGCTGGGTGGTGATGGCAGTATCGCCGCCGGAAATGGTGACACGGCTGCCGGACAGCTTGGTGCTTCCCACGGAATAGAGGGCGGCATCGCTGCAATCCAGCGTAAAGGTACCGCCGGAAAGCGCCAGGGATTTGCCGGCAGAAAGGCCCCGCGCGCTATCGCTCACGATCTGCTCCCGGTTGATGATGGGCTGTTCTTCGGTGGGCTGCTGCTGGGGCAGACCGCCCCACAGGCCCCATTTTTCGGTGGTCTCGCCATAACTGGCGTTGCCGCTGCCGCCGCCGGTGGTGATGTGGTACTCCCCTGCCGTGGCCGAAAGGCTCCCGGCCGCCGTGATGCCGTCCCCGCCGCAGATGAGGGCCACTGTGCCCCCTGCCAGCGTCACGCTGCCCTGCCCGGATTTGGCGGAACTGGCCGAAAGGCCGGTGCGGCCGCAGGCGATGGAAAGCTGTCCGCCGCTGATCTGCAGCTCCTGCCCGGCAACCAGTCCGTCCCGCCAGGCGGTGATCTCCAGGGTGCCTTCCGCCACGGCCAGGGTGCCCTCGCTGCGCAGGGCGTCATTGTGGATGGCCTCCACCGAAAGGCTGCCCCCGCCGGTGATGAGCAGGTCGCCCTCCACGCTGATGGCGGCTTCCCGCACCTTGCTGCCGGAATAGAGATAGCTTTTGCCATCGGAGAGGGTATTTTCGGTGCCGTTCTCCAGCAGCAGCACCACGGTGCCGCCGCCATTGGAGTAGATGACCGGGCCCCGTTCACAGTGCATATCCACCCCGCACAGCACCAGCCGGGCCGTTTCCCCCGCCGGGATCTCCACGGTGAGCTGGGCATCCTGCAAAGTACCGCTGAGCAGGTAGGTGCCCCCCTGGGAGATGATGACCCGGGAAGCGGTGGCGGTGACATTGGGGGCATTGCTGATGACGGAATCGACATTGAACTGCAGGATATAATACGGCTCCTGCTGCCACTGGGAATGATCCGCCGTCATGGGTGCAGTCATGGATTCCAGCGATTCGTTTTCCTGCGGGGCATGGCCGCAGCCCGCCAGCAGCAATATTACCGGCAGCAGAAGCATCAGGCAGCGTTTCATCGAGGGCGTCCTCCCTTCTCTTTTTGGGGGCTTGGGGTTCACATGCTTATTCTGGCCCTATCATACCGCAAAATGAGAAAGAGTGCAAATCTCTTTGCGGGTGGGGCGCCTAAGGCGGTACGGGCCGCAGGCGGGCGGGGCGCAGCCCCGGCGATGCAAAGCATTGCCGCAGCGGACATTTGTCCGCTGGACCCATCCGCAGGATGGGTCGGGCTGCGCCCCGAGCCGGCCCCCTGCAGAAACCAAAATCACTGCAGGGCGGCAATATAGAGCTTGCGGGTATCGGCCAGGGCCGCGGCTATTTCCTCCTGCCGGCCCTCCGAGAGGGCACAGCGCAGCAGAAAGCCGGAAATACAGCCCTCTCCGACCATGGAAAGGTATTCCGGCTCCGGCATACGGGGGGCCAGGCCCTCCTCCACCGCGGCAGTGGTCAGGCAGTTCATGATCTCCCCGATCATGCGGCGGGTATCGGCACGCTCCTGCGGACCGCCGCAGATATCATACAGGGCGGCCTGCGGAAACCCCATGGAGGGCACCTGTGAAAAGAAAACGGAGCTGCACTCCAGCAGCTGGCGGGCGGTGATCTCGATGACCTTCCAGCGGGCTTCAAAGCCCTCGGCGCCGGAAATGGCGGCGTACAGTTCCTGGAAGCCCTGGGCCCTGCTGTACTGCATGGCATCCCGCAGCAGCTCCTCCCGGGAGGGGAAATACTCGTACACAGTGCCTTTGCCGATGCCAGCGGCTTCGGCGATCTCAGAAACCTTCAGATCTCCCAGCGGACGGCCCTGCCGCAGCAGCTTTAATACCGCACGGAACACCGCGGCCTTTTTCTCCGGCAAGTTCATACCTCTTCTACCTCCTCGATGACAACTTTCTTGGGGTCTTTCTTTAGGAAAATATCGTAAATGGCTGGGACAATGAACAGAGTAAGCAGAGTGGCGTAGGTCAGGCCGCCGATGGTAACGATGGCCAAGGGCTGCAGCATATCGCCGCCAGCGCCCAGGCCCAGCGCCATGGTAGCCAGGCCGAAAATGGTGGTCATGGCAGTCATGAGGATGGGGCGAATGCGGTCGCGGCCGGTCTGTACCAGCGCTTCGGCGCGTTCCATCCCCTCCAGCCGCAGCCCGTTGGCGTAATCCACAAAGACGATGCCGTTATTCACAACGACACCCGCGAGCATAAGGAAGCCCAGCATGGCAATGACTGAGAGCTCCTTGCCGGTGATCCACAGGGCCAAAAGGCCGCCGGTGAAGGCCAACGGAATGGTGAACAGCACGATAAACGGCGAGAGCAGCGACTGGAACTGCGCCACCATGATGAGATAGATGAAGGCGATGGCCAGGGCGATCATCAGGATGAGGTCGCTCATGGTGGATTGGATCATCTCATTTTCGCCCTCAATGGCATAGGAGCAGCCCTCCGGCATCTCATAATCGGCCAGCAGCTTTTCCACCTCACGGCTCACCAGGCCGATGTTGTAGCCATCGGCGATCTGGGCGGTGACGGTGACGGTACGGGCCTGATTTTCACGGTGGATGGCGGAAGCGGACGCGGCCTCGGTCACTGCGGCGATCTCGGAAAGGCGGACCTCGCATTCCTCCTGGTTTTTGGTACCGGTCAGGCGGAGCTCCTCCAGCGTTTCCCGGGTGGTGATACCGGCGCTATCGGGGACGACCACAACCGGCAGGTCACTGTTATCCACGGTGATATTGGTGGCGGTGGTTTGGGAAAGAACGGCGGCGGCCACCTGCTGGTAGACCTGTGCGACCGTCAGGTTATACTCGGCGGCTTTGGCTTTATCCACGGTGATGCGCACCTCGGTGCTGCTGTCCTCCTGCCCATCACTGACCGAAGCGACCCCTTCCACGGCGGAAAGGGTTTTGGCCAGGTCGGTGGCGGCGGCCCGCAGGGCATCCATATCATCGCCGGTGACGGCCAGCTGAATACCGCTGCCGCCGGTCATCATACTCATATCCATGGTGGAGCCGTTGGCGGAAACGGTGCAGTCCAGATCGGCGCAGGCTTCCTCGATCTTTTTGGCGATCTCCTGGCTGGAATCGCTGCGGTCATCACCCAGCAGCACATAGATGGACAGGCTGCTGCCGCCCATGCTCATCATGCTCTGGCCCTCCATGGCGCCGACGGTATCCACCCCATCCACGGTAAGGATCCGCTCCAGGACGGTATCGCACATGGCCCATGTTTCGCTTTGGGTGGCGTCCTCCGGCATCTCGATGGAGACCGACACCTGTGGGCTATCCATTTCCGGCATAAAGGCGGTGCCCATGCTGACCGCCAGCACCGCGCTGGCAATAAGCAGTGCCACCGCGCCCAGCAGAACGGGAGCCTTGTGCCGCAGTACTTTCCGCAGAAGGTTTTCGTAGCCCGCTATCATGCGGTTCAGGAGACGGTTGGGCTTTTCCCCTGCGGTATCGCGGGTCAATATTTTGCCCGAAAGGGCGGGCACCAAGGTAAGGGCGACCAGCAGACTGGCACCCAGTGAATAGGCGATGGTCAGGCCCATATCGGCGAAGATCTGCCGGGTAAGGCCGCTGGTAAACAGGATGGGCACAAATACGCAGACAGTGGTAAGGGTGCTGGCGGTGATAGCCCCGGCAATCTGGCGGCAGCCGTGAACCGCCGCCGTGGCGGCATTGTAGCCCAGCTGGCGCAGACGGTAGATATTCTCGATGGCGACGATACTGTTATCCACCAGCATGCCGACGCCAAGGGCAAGGCCTGAAAGGGAGATGATATTGAGAGTGACGCCGGTGAAGTGCATAAGCACCACCGCCAAAAGCAGACTGATGGGGATACTGAGCGCCACAATGATAGTGGGGCGGAAGTCCCGCAGGAACAGCATGAGGACAATGACGGCCAGCAGCGCGCCGAACAGCAGATTTTCCAGCACCGAGCTGATGACCAGATCGATGTACTGGCCCTGATCGCTGAGGGCGGTGAGGTGCAGGCCATCGTATTTTTCCTCCAGCTGGGCCATGGCGGCATAGAGATTATCGCAGGCACCGGAGGTGGAAGCGATGGAGGACTTTTGTACCGTGAGCAGCACACCGTCATTGCCGTTTATTTTGGCGTACAACTCCTCGGCGTTATCCGCCAGGCGGACAGTGGCGATATCGGTCAGGCGGATCTCCCCCACATCGCCGACATCGTATTGGAAGAGCACCCAGTTCTGCAGCTCCTCCAGGCTGGTAAATTTATCGCCGACCTTGAGGGCATTCTGCCCCTCGGCGCTTTGGATATAGCCGGCGGGCATCGAGAAGTTCTGCGCCATGAGCAGCTGCGAAACAGCGGACTGGGTGAGAATGCCGTCCAGCCCGGCGGCCTTGTAGGCGGCATCCCGCTGCTGGCGGAACTGCTCCTCGGCTTCATCCAGGGCCTGTTCGGCCTGCTGTAATTGCAGGGTGGCCAGAATGAGCTGCTGAGAAAGCTCCAGCTTGCCGGTCTCCAGCTGGCTCTGTGCCTTATCCAGCTGCGAAAGAGCGGCGTCCAGCTCCTTTTGGCTGGACTGAGCGGTTTCCAGCTCCTTTTTTAGCTGCGGGATGCGGGGCGCCAGCGCATCAATGGCGGCGTTCAGCTCGGTAATGGTGCCGTAGTCATCCTGCACCTTATCGTGGCTTTCGATCCACTTCTTGCCCTCGGCCTCGCCCAGCACGAGTTTGATGGCGGCGGCGTTTTCCTCGATGGCTTTGGTGGTGTCGGCGATGGCCTTCTCGGCCTCCGCCTTCGCCTCGGTGGCCTGCCGGAAGGTCTCCAGCCGGGCGTTGGCGCGGGTCACCTCCTCCTCGGCAGCCGAGAGCTTTTCCGCGGCGGCAACGGTTTGCGGGTCATTGCGGGTAAGGTAGGCGGTCTGCGCCGCCTGGATGGCGGCAAGCTCGGCTTCGGCGGTATTGAGCTGGGCTTGCAGCCCGGTATTATCGGGGTCCTTCTCCAGCTGTGCCTGGAGGTCGTCCACCTCCGCCTGCTTTTCCTGCTCCTGCCGCAGCAGGTCCTGCCAGCCGGGATCGTCCTTGAGACGCTCCGGTGCGCCGGCCAGCGCTTCATCGTAGGCGGTTTGCGCGGCTTCCTGCGCATCCTTGGCATTGGTCACATCCTGCTGCAGGGCGGCTTCACTGCTGCCGATCTCCTTGAGGGTGGCTTCGGCGGTCTCCAGCGAGGCCTGGGCGGCTTTCAGCTGGGCGCGCAGCTGGGTGCGGGTAAGCTGCAGAGATTGCAGCTCGGCATATTTTACAGCGGAAAGATAGGTACGGGCGTAATCTTCACTGGCATTGTAGCTATCGCGCAGATTTACCATGTTATCGTACTGGGCCAGCACAGCCTGAATGGCCTTGACCTCCGCCGAGGTGAGGGTGGAGCCGAGGGAGGCCTGATCCTTGGCATCGGCCAGCTGCTGGGCAGCGGCCACCAGCTGGGCATAGGCGGTGCCGCTTTGCTCCTCCAGCTTCTTTTTGGCGTCGTTGATCTGCCTGCGAGAATCTTTGAGCTGCTTTTCGGCATCGGCCAGAGAGCTATCAATGGCCGCCAGTACCTTATCGTTCAGCTCATCGATTTTGGCTTGATCCAGCTCCACACGGATCTGGCTTTCCACCAGACCGCTGCCGGAAACGGACGCCACGCCATCCACCCGCTCCAGTGCCGGGATGACGGTGGAGGAGGTGAATTCCGAAAGCTCGTTTCGGGCCATATTATCGCTATCCACCGCCAATACCATGATGGGCAGCATATCGGGATTGATCTTCATGAGCACCGGGCTGCCGGCGGCCTCGGGCAGGGAGCCGGCGATCTGATCAAGGCTGGCGTTCATTTCGATCATGGCGGAATCCATGCCGGTGCCTTCCTCAAATTCCAGCACCACGATGCTGACATTTTCCTGCGAGATACTGGTGATATTCTTGACGCCGCTGGTGGTAGCCAGGGCGCTTTCCAGCGTTTTGGTCACGCTTTGCTCCACCTGCTCCGGACTGGCGCCGATGTAGGTGGTATAGGCGATGGCATAGGGCAGATCCATATTCGGCAGGAGGTCGGTTGTCATATTGATGAAAGACATGACACCGAGGATAAGCACCAGCATCACGCAGACGAATACGGTCATGGGCTTTTTGACACTGAGACGAGACAGCATAGAGGATTCTCCATTTCCGGGGGATAGATGTTCCGACCGACCGGTCGGTCGGGGATTTCTAATCTTATTTTAGCGCAAAACGGGACGAACGCAAGAGGAAAGATATTAACATTTCGTAAAGGTTATAGCATCGGCGCGGGAGAGTATGCTATAATAACCATGGACATTGCAGGAAGCTGGTTTTGGGCGGCCCCGCGCGGGAGCCGAAGGCTCCCGAAGGGCGCCCCCCGCAGGGGGGCGCCCCAGCCCGGCGGAGCCAGGCACGGGGCCGCCCGAATGCCAGCCTGCACCCCCAAAGGAGGTAATCGCCATGTATCACATCCTGGTCGTGGATGACGAAGCCAAGATCCGCGAGATCATTAAAAAATACGCAGTATTCGAGGGCTACCGGGTCACCGAGGCCGCCAATGGCATGGAGGCCATCGACCTGTGCCGCACCGAGCCGTTCGATCTCATCATCATGGATGTGATGATGCCGGAGCTGGACGGCTTTTCCGCCTGCCGCGAAATCCGCAAATACAACCGCACGCCCATCATCATGCTTTCCGCCCGCGGCGAAGAATATGACCGCATCCACGGCTTCGAGCTGGGGATCGATGACTATGTGGTCAAGCCCTTTTCCCCCAAGGAGCTGATGATGCGGGTGGCCGCCATCATCAAGCGCAGCGGCGGCGAGGAAAACAACCGTTTTGTTTTTGAGGGGCTGACGGTGGATTTTACCGCGCGGCTGGTTTTCATTGACGAGCAGCGCATAGAGATGTCTCCCAAGGAGTACGACCTGTTTTTCTATATGGTGCGCAACCGCGGCGTGGCCCTGACCCGCGAGCGGCTGATCCACGATGTATGGGGCTATGATTTTTACGGCGACGACCGCACGCTGGATACCCATGTAAAGCTGCTGCGCAAGAGCCTGGGCCGGTACAGCCGGTGCATTATCACGCTAAGAGGAGTTGGGTACCGCTTTGAAACTGTGGCAGAGCCGGAAAGCGATGCAGACGGAGACGCCAACTGAGTCCTCCCCTGCCCCGCAGCATAAGCAAAGCCGTTTTTCCCACCTGGGCATCCGCTGGAGACTGGTGGGCAGCTTTGCTATGTTCGTGGCGCTGCTGCTGATGCTGCTGTGGCTTTTGCAGATCGTCTTTTTGGAGAGCTTCTACAAATCCATCAAGACCAGCTCCATCAAAAATACCGCCGAGGAAGTAGCCGCCAGCATCAATGATGAGAACTTCTACACCGAGGTGAACCGCCTGACCCGCCAGGATCTCATCTGTGTCCACATCGTGCGGGAGGACGGCACCCCGGTACTGACCTCCGGCAACCAGCCCTCCTGCATCCTGCACATGCTGCTTACCGATCAGGCGGCGCTGCTGTTCCGGCAGGCGCAGGAAAACGGCGGCACCGTGCTGGAAAACTATCAGCTCCTGGAGCTTTCCCCCGCCATGCAGAGCAAAGCAACCGCCCAGGCCGCCTCCACCGAGCAGCTGCTGTACGGCATTCTGACCACGCGCGGAGAGGACGAAGGCGCCGAGCCGGTCATGGTCATGGTGGATGCCACCATCACGCCCATCAATACCACGGTGGAAACACTGCGGGCCCAGCTGGTCATCATCACGGTCATCATGACGGCGTTTTCCATCCTGCTGGTGCTGCTGCTTTCCTCCATGATCTCCCGTCCCATCACCCGCATTACCAAAAGCGCCAAGCAGCTGGCCACCGGCGATTACGGCACGCAGTTTACCGGCGGCACCTACCGGGAGGTCACCGAGCTGGCCGACACCCTGAACTATGCCAGCCGGGAGCTGAGCAAGGTGGAACATCTGCGGCAGGAGTTCATCGCCAATGTGAGCCACGACCTGCGCACCCCGCTGACCATGATTACCGGCTATGCCGAGGTAATGCGCGATCTGCCGGGTGAAAATACCCCGGAAAATGTGCAGATCATCATAGATGAGGCCCGCCGGCTGACTGATTTGGTCAATGATTTGCTGAATCTTTCCCGGCTACAAAGCGGCGCGCAGACCCCCGAACCGGAGCCGCTCAATCTCACCAAGATGATCCGCGGCATTATGGGGCGGTACGCCAAGCTGGTGCTGCATGACGGCTACGCCATCACGCTGGAAGCGGACGGCGACGCCATGGTGATGGCCGACCGGCTGCGCATGACCCAAGTGCTGTATAATCTCATCAATAACGCCATCAACTATGCCGGGGCCGACCGGGCCGTACTGGTGCGCCAGACCATCGAGAATGGGACTGTGAAGGTGGAGGTCATCGACCACGGCGAAGGCATTCCGGCCGAAAGCCTGCCCTATGTGTGGGACCGCTACTACAAGGTGGATAAAAACCACCGCCGCTCCACCGTGGGGGCCGGGCTGGGACTTTCCATTGTAAAGGGCGTGCTGGAGGCCCACGGCGCCGAATACGGCGTAGCCAGCACCCTGGGCGAGGGCAGCGATTTCTGGTTCCGGCTGCCGCTGCTGCCGCCCGATGCCGCTTTAACCGCCGAAAGTGAAGAAAATCATTCCGATTTTTCCTGATTTCTTCACACAGCCATCACATTGGCCGTATATGATAAAGGTGTGGAATAAATAAGGGCGCACAGCCCGGCCGAAGGTTTTTCTTTCTCCTCCTTATCTTCATCCTTCTTTATACTTTTTCGTTTTGTCCTCATTTTCTTTTCCCTTCGGCTCATTCCCCAAGCTCCTGCGCCGGCTGCAAACGGCCGCAGGAAACAGTTTTACCAGGAGCTCCCGCACTGTAACAGGTGCGGGAGCTTTTTTGTGTTCTTTAATATTTTATGAATTCACCGTGAACTGCGTTGACTATATAGGGGCAAAATGGTATGCTGACTGTATTAGCTCCAGTAGTACAGTTTGCTGCAAAGTTTTTTTGCATTTTTTGTTTTTGGATGCAATAAAATCCATCAAACTGTACACTTATTTTAGTGAAATATGATTTTTCTGCGAGAGGGGGAAAAAATGTGCAATACATGGTGGAGACCAAAAATCTCCGCAAGGTGTACCGGACCGGCGATGAAAAGGTAGTCGCTCTGGATAATATCGACCTGACCATCGAGCAGGGGCAGGTGTGCTGTATACTGGGTACCTCCGGCAGTGGTAAATCCACCCTGCTGAACCAGCTGGCCGGGCTGGAAAAGCCCACCCGCGGCACGGTAAAAATCAAGGGAGAGCTGATCTCCAAGATGAGCGAAAAGCAGCTGGCGGTGTTCCGGCAGAAGCACATCGGCTTTGTGTTCCAGTCCTACAATCTCATTCAGGGGATGACCGCTGTGGAAAATGTGGCCATGCCGCTGATGTTCCGCCGGGTGTCCCGCAAAAAGCGTGAGGAAGCCGCCCGTGAAATGCTAAAGCAGGTGGGACTGGGCGAGCGCATGGACCACCGTCCCAATGAAATGAGCGGCGGCCAGCAGCAGCGCGTGGGCATTGCCCGCGCCTTTGTTACCAATCCTGAGGTAGTATTTGCCGATGAACCCACCGGCAACCTGGATACCAAAACGACCAAAGAGGTCATGGAGATGTTCCTGCGGTTTGCCCGGGAAAAGGGCACCACGATCATACTGGTGACACACGACCGCAGCCTGGCAGAATACTGCGACCGCATCGTGACCATCTCGGATGGACGCATCATTTCCAATGAGGACCACCGCCATGCCAAGGCGATCCAAGACCCTCCCGCCGCCCCTGCCGAGGAGCTGCCGGAGACCCTGCAATTTACCGATAACACACTGGCCGCCGGCCAAGGAGGAGTATGACTGTGAAAAAGATGAGCAAGATCCTGACATTCATTCTGGTGCTGGCCATGGTGCTGGGCACCGTAGCAATGGCGGCTGAACCGCCCTATACTGTTTCTGCTCCGGCGGATTCATTAACACATGGTAAAATAACCATTACATATGATACCGCAGATACCGAAAAGAGCGGCACCAAAACTGTAAATGGCTTTTTGAACAGCACCACAACTTCCATCAAATTACCTAATGATGTAAAAAAAATAAAAGTATCTTTCACTGCAAATCCTGGCTATGAATTTGTCAGTGCTACATATAAAGTAGGCGATACTGATGCAAAGTCTGTTGTAGATTTCGGCGAAATTGAAATCACCGACAACACAACCATTACCCCTGTATTCCAGGCCAAGAGCACCCTGGGCGGCGAAAAGACCGCTGACAGTTTCCGGCTGGATGCTATTTGCAGCGGCAGCTACTACTGGCAGATGTACCACAAGGACATGGCCAATAACAAAAAGTACACCAAATATCCCGGCTCCCCTGCGGATAAGGTCAATCCCAGCTCTGAGATCGTAAAGGGCAACTATGTTGATTTGACCCTGTATGTTACTGACAATGACTTTTTGAGCCTTTATGGGTCCACCGGCTACAGCAAGGATAATTTCTCTGTTACCACCCCTGGCGACAGCAGCTTCCTGGCTGGCTCCGGCGCCGGTGCTGAAATTGAAAAATGGACAGTAGGCAGCACCGATAAAGGTATGGTAATCCAGCTGACCGGCGTATACTATGTGGGCGGCAGCGATAACACCCTGAAGCTTATCATTACCCAGGGCAACTACAATGCTATTGTAACCTGCAAGATCGATAACGCCACCATCGTGCCGGAAAAGGAAAACGACAAAAAACCGGATGAGGAGACTACCGCAGCGCAGCCCTATGTCATCATCAGCAGCTACAGCTACGGCAAGGGCGACCTGGTGGCCGGTGAGACCCGCAATATCACCATGACCTTCCGCAATACCAGCAAGACCATGGCCGTGGAAAACATGATGGTGACCATGACCCTGCCCGATGCCATGATGCTGACCAGCAGCTCCAATTCCTTCTACATCGAATCGCTGGCAGCCGAGGGCACCATCACCAAGACCGTGAATGTGACCGTGAAGCCCACTGCGGCGGCCCAGTCCCATTCCATGACCGTTGATTTTACCTATGACTACCTGGATAACGGCGTGCGCCGCAATGCCAAGACCACCGAGACCATCAGCATGCCGGTGCTGCAGGTGGATCGCTTTACCGTGACCGGCATCGACCTGCCCCAACAGATCTTCATTGGCGAGGAAAATAACCTCTCCGTCAACTTCGTCAATAAGAGCCGTACCGATATCTACAATCTTTCCGCCAAGCTGAACTGCGAGGGGCTTTCCAATAACGGCGAGGAGCAGTATCTGGGCAACCTGGCCTCCGGCACCACCTCCAGCGCCGATTTCTACATCACCGGGAATGAAAAGGGCGAGCTGGTGGGTGAGGTCATTATCACCTACGAGGATACCAACATGAACCAGCGCACCGTTTCGGTGCCCTTTACCACGCAGGTGACCAGCTACGAGGATGTATGGGGTCCCAGCAATCCCAGCGTCGACCCCGGTATGGATCCCGGCACTGACCCCGGCATGGAAGAGCCTGCGGGCTTCCCGTGGTTCTGGGGCATCGGCGGTGTGGTGGTAGTGGCTGCCGGCGTATTCGTGTACCTGAAGCTGCGTAAAAATAAAAAGGAGAGCGTAGACGAAGATGAGGATATCTGACCTTCTGAGCGTCTGCCTGCGAAACCTGACCCGCCGCCGGGTGCGTACCGCCCTGACCGTTATCGGCGTTGTCATCGGCGTGTGCGCCATCATCTTGATGGTCTCACTCGGCATCGGCGCGCGGGAATCCATGATGCAGATGCTGCAAGAGTGGGGCGATCTTACCATCATCAATGTCTACAATTACGGCGGAGGCGAGACCAAGCTGGACGATAAAGCCCTCTCCAAAATACAGGCGATGGATCATGTGCAGATCGCGACCCCGTTTTACAGCAGCCGGGTCAGCTTCCGGCTGAAATCCCGCAACGGGCGCTATGCGGCCTATACCAATATCATCGGCATCTACCCCGAGGCGTTTGACGCTCTCGGCTATAAATTGAGCGACGGCACCTCCTTTGCGGACAGCAAAAAGGATTACAGCATGGTGGCGGGCGCCAATGTGGCGTATTCCTTCCGGGATACCAAGAAAAAGCGGAATAACTATGTGGATCGCAACCAGACCGACGCCATGGGCAACCCCAAAAAGCCCTTTGTGGATATCATGAAGGATAAGCTGGTTTTGTACAGTGAAAGCTATGACAACAACGGCAACCTGAAAAAAGGCCTGGAGGTCACCCCCAATGTGACCGGCGTGATGGTGGAGGACTGGAACAAGGGCTGGGAGACCAGCGAATGCATCCTGATGGACATCAACCAGCTGAAGGCGCTGGAGCAGAAATACTACAAGATCAGCGGTGAAAAGGCTCCAGACACCACCAACTATGATGAGGTACGGGTCAAGTGCGTAGACGCTGCCTCGGTTGCCGCAGTGCAGCAGTCCATCACCGATATGGGCTTCCAGTGCTCCTCGATGGAGGACACCCGCAAATACTTTGATGAGCAGCTTACCATGATCCAGACGATGCTAGGCGGTCTGGCGGCTATCTCTCTGTTTGTCGCTGCCATCGGCATCGCCAACACCATGGTCATGTCCATCTATGAGCGCACCAAGGAGATCGGCGTCATGAAGGTGCTGGGCGCCGAGCTGGGCGCCATTCGTGCCATGTTCCTCACCGAATCCGCTATGATCGGTCTGATCGGCGGCGTGGTGGGCGTTGGGCTCAGCTTCCTGATCAGCTATCTGTTAAACAATGTGCCGATCGTAGCAAACCTTCTGGCATCACTGGGGCTCAGCTTCGGCAACGGCGGGGCGGTTTCCATCATTCCGTGGTGGCTGGTGCTGGTGGCAATGGTCTTTTCGATGATGGTCGGCGTTGTTTTCGGTTTTATCCCTGCCAACCGCGCTGTTAAGATCTCCGCTTTGGAGGCCATTCGGCACGACTAAAAAACCTACTGCAATGAAAAAGCCCCCTCGGGGGCTTTTCTCTTTGTGCCGCCCGTGGTATAATTTGAGACAGAACCGGACTGGGCGGCACAGGGCGTGGGGCGCTCCGGACGGAGACCGGAGCCACGGCCCGTAGGGCCGTGTAAGGCCGCCCGCAGGGCGGCCTGCCCCGCGCCCCCATACCTGCCCGCTGCATCCACTCTGCCAAGGAGGGAAACACCATGCCACACGATCTGCAAGCCAGCCTTGCCGCCTATCGGCCCTACAATGAGCAGGAGCAGCGCGATCTGCCGCTGCTGCTGGCCGCGCTAAAGCAGCCGGATAGCTTTACCCGGCAGAATGAAACCGCCCATTTTACTGCATCAGCCTGGGTGGTGAACCCCGCGCGGGATAAGGTGCTGATGATCTATCACAACATCTACAATAGCTGGAGCTGGACCGGTGGCCATGCCGATGGAGAGACCGACCTTTTGGCGGTCGCATTGCGGGAGGTAGCCGAGGAAACCGGACTGCAAACGCTCCGCCCCGTCAGTCGTGAACTGTTCTCGGTCGAGATCCTTACCGTGGATGGACACGAAAAACGAGGGCGGTATGTCCCCTCCCACCTGCATCTCAACTGCACCTATCTCATCGAAGCCGATGATACCGAGCCACTGCGGGTAAAGCCCGATGAAAACAGCGGCGTGCGGTGGTTCGCCCCGCGAGAGGCGCTGGCCGCCTGCACCGAACCCTGGATGCGCGACCGCATCTACCAAAAGCTCATCGAAAAAAACACCCAGTATAAATAAAAGGAGGGACTGTAATGAAGCCGCATGAAACCACCGCCCAGTGCGTGGAGCGCAAGCTGGGGCGCAAGCTCCGCCTCATCCGCGTGGCGCGCGGGGAGGAACCTGCCGATATCGTATTCAAAAACGCCACCTATCTCAATGTGTTCAGCAATGATTTTTGTCATGGGGATATTGCTGTTTCCGATGGGCTCATCGCCGGCATCGGCAGCTACCACGGCAGCAAAGAGGTGGATGTCTCCGGCAGCTTTGTCTGCCCCGGTCTCATCGATGCCCACATCCACCTGGAAAGCAGCCTGGTTTCCCCTGCCGAGTTTGCCCGAGCGGTCATCCGCCACGGCACCACCACTGTCATCACCGATCCGCACGAGATCGCCAATGTCATGGGAGTGGATGGCATCCGCTATATGCTGGAGGCCACCGAGGGCCTGCCGGTGGATGTCCACTTTATGCTGCCCAGCTGCGTGCCCGCCACGCCGTTGGATGAAAGCGGCTGCACGCTGGATTATCAGGCCATCGATGACCTGTATGACCACCCTAGAGTTCTTGGCCTGGCGGAAATGATGAACTATGTCGGTGTCATCAATGGCGATCCAGCAGTCATCAGCAAAATCCTGGCCAGTCAGGCCCACCACAAAAAAATCGATGGCCACGCACCCGATCTCTCCGGCGC
>ERZ506931.195-NODE-195-length-28626-cov-5.098771_pt1 | contig 28626 bp, 27 predicted proteins | sample MGYA00512902_ERZ506931 | MGnify/ENA metagenome assembly ERZ506931 | reverse complement strand
TGACCAGTATATCACACTTCTCCAATCTTGTCAATACTTTTTGTGAAAGTTTTTTTACTTTTTTCTAATATTGCGATTTTATCCCAAAAACTGCTCTTTTATTTGCGCGTCAAGTATTTTTTTCAGCGATTTGAATACAGAATCGCTCGTTTTTTCGCATATGAAGCATTTTTTTGCATGAGCCGCCGACGGAATATCGGTACAAACCGTCGTTTTTCCGAAAACCGACGCCTCGCGCAGGGCGAGTCCGCAGCTCTCGCTTCTCGACGGTTGCAGATATATGTCGCATGCGCGCATAAACCTATACGGATTGTCCGTTTCGCCGATAAAAATCAGTCTTTCGCGCACACAGAGCCTTTCCGCTTCCCTCTCAAGCTCCGCCTTATAGCCAAAATCATCGCATGCGCCGACGATGTACCATTTTATATTATATCCTGCGTTTATGAGATTTGCCACGGCGGGAAGCGCTATATCGTATCCTTTTACGGGATTTACCCGTCCGACCGTAAGTAATTTTACAGCCGCGGTCTCCATTTCCGGGCAAGGCGCCTCCCCGAGCTGACGGACAAGACTTTTGTTTGTCTCATTTTCAAAGTAAGTAAAGCGCCCGGCAATATGCGGAAACTTTTCGCGGAGCATTTCAACGCTTCGGCGCGAAACGCAGACAATGCTGTCGAATTTCTCGAAATACTCCCCATATAGTGCATCCTCGCGCGGCGGATAATCGTATTCAAAATGAAGCCATGCCGTTTTTTTCTTCGCTCTGACCTTATCGGCGACAAAAAACATCGTCTTATCGCCCCAGTAAGCCACCGCCTCGTCGTATTCGCCATCAAACGGCGGAAGTGAGCGCATCGCACAGAGCCATATTCTCATGGCGGCAAATCCGCGGTTTCTTATATATAAAGGAAGATAGCGCGCGGCTTTCAGCGCACATAGCGGGTGCCTCAACACAAATTCACGCAAGAGAACACTCTTCGCGTTTTTTCCGTTCATAGTAAAAAGCGCACCGCCCGATTTCATTTCTTCGGTTTTTATACCATCGGGAACATAAGGCAAAAGTGCCCCGCTCTTCTCGGCGAGAAGAAGCGTTATTTCGTTATTTTCGCAGTCAAGTGATTCGGCATATGTGAGAAAAGAGCGCTCCGTACCCGCTGCTGCCATCGTTATTCCCGATATCAGAATCTTCATCCGCCTCTCCCCTTTCGTTTTTTCGCTTTATAAGTATATCATCTTTTGCGATTATTGTCAATCTTGCGGAAAATTATTTATATCTGTTGACTTTTGGCGGATAATATGATTTAATTTACCTGTGACTATATCTTGAAAAGGAGATTGCATATGGCTGATTTTTTCGGCGCTATCGCCGCGAATGATATAGGATTCAAGCGTGCGCCGCTGATATTTCCGACACCGACACCGTGGAACGGCATTTCTTTCCCTCTTTCGGATGCGAAGGGCGAAAGCCCGCTCCGCGTTCCCGCTAAAATGAGTACCCGCGAAGAGCTTGATGCCGAGATAGAAAAGCTCCGTCAAAAGTACGAGCCTTTCATGCAGGATATCGCGCCCGAATGCGAAAAAACACGCATCCGCACCGACCTGCGAAATTTCGACTATCGCGTGCAGACCGAAGCGGACAAAGGTAATATCTTATCCGTATTCGCCGGCGAGGGCGAATGGGAAAGCGTAACCATACCGCACTATCAGGGTCCCGTCGGAGACAAGACGGCATACTACCGCATGGAGTTTGAAATAGGCGAAATCTCCCGCGGGAAAGCCGCTTTTCTGCATTTCGACGGCGTGGATTACGCCTGCGAGGTCTATGTAAACGGCAATCTCGCCGGCACGCACGAGGGATTTTTCGCTCCGTTTGAATTTGATATAAGCGGGCTTTGCAGAAAAGGCAGAAATTCGCTTCTTGTAGTTGTCAAAAACGACTACATCTATAACGGAAACAACACCCCCGACCACGACAGCATGCGGCTCGAGGGCGACAAAATGTATGCCGCCACAGGTCCCGGATATGACGATGCGGCGCTCGGCTGGCACCACTGCCCGCCCGGGATGGGAATATATCAGGGCGTATATACCGAGATACGCGACAGGATGTTCATCTCTGACCTTTTCGTGCGCCCTATGCCGAAAAGCGGCGAATACGAGATATGGTGTGAAATATACAACTGTGATTATATCCCGCCGAAGGATGTGCGCCTTTCCTTCTCCGTATACGGCAAGAATTTTGAGGAAAAGGTGCTCGAAGATTTTGAATATACTCCGATAACCTTCTCGGGTGATGATAGCGGAAACATCATCCGCGCCTGCGACCTCGAAAATCCCGAGCGCATGAAGGAAAAACAGGTTCTCTCCTTCTACCGCGGCGCGAGCCTCGTCCGTCTGCGCATGAAAATGGACAATATCCGCCTCTGGGAGCAGGACACGCCCTATCTCTACAAGGCGCTTGCCGCTCTCACCGTCGACGGCAGAAAAGCCGACTGTGCCGAGCGCACATTCGGCATGCGAAGCTTTGAAACAGGCGAGGACGGCGGCAAAAAAGGCATGTTTTTCCTGAACGGCAAGGCTATGCGTCTGCGCGGTGCCAACACGATGGGCTATGAACAGCAGGATGTAATGCGCGGAGATTTCGATATGCTGCTCTATGATATGCTCATGGCAAAGGCATGCAATATGAATTTCCTGCGCCTCACCCAGCGTCCCGTGCAAAAGGAGATATATGAGCTGTGTGATACGATAGGTCTGCTCATACAGACGGATCTGCCGCTCTTTACAAATATGCGCAGGACAAAATTTGCCTCTGCGCTCGGTATGTGCGAGGATATGGAGCGGCTTATCCGCCCCTATGCCTGCACCGTGCTCATATCGTATATGAACGAGCCTTTCGCAAATGCCTCGGGCAAGCCGCACAGGCATTTTGTGCGGCACGAGCTTGAAGATTTCTTCTCTGCCTGCGATAAAGCCGTTCTTCTGCTCAATCCCGACAGGGCGATAAAGCATATCGACGGCGACTATGACCCGCCATCGACCACCCTGCCCGACAACCACACATATACCATGTGGTATAACGGACACGGCATAGACATGGGGCGCGTTTACCGCGGCTACTGGCTCGGCGTCGCCGACGGCTGGTATTACGGCTGCGGAGAATACGGCGCCGAGGGACTTGACCCCGTTTCGCTGATGCGCCGCCGCTATCCCGCAGAATGGCTCCCGCAGACTCCCGAAGAGGAAAAGGGCTGGACTCCCGACAGGATAGTAAACTCGCAGAGCGGCGATATGTCCTATTTCTTCTATGACAGGCAGGATACTCTCGAGGGCTGGGTGGAGGCAAGCCGTCGCTATCAGAGCGTCGGGACAAAGCTCCAGACCGAAGCCTTCCGCCGCAACAGCGACATGGTCACCTTTGCCATTCATCTTTTCATAGATGCATGGCCCTCGGGCTGGATGAAAACAATAGTCGATTGCGAACGAAATCCCAAGCCCGCCTTCTATGTCTTTCGCGATGCGCTCACGCCGCTCATGGTCAGCCTGCGAACCGACAGAAAAACATTTTTCTCGGGCGATAAAGCCGGAATAGAGATATGGGTATGCAATGATACGCATGAGGTTTCATGCGGGCATACGCTCCGTGCAGAGCTGATAAATTCCGCGGGAGAGCTTGTCTCCCATGCGGAATTTCCCGCCGATTTCGGCGAAAATTCCTCATTTATGCAGGGCAAAGCCGTATTTACCGCGCCATTGGTGAGCGGAAGAGAAAATTATATTTTCCGCACGGCTCTGATTGACGGTGACGGTAATGTGCTCCACTACAGCGATGAGCCAATCGTGATTTTCGAGCGCGAGAAAGCCGATTTTTCTCCCGCGATATTCGTTACCTACGAAGAATTTGCAAATGATGAAAAGGCACTCCTTGCAAAAGCCGAGAGCGGTGAAACGCTCGTGATAAGCGATATTCCCGCCGGAACCTACAATATCGCGGGGAGTGAAGTCATCGCTAAAAACTGCGGCATGCGTCCGCTCCATTTTGTTTCGAGAAAGACAGGTCATCCACTTGTCTCGGGCTTTGAGGCAGAGGATTTCCGATTCTGGTATAATGAGGATGAGGATATGATGACGCCTCTGCTCAGGGCGACATTCCGAAGCGACGATTTCACGCCGATACTCACAAGCGGAAACAGTCTCCGCGGAAGCGCATGGGGGCAGAAGCTGTACCCCGCCCATGCCACAGCGGAAAAATCATACGGCAAGGGCAAGATAATCTTAAATCAGGTCGATCTGGACAGCCATCTCCTTAATCCCGTGGCGCTGATATTCAAAAATCGGCTGGCGAAATTCAGATAAAAAGGATATTTTCAGAAAGGAAAATGAATTATGGAAGCAGGAATCAAAGGCAGAAAAGAAACCCTCGTGACAGAGGAAAATTCGGCGCAGGCAATGGGAAGCGGACTTCTTCCCGTTTATGCAACACCTGCAATGGTCGCGCTCATGGAGGGAGCGGCATCCGAGAGCGTGGCTCCGTATCTTGAGGAAGGCACAACTACCGTCGGCACGGCGCTGAATATAAAGCATATCTCGGCAACGCCGACGGGTATGCGCGTTTACTGCGAAAGCACTCTCACCGAAGTAGACGGCAGAAGGCTCGTTTTCTCCGTTTCGGCATATGACGAATGCGGCGAAATAGGAAGCGGCACGCATGAGCGCTTTATCATCAAGAGTGAAAAATTCATGGCAAAGACAAACGCAAAGCTTGAAAAATAACATAAATCCAAACGCCCGAGAGCTTCCGCTTTCGGGCGTTCGGATTTTGGGGGTATTTTTTAAAAGAGATAATTTTTTGTTTTTTCAAGTGTCTGTATGGGATTTATATCAGCTTCCGGCATATCTCTTTATTTTTATTTTGCCGTCGATTTTGCGCGTTTTATCAGCATATTTATGTTTTCGGCGGCGCTTTCCACGAGCGCATTCGGCGCCGTAGGTGCGCGAAAAGCTATGATTCCGTCGCTGTAAAGCATAAAATCGGCTGTTTTTATCTCGCAGATGTGCTTGCCGTCGTTAAATTCCGCCATGCGGCTTGCGACCTCTGCTCTGTCCGTCTCCGCAAAGAGAAATTCCTTTGTCTCCTCCGTCTTTTTGTCGTCCACGAGCGAAAAGGTCTTTTTGACTGTAACCATGCCTTTTTTCGTGACGATAACGGCGGCAACGGAATATTCCGAGGCGCGTATCTTTCCGTCAAGTCCGCGGCGCACAAGAGCTCCGTCGGAATCAAAAATATAGCCCGATACAACTACCGAATCCGCATTCGGCGAAAGCGCACCGTAAAGATCCAGCTCATCTATCTTCTTTTTCAGATAACCGTCGGTTTCCTTTTTTATCTGCTCATCGATATCCTTGTCACCCGAGCGGCTCCACTGCGGAGCGAAAGCAATCAGCGCACCGACAATACCGAGTGCCGCACCGATGATAAGGAAATAATAATAGAGCCAGAAGGCGCGCTGAAGTACAACGAGCGCTAAGCCCACCGCGAGCATCGGCACCCCTATGTAAAAATGCGTGTTTTTACTGCGGAAATATTTTTCGTTTTGCTTAAATTCCATTGTTTTTCTCCCTTTTTGTCTTACTTATTGCCGGCTTCATATATATAGTGTCAGAAACGGCATTTCGGTTTGCAATTTTTGAAAAAAAGCTCCGGATTTTTTTCACATTTCCATTTTAGCACATATGCGGCAATAAATCAATAACCCGTCAGTTGAATTTTATGCAAGCAAAAGTTGAGCAGTTCGGGCAAAATCGGGAGAGTGTGCGCTTCCTTTATTTTTTCTTTTTCGGAAGCGGGAAAGAAAAGAGCCTGTATCTTCTCATCATGAACATGAGCGGATAGCCGACCGCTGCGCAGGCGAGCACCTCACCTGCCGTCACAGTGAGAAGGATAAACCAATAAGCCTCCGTCGCTCCGTAGGCAAAAATCAGCACAGGCGGGATTATCAGCGCGTTTGCAAGTATCGGCGGAATGGGCGCGAGAAGCGGATGCTTTCGCAGAAGGTATGTACCGAGCGCACCGACGAGCGTAGCGAGCGTGCCGAAAATGATATCGGGCAGTGCTCCTCCGTAGATGATATTCGATATCAGGCAACCTATGGAAAGCCCCGGTATCGCAGATGGCAAAAAGCACGGCAGGAAGCAGAGGGCTTCGGAAATGCGAAGCTGTATTACCCCTTTGTCTAGCCCTGCGAGATGAGAAATTCCCGTCAGCACGGTGTAAACTGCGGCAATAAGCGCCGCCCTTGTGATAAAGCGTGTTTTTTCTTTCATAATTATACTCCTTAGTTTTATTTTAGGTGAGGATGGTTACGAACTCACCAAGCCGCCTTGCGGCTCGTGTATATTCTATCACCTTTGCCCGCGAAAATCAATGCTTTTATTTACTTTTTATTTGCATTCATCTCTCTTGACATACGGCGGCATAAGATGTATAATAATAAAAATATAATATTCGGATAATAAATCAGACGGAGTAAAATTTATGAAAAAAATTATGGCATTTTCTATGGCTGTGCTCATGCTCGCACTCGTGCTTGCTTCCTGCGGAAAAAGCGACGTTCCGAGCGGTATGAAGCGCGTGGAAAGCGACTTTATCGAATATGAATTCTTTGTTCCGACCGCATGGAATGTCGATGTTTCAAACGGCTTTGCCGCCGCAAGCGATGCTTCCGGCAGAACAGTCAGCATGACACAGGTCACACCGGAGAGCGGTTACGAGAGCATCGACGATTATTACAGAAATCACTATATGAAAACTCTCGGCGATACTTTCCGTGGCGTAACTCTCACCGAATCCTACACAGAGAATTTTCAGCTCGGCAATGTCCCCGCCTGCAAATATACTCTTTCGTTTAAAATAGGCGATAAGGAATATACGGCACTTCAGGCTGTCGGCGCATATAAATATCATCTCTATATATTCACATATTTCGCCACCGTCGAAAATTTTGAGGGCGGACTTGAAAGCGCAAACAAAATGATAGAAAACATCAGGTTTTAAGCGGAGGACAAAAAGTGGCAGCTTATCTCGACAACGCCGCGACGACAAGACCCTGCGATGCGGCTACGGCGGCAATGAAAAAAGCCCTGACGGATATCTACGGAAATCCGTCATCGCTTCATCTCATGGGGCTTGAAGCGGAAAAGGCGGTAAACGAAGCGCGGGCAAATATAGCGGCGGCGCTCATCCGCCAGAAGCTCGCCGATGTGAAAAAGCCCGAAAGACAGCTTGTCTTCACCTCGGGCGGCACAGAAGCAAACAATCTTGCCATCATCGGCACGGCTATGTCCAAAAAACGCTTTGCCGGCGGCAAAATAATCCTCGGAGAATCCGAGCATTCCTCTGTTCTCGAATGCGGCAGGCACCTCTCGGAGCTTGGTTTCAGGGTAGTGACAATTCCCTCGCCGCGCGGCGTATGGGATATGGAAAAATACAGAAGCGAGCTTGACCGCAGTGTCGTTCTCGTTTCGGCTATGGTCGTAAACAACGAAACGGGTGCCCTCCACGATGTATGGAATATAGTAAAGCTCGCGCGTGAGCTTGCCCCCGAGGCAAGCGTGCATTTCGATGCGGTGCAGGCTTTCTGCAAATTTCCGCTCGGGCGCTTTCCCGATGCCGACCTCATCTCCGTTTCCTCGCATAAGATATACGGACCCAAGGGCGTCGGTGCGCTTTATATTTCCGAGAGAATACTCAAAAACGGCAATATTTCCCCCGTCATCTTCGGCGGCGGGCAGGAGCAGGGACTCCGCTCCGGCACCGAAAATACCGTCGGCATAATAGGCTTCGGCGCGGCGGCAAAGGAAATCGGCTCCGATATAGCGGCAAATGCGGCGCATTTTGCCGACCTTTATTCGTATCTCTGCGAGAAGCTTTCTTCCCTGCCGGATGGCTCCGTCATCATAAACGAGCCCGCCGTGCGCGTAAAGCATATCGTCAGTCTCACCGTGCCGAAAATCCGCAGTGAAACGATGCTCCATCATCTTTCGTCGCACGGAGTTTTCGTCTCCTCCGGCTCGGCTTGCTCCTCAAATACGCGGCATAAAAGCAGTGCGCTCTCTTCCTTTGGGCTTTCCGATGAAAATGCCGACTGCACTATCCGTATAAGCTTCGGGCTTTACAATACGCATGAGGATATAGATGCGCTGATCTGCGGTCTTGCCGACGGCATTTCGCGCCTTGCGAGAAAAAGATAAGGTTTTTTGATATGGAATATATTACAAATTCTCCTGCGGAGACGGAAGCTCTCGGAAAAGAGCTTGCCAAAGAGCTGAAATGCGGCGATTTTGTCGCCATGTTCGGCGACCTCGGCGTCGGAAAAACGGCGTTCGTGCGCGGAGTGGCAAGTGTGCTCTGCCCCGATGTGCGCGTGCAGAGTCCGACATATACGATAGTAAATGCCTACCGCGGAAAAATACCGCTCTATCACTTCGACATGTACCGCATCGACAGTGAGGAGGCTCTCTATTCATGCGGATTTTTCGACTATCTCGACAGCGGCATCTGCATAGCGGAATGGTGCGAAAATATCACTGATTTCATCCCCGAAGGCGCGCGCCGCGTCACGATAAGCAAGACCGCCGACAGTCCCGACAGCCGCAGAATAGAAATAGAATGAAGTCCGAAAGGAAACACACGGAAAATGAAAATTTTAGCTCTCGATACCACGGCAAAATCCGCCTCCGCAGCGATAACGGACGGGCGCGAACCGCTTGCCGTTTTTACGCTTGAGGCAGGGCTGACGCACAGCGAAACGGTGCTCCCCATGATAAAAACGGCACTTGATTCGCTTCATATGACGGCTCACGATATAGACCTTTTTGCCGTGACGGCAGGTCCCGGGTCGTTTACGGGCGTGCGCATCGGCATCTCGGAAATAAAAGGACTGGCTTTTGCCACGGGCAAGCCATGCGTGGGCGTTTCCACGCTCCTCTCGCTCGCATACAATCTCCGCCCGCTATGCGAAAATGCAATTCTCTGCCCTGTCATGGACGCGCGCAGAAATCAACTGTATAATGCGCTCTTCCGCCTTGAGAGCGGCGTTCTCACCCGCCTTTGCGAGGACAGACTCGTCTCACTCTCCGACCTGACAGCGGAGCTTGCCGGCTATGATGAGCCTGTATATTCGGCGGGCGACGGATATGCTCTGCTCAAAAAAGCGGCGGCTATCGCCGACACGCCGCGTCTGCTGATACCGCAGAGCGGATATTCGACGGCGCTTCTTGCTCTCGATACATATGAAAATGCCTCCGACAAGAGCATTTTCAGTGACAGTGCGCTCCTGCCCGTCTATCTTCGCGCTTCGCAGGCAGAACGCGAGCTTGCGGAAAAAGAGCAGGCGGCAAAATGACAAAATAATAAGAAAGAGGAATACATTATGAAAAAAATTGTTTTCGGTGCAGACCATGCCGGCTATCTCTACAAAAACGAGCTGATAAAAATGTTCACGCAGATGGGATATGAATGCGTTGATATGGGCACAAATTCCGATGCCTCCGTAGACTATCCCGAATATGCGGGCAAGGTTTGCGAAGCCGTAAATGCAGGTGCCGATTTCGGCATACTCGTATGCGGCACGGGCATCGGCATGAGCATCGCGGCAAATAAGCATCGCGGTATCCGCGCGGCACTCTGCGGCGATACCGTTTCCGCCAAGTTCACACGCCTGCACAATAATGCAAATGTGCTCTGCATGGGCGCAAGAATCATCGGCATCTCCACAGCGGAGGAAATAGCAAAAATATTCATCAGAACGGAGTTTGAGGGCGGACGCCATCAGCACCGCATCGATATGCTGGAAAAATAAAACAGAAAAACACTTTGATAAAACAGAAAAACGCTCTGCAAAATTGCAGAGCGTTTTTCTGCTTTATTTCAAATCAAGTGTAATACACGGCTTCCCTGTCAGGCTGAGACTGCGCAAATCAGGCTGATTTCCGCCGATATACAGGCGGATACTTCCGTCGGGCGTCACGCGCCTTCCATCGGCAAGCACGGCACTCATCCAATATCTCTCGGCTTCAAGAATAATCGTTCTGCTCTCCCCCGCATCAAGCTCTGCGGCACATACAGCGCAAAGCTGGAAGTTCGGCGCAGTCGTTCGGCTGTCGGAGAAAGCGGCATAGAGCTGTGCCTTTTCGATGCCTCTGCTCCCTCCCGTATTCGTTATCTTTACAGAAACTCTCACACGCTCGTCGTCGTATCCGATTATTTTGGCATCGCTATATGCAAAATGCGTATACGAAAGCCCATATCCGAAAGGATAAAGCGGCTCTTCCCTCATATATCTGTATGTTCTGCCGTCCATCGCATAATCGGAGAAATCGGGCAGCTCCGTTTCGCCGCGATATATTGTGACAGGCAGTCTGCCCGAGGGATTTGCAGCGCCGGAAAGCACGCGTGCGACGGCAAGACCGCCGAGCGCACCCGGATACCATGCATAAAGGAGTGCCTTCGCGTGATTTCTCACCTTTTCGCCTACGTCTATCGAGCTTCCGCAGAGCATGACGACGATTACATTTTCGCAGGCATCGCATATCATCTCGGCAAGCTTCTGCTGAGGCTTCGGCAGGAAAAGCGCCTTCCTGTCGCCATGGTCAAGATAATCGCCGGAGGCTCCCTGTATCTCCTCCCCCTCTACGGTGCAGTCAAGTCCGAGACAAAGCACGGTGATATCCGCTTCCGATGCTGCCGCGGCAGCATCGCTGTACATATTTGAAAAGCCGCTCCAGTCGCAGAGCTTTTCTTTCGTCAGCCTGCAACCGTGCTCCACCTTTATATCCGCATCGGGAAATTCGCGGCGTATTCCGTCCGCCACAGTGATATATTCAGAGGCATAGCCGAAATAATTTCCCTCAAGAGCTGCCGTAGATATAGCATTCGGTCCTATCACGGCTATTTTTTTTGCTTTGCCGTCCAGAGGAAGATAACCGCCCTCATTTTTCAGCAGGACAATGCTCTCCTCCGCCGCTTTCAGATTGAGTGCCCTGTGCTCGCGGCAATCAAGCAGGCTGTACGGCAGTTCTGACCATGGGCGCTTCTCCTCAAATTCGCCGAGCAGAAATCTTATCGTATAGAGGCTCTCTGCGGCTTTGGTTATGTCCTCCTCCGTTATCAGGTCTTCTTCATACGCATCTATCAGGTGGGAATAAACATCGCCGCAGTTCAGCTCGCATCCGGCATGCAGTGCCATGGCGGCGGCTTCCTTTGGCGTATCACAGCATTTGTGCCCATCGACAAAATCGCGCAGTGCGCCGCAATCCGAGGTGATATATCCGCGAAAGCCCCACTGCTCCCGCAGTATTTCCGTCAGCAATCGGCGGCTTCCGCAGCACGGCTCGCCGTTCAGCCTGTTGTATGCTCCCATCACACCGGCAACGCCGCATCTCACCGCCTTTTCAAATGCAGGCAGATATGTTTCCCACAGGTCATGCTCGCTGACCCTTGCGTCAAACGAATGGCGCGAGCCCTCCGGCCCCGAATGCGCGGCAAAATGCTTCGCGCAGGCGGCAGCTTTCAGAAATTCGCCGTCGCCTTGTATTCCGTTTATATAAGCCGCGGCAAGAAAAGAAGTGAGAAAAGGATCCTCGCCGAGCGTCTCCTGCCCTCTGCCCCAGCGCGGGTCACGGAAAATATTTATATTCGGCGCCCAAAAGGTAAGCCCCTTATAAATATCATAGTCGCCGTATTTTTCATGCTGATTGTATTTGACGCGAGCCTCTGTGGATATCACATCCGCGACATCATGTATCAGCACACCGTCAAATGTTGCGGCAAGCCCTATCGAATGCGGAAAGACAGTTGCTGTGCCGCATCTTGCCACGCCATGCGAGCTTTCATTCCACCAGTTGTATTCATGTATTCCGAGCCGCTCTATGGCAGGCGAATTGTAGAGAAGCTGAGATGCTTTCTCCTCTACGGTCATTTTTGAAACAAGTGCACGCGCCCGTTCTCCCGCTCTTTCGTAATCCATCGTTATTTTCCTTTCGGTTTATTCGGTTATCTGTCAAAAAAGCAAGGCGATGCCTTGCTTTTTTCTGTATTCTGTTTATCAGCCCTTTGAAGCTCCCGCTATTATGAGCACCACGGCAAGCGCCACAAGAGCGCACACCACGGAAAATACACTCACCTTGAAAATGAACTTTGATTTCTTCGTTTTCAGGAAAGGAAGCCTGTCGAGAAGCTCATCTATCTTTGCATTGAAATCTCTCTCCTGCTCCGCGCCGTCATAAGACTCGCTTATATCATACTGCGTGTCGGCTTCCTCCGTATATGTTTCGTCATCATCGCCGCTGTCAAGCGTTATTGAAAACGTTCCCATATTTACCTTTTCGTCGGCATCGTAGTTTTCGGCGTCAGCGAGAGCAAATTTCTTTTCGAAAACAGAGAGGCGCGCATAGTCGTCATCCGTCTGCTCGAGATAAGCCTTCGCACACTCGAAAACAGGCGTATCGGCATCTTTTTCGGCAATATCTCTTGCCTGAGCATAGAGGTCGCTTGCCGTATTTATGCTTTCCTTCAGCTTTTCACAGCTTGCCTTGACAGCGTTCTTTTCCTCAGGGGTCATTGTGCCTTCGCCGCCTGCGGCAACTGTCTTTTCCAGCTCCGGCAGGTAAAGCTTACGCTTATAATTTGCGAGAAGCACATAAGCAAAGGCATAGCCTGTCTTTGCCGCTTTCTGATAGAAGGTCAGCGCCTTTTTGATATCCTTTTCGGCACCTATTCTGCCATCCTCATATATGGAGCCGATGCAGGTATATGCATAGCCCTTGACATTTGCATCATCCTTCGGATTTGCGATTATCTTTGTGCAGTATTCTATAGCCTTTGTCTCGTCCTTGGGAAAGCCGCATTCGCCGTTCTTGTAATTATGTGCTATCTTCTGCAGGCAGCGGATAGAACCTGCCTTCTCGCCCTCAAGAAGCAGGGCTTTCGCCTTTTCTTCGTCAAGCGGGGCGCCGCCTCTGCCCTTTGCATAATAATCGGCTATGCGGGCTATCGCCTCGATATTTCCGGCAGTGCAAGCCTGCATCGCATATGTATAAGCCTTGACCTCGTCACGCTGGGGAACGCCGCCCGTTCCCTTATGGTATCTGTCGCTCAGCTCAAGCAGTGCGTCGGGATTCGACTCCACAGCCGCAGCAAGCAATTCCTCAAAATTCATATCCTTCAACATAAAACTGCCTCTTTTTTTCTCATTCATATTAAAAACAGTGTATCATAAATGACGAATTTTGTCAATACACTTGAAAATTTTTTAGCGCATTGATTTGAGTAACATCATAAATCCCGTGAGAATTATGAGAAAGCCGAAGTTGAAAAGCGAAAATGTGCGCACATAGTATCCCGCTTTTCCCGGATTATGCCTGCAATATTCGCGGAAAGTGATAAGGCTGGCAAGCGAAGCGATAAGCGTGCCGACGCCGCCGATATTGACACCAACGAGCAGGTTGGGATAATTATCCGTAAACTGCGAAAGCAGTATCGCCGACGGGACATTGCTGATGCACTGGCACGAGAGCACGGAGAAAAGAAGAGTGCTCTTCTCCATGAGCACCGAGAAAAACTCGCGCACTGCGCCTATACGAGCCATATTTCCCGAGAAAATAAAAAAGAAAACAAATGTGAAAAGCAGCGGATAATCGACGGCGGCAAGCGCCTTTCTGTCTGCGAAAAGGAGCACCGCGGGGATGACGATAAGCCCTATCCAATACGGAATCCCACGGAAAACTATCGCTATCGCCAGTGCGAAAAGGCAGAGATAAAGCGCCGTTCTCGCGGGCGGCAGCTTATCCTCGCCATCCGGTATGTCGAGCGGCTCCGGCTTTATAAATACGATACAGCAGAGAGTTATCAGCGCTACCGAAAGCACAAACGGCGGTGCCATTATCGTTATGAATTCGCCGTTCGGGATATTGAATTTCGTATAGAGATAGAGATTCTGCGGATTGCCGAAAGGCGTGAGCATACCGCCGAGATTTGCCGCGATATTCTGCATGATAAATGTGAAAGCCATGTGCCTTTCCTTGCCTGTCGTCGTGAGGACAAAATATCCGAGCGGCAAAAATGTCAACAGAGCCATATCGTTTGCTATCAGCATGGAGCCGATGAAAGTGATATACACGAGAGCGAGTATGCTCATGCGCGTATTTTTGAAAATGCGCACTATCCTTTTGGCAAGGATATAGAAAAACCTGATATTTTTCAGTGCACAGACGACCGCCAGTACGGAAAAAAGGCAGGTAAGAGTTTTGAAATCAAAATAGCCGATATATTCCCTGTCTATCGGCACTGTAAAACTTGTTATGACAGCCGCCGTGAGGGCAACTGTCATAACGGTGTTTTTCTTTATGAAATTTTTGACCGATGCGAAAAAAGAAGTCATTTTTGTCTTTTTACCTCTGATGCCTTATTTTTTCTGCGAGAAGAGCCAATTCATGAGTCCCTCGGTCTTGTATGCGGGAATCCATGAATCATGACCGACTCCCGGGAAATAAGTTGCCTTCATTTTAGTGCCGCCTGCGGCTTTTATTGCCGCCTCCATGTCTCTTGTGCCCTGCGGAGGAACAGTCCCGTCGGCTTCGCCGTGGAAAGCCCATATGCCCATATTCACGAGTTTATCCGCCATATCGGGTATACCCGAGCCGCAGACAGGGACTGCCGCCGCAAAAACCTCGGGGCGGCGCGTTATCAGCTCCCATGTGCCGTAGCCTCCCATAGAGATGCCCGCCGCATATACGCGGGAAAGATCAACCTTGCCGCATGCAAGGAATTTATCGAGCAGCTCCATTGCCGCCGCCATGCCGACGGTCGGCTCCTCTGTGAGAGCGCGCGAGCCGGTATTCCACTTGTGGTTCACAGGCACCCATTCCAGCTCCGTATTGCATGGGCACTGCGGCGCGACTATGATGCAGTCGTCGCGTTCTATCGTCATATCTATCAGCCTGTTTTCCTTGTGCAGAACCCTTATCTGGAGTTCGTTGTCCGTGCCGCATTCGCCGTGTCCGTGCAGGAAAAAGAGCATCGGATATTTTTTGTCATCGTTTTCGTTATAGGAAGAGGGAAAATAATACCTGTACGGCATGGAAAAGCACTTGCCTGTTTTTTTATTGCGGTATTCGTATACCGCTCTGCCCATTATATCGACATTGATTGCCATTTTTATATGCCTCCGAAGTGCATCGCACTTTAATTTAAAAGTATCAGCCGTTTGAGCTGTAGTTGGGCGCTTCCTTTGTGATGTTTATATCGTGCGGGTGAGATTCACGAAGTCCCGCGCCGGTGATGCGGATAAATCTGCCGTTCTTTTTCAGCTCATCGACCGTTGCACATCCGCAGTATCCGAAACCTGAACGCATACCTCCGACGAGCTGATATACCGTATCTGCAAGCGGACCCTTGTAAGGTACTCTTCCTTCTACACCCTCGGGAACGAGCTTTTTCGTATTCGTCTGAAAATATCTGTCCTTTGAGCCCTTTTCCATAGCGGCAAGCGAGCCCATGCCGCGGTAAACCTTGAAGCGTCTGCCCTGATAGATTTCGCTGTCACCGGGGCTTTCCTCACAGCCCGCGAAGAGTGAGCCTATCATGATGGCATCAGCACCTGCGGCGATCGCCTTTACAAGGTCGCCGCTGTATTTTATGCCGCCGTCCGCAATGACGGGAACATCATACTCCGCCGCCACCTGCGCCACATCGTATATAGCCGTAACCTGCGGCACGCCTATGCCCGCGATAATTCGCGTTGTGCAGATGGAGCCGGGACCTATGCCGACTTTGACGGCGTCCGCGCCTGCCTCGATGAGATCGCATGCCGCTTCAGCCGTCGCGATATTGCCCGCGATAAGCTGACAGTCGGGGAAAGCTTCCTTTACCTTGCGCACACTGTTTATTATTCCCGCGGAATGACCATGTGCCGAATCAAGCACGAGCACATCCGCACCTGCCGCGAGCAGTGCTCCTGCACGCTCAAGTATATCGGCAGTAACGCCTATAGCCGCACCGCAGAGCAGTCTGCCGCGCTCATCCTTTGCGGAATTGGGATAGCGCGATGCCTTCTGTATATCCTTTATCGTGATAAGTCCGCAGAGATTGCCGTTTTCATCGACGAGAGGAAGCTTCTCTATCTTATGCCTGCAGAGGATTCTGCTTGCCTCCTCATGTGTGGTGCCGACAGGCGCCGTGACGAGGTTTTCCTTTGTCATGACATCGCCTATTTTCATATTCATATCCGTGAGAAAACGCATATCGCGATTTGTGATGATGCCGACAAGCTTTTTCCCTTCGATGCAAACGGGAACGCCGGAAATCTTGTATTTATGCATGAGTGCTTCCGCCTCGTAGACAAAATTATCCGGTGCAAGATAAAACGGATTTGTAATAACGCCGTTTTCGCTTCGCTTTACCTTTTCAACCTCATCCGCCTGCATTTCTATCGTCATATTCTTGTGGATTATACCTATTCCGCCCTCGCGTGCCATGGCTATGGCGAGACCCGATTCCGTTACGGTATCCATTGCCGCAGACATGATGGGCGTATTGAGTCTTATCTTCTTAGTCAGTCTTGTGGAAAGCTCCACCTGATTCGGAAGCACATCGCTTTTTGCCGGAATAAGAAGCACATCGTCAAAGGTCAAGCCCTCTTTTTCGAACTTATCGCATACCATCATATTATATCTCTCCTGCAATTACTTTATATTTCCATATATTATACATAAAAAGACGTTCGCTGTCAACCGATTGAACGCAAAAAATCGCTTTGACTTCGCCGCATTTTTGTGCTTTGCCGCTCGGATAGAGCGAGAAAACACGAGATTTACGGAGAAAAACGAAGATATGGGGCATCTAAATTGAATTTTTGAAGTTTTTTTCAAAAAAGGTATTGACAAAGAGAGTGGGATATGCTATAATCCTATCGTTGCAAAAAAGGGCGTACTATGCCCTATCAAAGAAAAATACATCGGAGGAATAAAAGATGTCCACTTTCATGGCTAAAAAAGAAACTCTGGAACGCAAATGGTATGTCATCGACGCCGCAGGTAAACCCCTCGGTAAAACCGCCGTTGCCGCTGCCAACATTCTCAGAGGCAAGCATCGCCCCGAATTCACACCTCATGTGGATTGCGGCGAATTCGTTATCATAATCAATGCTTCTAAGGCTGTTCTCACAGGCAAGAAGCTCACTCAGAAGTACTATCGCCGCCACTCCGGCTATATCGGCGGTCTCAAGGAAGTTCAGTACAAGACTCTCATGGCTACAAAGCCCGAGCTTGCCATGACTCTCGCAGTCAAGGGTATGCTTCCCCACAACACAATCGGCGATACAAGCATCACACGCCTTAAGGTTTACGCAGGCAGCGAGCACGGTCAGGCAGCTCAGAAGCCCGTTCCTTACACGGTTGACTAAGATTAAGGAGGAGCAAGATTATGTATACAAGCGCTAAACCCTACTTCTACGGCACAGGCAGAAGAAAGAAATCCGTTGCCCGCGTTCGCCTCTATGCAGGCACAGGCAGCATCACGGTAAACGGCAGAGATGTTGACGATTACTTCGGTCTCGAAACGCTCAAGCTCATCATCAACCAGCCCTTCGGCGTTACTTCCACAGAAGGTAAGTTCGATGTAGTATGCACAGCTAAGGGCGGCGGTATCTCCGGTCAGGCAGGTGCTATCCGTCACGGCATTGCAAGAGCTCTTCTTCAGGCTGACGAAACATACAGACCCGCTCTCAAGAAGGCAGGCTTCCTCACTCGTGACCCGAGAATGAAGGAAAGAAAGAAATACGGTCTCAAAGCCGCTCGTCGTGCAAGCCAGTTCTCCAAGAGATAAGTTTTTACGATATTTTCAAAATCCCGATTGCAAAAGCTTTCGGGATTTTGCTTTAAGGTGATGAAATGGAAAAGAAAAAAGCCGAAAAGAAAGGCATGCTTCAAAGCTGTGAAACCTGCGAATTTTTTGATTGGGATGAGGATATCGGAGATTATATCTGCGAGGCTGATATTGACGAGGACGATATGTACCGTATGCGTGAAAACCCGCAGGCGCACTGCCCTTTCTATAAATTTTATGATGAATATAAAAGCGTGCAGAAGCAGAATTAAAAAACTTGCGAGGCCCATGGACTTCGCAAGTTTTTATTTTTATATCATGATGCTCCGGCGGCACCATCTTCACTCTGCGTCATTGACGGCGATATCGGACTTCATGATTTCAACATTTCCTTTCTTTACGAAAGCAGCGCCTTCCCGCATATGTGAATCCGATATGCTCACCTCGGCGCGCCTGCCCTCGCCTGCACTGATGAAGCTTTTGCCCTCAAAACGTGTACCTGCCATGGATATTTCCACAGGCGGATATACTATTCCGGCTACTCCTCTGTTGCCGAAACGGATTGCGGCATTTTTCAGCTCAACATTTATGAGCTTTATCCCCGTCACAGGCGTTGTCGACCATATGAGCCAGTCCACATTATTTTCCATCTCGACATTTTCTATCGTGATATTCTCCTGCACAGGCGCATCGGCATAGGGATAATAGCTATGCGAATAATTGTCATTATCGAAATGGAACGAAAAAGCTATAGGTCTGTGCTTGCAGAGCTTTATATTTTTAAAATGAATGTTGCGGCAACCGCAGTTGTAGCAGACATTTTCATCCTGAATCATCACCCAGTCTATGCCGTCGAGCGTCTCTTTCCCTGCGGCATGCGTCGGCTTCGTTACCGATATATATTCCTTGCCGTCGGCAGGCATGAGCACACGGTACATCCTGCCGCATGAAACTACCGTATCGGAATTGCGCACGGTCATGCCTCTCTTCCAGTCGCACCATGCGCCGCCGAGCATGCGGACAAAATAGCCCGTTGTTTCCGGTTGATCAAGGTCGGAGCAATTTTCTATCAGACCGTTTTCTATCCAGCCCATATGAGGATTTGCCGTGGCATAATCGTTTGCATTGAGTGCTATCGGGTCATCATATGTGCGGAAATCACCGTTGCGTATCACAAAATCACGTCCCGTGCCGAAATGAACGGCATCCTTGCCGCCTTCTATTTTCAGATTTTCGAGATATGCATCCTCAAATGTACATATCTGTATGCAATAGCTATGTTTTCCCAAATCCAAGCATTCAAAATCGGTTATTTTCAGGTGCTTTATATAGAAAAACCCCACATGCGCATTCATGCCGACTATCTTGCTGTCATGAATATTGTCTATGCCGTTTGTGATGAGATGCAAACCCGAAATTTCAATATTTTCATCATATTTGCGGGTATATGCACCGCGGTTTATGATGAAGCACTCATCGTGTTGCCCTTCGCCGAGTGCTGCTCTTCTTACAGCCGTCCCTTCGGCGAAAGCAAGCCTTGTATTACTGCCGATGAGCACCGTTCCGCCGACATCGTAGATGCCTGCCACATCGACTGTTATCTCGCCGCCGCAATCAAGTGCCCTTTGAAGTGCTTCCCTGTTTTCATGTGCCGAAGCGGACGGCAAAAAGCCGTAATCTCTCGCATATACCGTTTTTTTCATGATAATCCTCCGATTTCAAATTGCATAAGCTTTCATTAACATTTATAATATATACTTCGGATCTTGTCAAGCCCCTTTTTTTAACTTTCGCGTTTTTCGCAAATCGGGCTTTCGCCCGTATTGTGCACAGTGCACAACCGGATTTGTCGGTTTTGACAAGCAGAGATGCTCTGCCGTTTTTTCACTTTGCTTTTTATATCGATTTTTTTGCTTTTATCACTGTATTGGCTTTAAACGATTGACTGAAACAATATAAAATTATAAAATATATACGGAAATATTTATTCCCAAAAAAAATAAATCAAGGAGAAAGCAAATGAAAAAAATCATTTCCTTGCTTATTACTCTGGCAATGGTTCTCGGCATAGTTGCGCTTACCGCCTGCGGCGATAAAGAAACACCTACTACGCCCTCAACGGAATCCGCCTCAACAACAAGCTCAGGCAAATCAGAAAGTACAACGTCATCTTCGAAAGCAACCGAAGGCACAACATCATCTTCCGCTACAGTTGACAGCACTACGGCTTCTTCCGACGAGAGCACGACAGCCTCTTCCGGCGAAACAACACTCTCCGGCAAAGAAAAGCATCCTGATTTCATGGATGTAAACTTCGGCGGCAGATCGTTTAATTTCATTGTTGCTCAGGGCACACAGCAGGACTGGGATATATACGAAATCACAGCCGAAGCTACGGGCAATGACAACATTGTCACGGAAGCGATTATCGAAAGAAACAGAATAGTCGAAAGCCTCTACAACTGCAAAATCACAAGCACAGGCTCGGCAAAGCCCGAGGATGTATGCAGTGCAGAGCTTCAGACAGGCACCTCGCAGTATGATTTCTGCATGCCAATGTCATGGAATGCAAAAGCAAAAAGTTGCTTCTATAACATAGCAAGCATGGATATTGACCTCACTCACAGCTGGTGGGATCAGAACTTCATCGACGGTTTCGGCATGACCATCGACGGCACAAAGAGACTTTATACTCTCTCCGGCAATTTCAATCTGCTCAATTATGACGCCACATGGGCACTCTTCTTCAATAAGGATGTCTATGACAAGGTTATCGCCAGCGGCAAATCAAATATCAATATCTATAATGAGGCAAGAAAAGGCACATGGACAGTCGACAAGATGATTACCCTCATGGATGCCGCAAAGAGCGACACAAACGGTGACTCCAATATGTCTTTTGCCGACGGAGATGTTTTCGGTTGTGTTACCATCGCAAACTATCTCATGGCTACGGCTCTCTGGAAAGGCATGGGCGTAAGTGCCGTTATCAAGGATGAAAATGATCTGCCGGTTTCCGTAAATTCCGAAAACAGCGACGCAAAATACATGTCTGCCGCTATTGACAAGGCTATATCCCTTTGGCACAATGAAGGCTTCACGGCTCTCAGCCAGACAGATACACAGGCTGCTCTCTCAAATGGTCAGGCGCTCTTCTTTTCCGAATGCCTTGCTCTTGCAAAGCGTGTAACAGACGAGGATGCAAGATACTCCATCGTTCCCTTCCCGAAATATGACGAATCACAGGCGCAAAGAACCTCAAGGAAGCCGCAGACTTCCTCGAAGTATTCGGTTATCACTCTAAGATGATTCTCTATCCGCAGTATATCAACTACTTCAAGACGCAGTGCTTCTGCGAGGATGAGGCAGGCGAAATGCTCGAAATTGTTCTCGGAACCCGAGAATTCGACCTCGGCATATTTGGTCAGTACGGTCTCTCCGGCAAGCTTGATTCTTATATCCAGTCCGGCAAAAATATGCTTTCCAAGGCACTTGCAAGCACCTCCAGAACACAGACCTCCGCTATAGAAGCATATATAGTAAGCCTCAAGAATCTCAAGCACTGATTTCAAAGCAATATCCGTTTTTTCATAGAATCTCTTTTTCAAATATATGAGGACGCGAAAGCATCCTCATATATTTTTACAAAATTCCGTCACCAAATTATGCTCCGATGCCGTATATCCGCATTTCAGGAAGCAATTTTCGGCTGCCGTATTGTCTTTATCCGCAGAAGTTGCGATAAAATCAAAGCCGTTTTCTTTTGCATACCCCTCCGCAAAATGCAAAGCGAAAGTTGCCGCGCCGCATCGCTGAAGCTCTTTTTTTACAAAAATCATGGATATGTGTGCTTTCCTTTCGCCCGACGCTCCTCTAAGGCACATATAGCAGGCAGGCACGGCTCCTTTGCATATCAGAAAATGCTTTTCGTCGGGATTATCGGCGGAAAGCAATTCTTTCCATTCGTTTAAGCTGATATTTTCGGCTTTCAGCTCGCTTTTGTTCTGAGCAAACATTATCATTACAAAATACGCTTCATTTACCGTCGCGGGAATCACGCAAAAGCAACTCGGAATTTTGATTTCATGCATTATTTGCCCGTCATTACATAAGCAGTTGAATGTTTTAAAAGGCTTCTCCTCAAATCCGATTGATTTCTGTAAATTTCGGCTCGGCATATTGTTCGGGTCGACATAGCAATGAAGAACAGCCGCTCCGATTTCGGAAAGACGGCTTATCGCCGTTTCTACCATCTGCCGTGCTATTCCCATTCTTCTGTACTCCGGCGTTACAAAAAGATCGCCGTAGTACCAGAGCGAATAATCGGTTTCGTTGCGGATGCAGTGCATACTGCCTACTACTTCTCCTTTCGCTGTCATTGCGATTACCTCAAAGCAATCGTTTTCGTCTGTAAGTTCATCGAAAACAGCATTACGCACGCAGTTTACATATTCCGGCGCCGATGTTCCCCAGCGCATCCATGCGACTTTTTTTGCAAGCTCGTCGCTTAAATACTTACTTACCCGAATTGTGATGATTTCTTTCATTATCATTACCTCTTTTCAAAAAATAAATGCTCCTGATAAAATCAAGAGCATTCAAATCATGAACTACGGTATATATCAGTCCGCGGACAAAATGGCAATTGATTTTATCATTATCGGTTCGGTCATTTTGTCCACCTCCTTCGGTATCAGAATTTTACATTGATATTTTAACATAAAGCAATATCATATGTCAAGTGCGAATTCGGAAATATACAAAAAATCGGTCGCTCATAGCATAACCGGGTTATAAGCGACCGAAGTGGTGCGAGTGTTCATAACGGATTTGAATAAATACATTAAAAGCAAGCCATAACACACATATTCGGCACTCAAACCGCATATTTTCGTTCTTTCAAACACAAAATGGAGGAATATATCATGAAAAACGAAATTACTTACACAGAGATTAATGGCATCAACTACCCGAACCTCGCATTGCCGGAGCAACCGAAAAGCAACATCGGCAAATACGGACAGATGCGGCTTGACTTCTTGAAGAAGTATCGCAGGGGCACATACACTACCCTGCTGACCGAAGGAAGATTAGCGGCACACTTGTCTGCTGTAGACCAAGAAGTGCGCTCACAAGTCGAATATCTGACCGCAGAGTTAGCCAAGAAGCGCGGCATCGACGAAAACCTCAAAGCGAACAATACGCTTCTGTGGGTGCAAGAAATGAACAACTGTAAGGATTCTGCTGAGGATGCTGTACTTCGGGAGGTGGTTTATCAATGACGAGCATTATTAAAGAACTTCGGTACGGAAACTGACGGTATATTAGATAAGCCAGAGTTTTAGGAACTGCTCTGCTACATTACACGCCATCAAGCCGACCTCAAAGAAACCTTGACCGATAAGCAAAAGGTGATTTTTGACAAGCTGATAGATAACCGAATTGAGTTTGATAGTCTTGCTGAAGCGGCAATATTTGAATACGGCTTCAAACTCGGTACAAAGATTATGTTTGAAATGTTGGTGAAATAAAACAATTGATAGAGTAACTACCCACAGTATGCCATTCAGTGACATACTGTGGGTAGTATATTATTTGTCTAATGATGGGATATATTATCTAATTAATAGATATTATGTTGACAAACTGCTTTTGACGTGGTATAATATATTTTGTAATAATATATACAATGGGAAGGTGCTATTATGGCTGTAAGCTACAAAAAATTATGGAAACTTCTAATTGACAAAGATATGAATAAGACGGAGTTGCGAACTGCTACCGGTATTACTACAACTGCTCTTGCAAAGCTTGGGAGAAACGAGAATGTCAATACAGAGGTTCTTGTAAAAATATGTAAAGCGTTAGAATGTAACATTGAAGATATAATGGAAGTAGTAGAGGAGGATTAGTAATTATGTTCGATAAGAAATCGTTATCCGAAACCGATATCAGAACAAAATATATTACTCCTGCCATTGTTAATGCGGGATGGAATCCTATGTCTCAAATGCGAGAAGAATATGCAGTTACAAAAGGAAGAATCATTGCAAGAGGAAAAACCTGTAAGCGCGAAGCTCCTTTGAAGGCTGACTATGTCCTCTTTTACAAACCCAATAAGCCTATTGCCATTGTTGAAGCAAAGGACAACAAGCACACTATGGCTGACGGTATGCAGCAAGCTTTACAATATGCATCCATGATGAATGTCCCATTTGTATTCTCTTCAAACGGTGATGGATTTGTATTTCACAATAAGTATGTCACCGAGGGAGATGTCGAAGTAACACTCTCGTTAGACGAATTCCCATCTCCCGAAACATTGTGGGAAATGTATCATGAACAAAATCACATTAACCCTTCCCAAGACAAGATTATTGACGAACCGTATTATTCTGACAATCCCGACAAGCAACCTCGTTATTATCAGATGAATGCTATAAACCAAACAGTTGAAGCAATTGCCAACGGTCAAGATCGTATCTTGCTTGTTATGGCTACCGGAACAGGTAAAACATATACTGCGTTCCAAATTATTTGGCGCTTATGGAAATCGGGAATTAAGAAGCGTATTCTTTTCCTTGCCGATAGAACTGCGTTGATATCTCAAACCTTTACAAATGATTTTGCACCTTTCAAAGATAAAATGACCTGGGTCACAAAGCAGAATTTCGATACTGCTCATGAAATATATCTCGCGTTATATCAAGGATTAACGGGTGAAGATGAAGATGCCAACAGTCTGTTCAAACAGTTCAGTCCCGGATTCTTTGACCTAATTGTAGTTGACGAATGCCATAGAGGTAGTGCGAAAGCGGATAGTCAATGGAGAGAGGTGTTGGAGTATTTCAGTTCCGCAACTCAAATCGGTCTGACGGCGACCCCAAAAGAAACAAATACCGTATCCAATATCGACTACTTTGGAGACCCTATTTACACATACACCTTAAAACAAGGAATAGATGATGGTTTCTTAGCTCCTTATCGTGTTATTCGCGTGTTCTTTGATAAAGATATCGAAGGCTTTACTCCATATTTAGGACAGACCGATGATAATGGCGAAATCATTGATAACCGCATATATAACACATCAGATTTTGATAAAAACATTGTTCTTGCCCAAAGAACAAAATTGGTCGCTAAAACAGTATCGGATTATCTCAAAAAACACAACTGCCGCATGGATAAAACCATCTTCTTCTGCGTTGATCAAGAGCACGCAGACCGTATGCGGCAGGCTCTTGTCAACGAAAATGCAGATATGTGTGCAGTCGATGACAGATATGTTATGCGCATTACCGCAAATGATGAAGCGGGTGTAAAGCAACTTGATAATTTCCGTAATGTGGAAAGTACCTATCCCGTTCTCGTAACGACTTCTAAATTACTGTCTACTGGCGTAGATGTTCAATCCGTCAAGTATATTGTGTTGGACTCTAATATCCGCTCTATGACCGAGTTCAAACAGATTATCGGCAGAGGAACTCGTGTTCGTGAAGACTTAGGAAAACTATATTTCACGATTTTCGATTTCCGTGATGTTACCCGTCTTTTCCACGATCCTGATTTTGACGGACCGATTGAACAGCAAGACGATTTCCACCCTCAGGAACCAGGCCCAGGTCCTGATGAGCCGCCAACAGTCACGCCGCCGGACGGGGACAGAAAAAAGAAATACATGCTCGGCGATACAAGCGTTTCCGTAACGCAAAAGCACGTGCAGTATCTTGATAAAAACGGCAACCTCATTACCGAAAGTCTCATTGACTATACGAAACATAATGTCCGCAATAAATACGCGTCAATGAACGATTTCCTCACCGCTTGGAGTGATGCAGACCGTAAACAGACAATCGTTGATGAGCTTGAGAAGCGTGGCGTATTCTTTGACGACCTTTGCGACGAGGTTGGAAAAGATCTCGATCCCTTTGATATGATTCTGCATATCGTTTTTGACCAGCCGCCGCTGACAAGGAAAGAACGCGCAGAGAACGTTCGCAAACGCAATTACTTCACCAAATACGGCAAGCAAGCGGCAGAGATTTTGGACGCTCTCTTGACAAAATATGCGGATAGCGGCCTTACCGATCTTGAGAATGTTGACGTGCTCAAAGTCGATCCTATCAAACAATATGGAACACAGGTATATATTGTTAATACGATTTTCGGCGGTATTGCAAAATTCCGCGAAGCAATAAAAGAATTGGAAGCGGCAATTTATGCTGCGTAAGGAGTAAACACTATGGCAATGTCCACTATGATAAAATCACTGGAAGACATTATGCGTAAGGACGCAGGTTTGAACGGTGATGCGCAGTATATTGAACAGATTACCTGGCTTTTATTCTTAAAAGCATTTGATGCCAAAGAAATGGAATGGGAGTTTCGTCCCGACTATAAGGGGGTAATTCCGCCGGGCTACCGTTGGAGAGATTGGGCGGCGGACAAAGAAGGTACCACGGGTGACGCTTTAATCAAGTTTATCGACGAACTTTTTGACAAGCTCAAAAAATTGGATACGTCCGACGGCGATATGCGCAAATTTGTTGTTCGTAATGTGTTTGAGGATATCAACAACTACATGAAGTCCGGTGTCTATCTCCGTCAGCTTATTAACCGTATCAATGAGAAAGTTGATTTTATTGATGCAACGCAAAAGCATACTTTTAACGAGCTTTACGAAGGCATGCTCAAGGATTTGCAGAGCGCAGGTCGTGCCGGAGAATTTTATACACCCCGTCCCGTAACCAACTTCATTGTGGAAAAAGTTGATCCGAAACTCGGTGAAATTGTTCTTGACCCTGCTTGCGGCACCGGCGGATTCCTTACAAGTACCATTGCACATATCGGCAGTGCAAAAACAGTTGAAGAATTTGAAACCTTGCAAACATCTATCAACGGTTGGGAGAAAAAACCGCTTCCGTATCTGCTTGCTATGACCAACTTGATTCTGCATGATATTGAAATCCCGAAAATAAAACATATCAATTCGCTCAACCGTCCTCTTTCCGACTATTCTGCAAAAGACCGTGTAGATGTAATCGTGGCAAATCCTCCTTTCGGCGGTGCGGAAGATGTGGCAGTCAAGCAAAATTTCCCGAGCGAATTTCAGACAAGCGAAACTGCTGATCTCTTTATGGCACTGATTATGAATCTGCTGAAAGACGGAGGCAGAGCCGGTGTTATTCTGCCCGACGGATTTATGTTCGGAGATGGTGTGAAAAACACAATCAAAGAGAAGCTTTTGAAGGAATACGGATTACATACGATTATCCGTTTGCCGCAGGTGTTCAAACCGTATGCGAGCGTCAATACCAATCTTTTGTTCTTCAAAAAAGGTGTTGTCAGTCGTGGCGTATGGTTCTATCGTCTTGACTATCCGGAAGGTGTTAAGAGCTTCTCCAAGACCAAGCCGATGCAGGACAAGCATTTTGATCCCGTTCGTGAATGGTGGGATGACAAACACGCTATCGTAGTTGACGGCTTTGACAAGGCACGCTTCTATACGCCCGAAGAATTAGAGGCACTGAACTACGATTTTGATAAATGCTGTCCGTTTCCTCATGTGGAAGAAGAGATTCTTGAGCCGAAGGACTTGATTGCCCGATATGAAGCGGAACGCACCGAACTGAATGCCTCTATCGATCGTATCTTGGCAAGCATCACCGCAAAATTGGAGGGTAATGAATGACGGCACAAGAATTAAAAAACTCCATTTTGCAGTTGGCGGTACAAGGCAAGCTTGTACCACAATGTAAAGAGGACGAACCGGCATCGGAATTGTTGAAGCGCATACGTGCCGATAAAGAGAAAGTCGAAAAAAAAGAAAAGCCGTTGCCCGAAATAACAGAAGATGAAATTCCGTTTGATATTCCGGAAAGTTGGGAATGGGTTAGACTCGGCGAAATGGTTTCAGTAATTAGTGGAACATCATATAAATCAAGTGATGTACGCACATATGGACTAAGAATTTTACGAGGCGGGAACATTCAAGAATCAAAAGTGGTTTTTTGCGCCGATGATGTCTTTTTGCCAGAAACATTTTTTGATGAAGAAAAATCCATAAAAAATGGTGATGTTCTTATTGTTGCTTCCACTGGAAGTAAGACCGTAATTGGGAAACCGGGATTTGTTTATCAGTCTAATGAAAAGTCACAAATTGGAGCGTTTTTAAGAATAGTTCGTCCGCATTCACAGCAAATGTATGACTTTATCCGAGTTATTTTTAATAGTGAGTTTTACAGGAATCACATTCGAACAAAAGTGCAAGGGATGAATATTAACAATGTTCGATCGGAGCATATTACAGAATTTTTAGTTCCCATTCCTCCTCTTGCAGAACAAAAGCGAATTGTGGCAAAAATCGAAGAATTGATGCCTATGGTTGAGGAATACGGCAAGGCAGAAGAACAGTTAACCAAACTGAATGCAGAATTTCCGGAAAAGCTCCGTAAATCCATTTTGCAACAAGCCGTTCAAGGTAAGCTCACCGAACGTGATCCAGCCGATGAACCCGCCTCCGAACTTCTCAAACGCATTAAGACGGAGAAAGAAGCTCTCATGAAATCCGGCAAAATCAAAAAAGAAAAGCCTCTGCCGGAAATTACAGAGGACGAAAAGCCGTTTGATATCCCTGATACTTGGGAGTGGGTAAGATTATTGGAAGTTATTGATGTTCGCGACGGAACTCATGATACTCCGAAATATTTCCCAAATGGGTATCCACTTATTACGGGGAAAGATTT
>ERZ506931.179-NODE-179-length-29912-cov-5.090230_pt1 | contig 29912 bp, 29 predicted proteins | sample MGYA00512902_ERZ506931 | MGnify/ENA metagenome assembly ERZ506931 | reverse complement strand
AGCAGATATGAACTCCGCCGTCGGGCGTGTTTCCCGCAGAGCCCGCAACCGCGGCAACTAAGATTTTGGAAAATTGGTCGAAGAAAACCACGCCGACCAACAACAACGCGTACCACATAGATTAAAGAATTTCTCCGTTTCTTACTCGCTTTAACATATCCGATTTAAGGGCGTAAAGTCCGTCCGACAAATCGACTTTGAAAATATGCGGCTGATCCAGACGTTTGTATTCGTCCCAGAAAGTATCTACGTCTTTTTTGGCGTAAGCCGATATATCGGCGAGTTTGGGGAAGTCGTAAACCGATTTTCCGTTTTCGACCACTTTTACGGGCAGTTCGCGTACGGTATAATCGGTGAAAGTCGTAGACTTCCAGCGTTCGGTCGGGTGATAGACGGTAAGGGGTTTCGTAAAGTCGATTTTTTCGTCGCGAAGCGCGATCAGGTCGGCTTCGGCTTTACCCGTAGCCCCGTCGTATATCCGGTAAACCGTCTTGAAGCCGGGGTTGGTTATCTTTGCGGTGTTGTCCGAAACTTTTATTTTCGGAATGAGTTTGCCGTCTTTTTCGACCGCCGCGAGTTTGTAAACTCCTCCGAGAGAAGGCATATCCGCGCTCGTTATGAGTTTCGTGCCTATGCCCCAACTGTTTATTTTCGCGCCCTGTTGTTTAAGACTCTGAACGAGTCTTTCGTCCAGGTCGCCGGAAGCGCAGATAATCGCGTCGGGATAACCGGCGTCGTCGAGCATTTTTCTCGCCATCTTCGTAGCGTATGCCAGATCGCCCGAATCTATACGTATTCCGAGCGGTTTTTTGCCTTTCGCCCTGAGTTCGTCAAAGACCTTTATCGCGTTGGGAATACCGCTTTTTAAGGTATCGTAAGTGTCTACCAGAAGCAGGGTGGCGTCGGGGTATACGTCCGCGTAAGCGCGGAAGGCTTCGTATTCGGACGGGAAGTCCATAACCCAACTGTGGGCGTGCGTACCGGCAACTTTAACGCCGAATTCCTTGCCTGCAAGGACGTTTGACGTCGACGAACATCCGCCTATAATCGCCGCCCTTGCGCCGTATATACCGGCGTCGGGGCCCTGTGCGCGGCGAAGTCCGAACTCCATAACGTTGTCGCCCTTGGCTGCGGCGGTTATTTTAGCCGCCTTCGTCGCGATAAGGGTCTGATGATTTATTATGTTAAGAACGGCGGCTTCGATAAGTTGCGCCTGAATGACGGGCGCTTTTACGGTGAATATCGGCTCGCCGGGGAAAACGACCGTCCCTTCGGGAACGGCGTATATATCGCCCGTGAATTTAAGGGTTTTCAGATATTCTAAAAAGCCGTCGTCAAAAATGCCGAGCGAACGGAGGTATTCGATTTCTTCGTCGTCGAAGTTGATGCCGAGTACGTAGTCTACGGCTTGTTCGAGCCCCGCCGACAGCGAATACGTTATTAATTCGTTTTGTCTGAAAAACACGTCGAAAACGGCTATCTGGTCTTTTTTGCCTTTAAGATAATAGCCGTTCATCATCGTGAGTTCGTATAAATCGGTCAAAAGAGTTAAATTTCTTTTCTGCATATTTTGCCTTGAATTATACTTAAATCGATTTATCGTCTTTGTTGTAATTTTTAAGTTCGGGAAGTGGTTCGGATTCTTCTTTGATTTGTTTTTCGAGTTTTTCTTGTCTTACGTCGTCGTAAGTTTTGTAGTTCGGGTCGTCTTCGGCGCGCTTTACGATGAGTTTATCCGACTTCATAATCATAAGCACGACGACGGCGAGCGCGCAGAACAATACGTCTACGAGAATTACCCACCACTTGATTACGCGGATAAGCAGAATAGTCGCGCCTATCATGGCGAGCATCAACGCCACGGCGGTTTCGTATCCGCCCTTAACGACTACGCCGTATACGAGAAATACGAGCGCAAGCCCGAAAATGAGTATCAGAAGACAAAGTTTCCACGGTTCGGCGTTCACCACGTTGAAAACTGCGAGCAGTAAGCCGACTATCGAAAAAACGATTACGGCAGCCGCCGCTATCAAAGCGGCTTTGAGCATTTTGGAAAGATTCTTTTTCATTTTTTGCTCCTTTATCGGGATATTATACCCCGACGATAAAGAAATATCGGCGGAAAAAACCTCCACCGATAATATTTTATCATAAATCTCTTAAAATTACAATCGTTTTACGCAAAAACTTTAACTCATCCGTCGGCTACGCCGCCACCTTCCCTGCAAGGGAAGGCAAGACCGTGGTTTAGCATTTCGTCTTGTATTGCGGCATCCTGACGGACGGGGCTGCGGTAAGTCGATCGTAGATATCGTTGCATACGTCTTTGAAGTGCTTGTTTACGTCGTGGTTGTCGTAGCGTATAACCGTTACTCCGAGCGAGTTGAGTTTTTGAGTGCGAATCCTGTCTTTTTCTTCCGCTGCCGGCTCGTAATGTTCCGAACCGTCGATTTCTATGGCGATTCTTTTTTCGGCGCAATAAAAATCAACGACGTACTCGGAAATAACGTATTGTCGGCGTATGGTCCACGGCAAGGCTTTCAGACAAGCGTACCAAAGTCGTCGTTCTTGCGGTGTCATTGCTTTGCGAAGATTTCGAGAAATCGTTTTCAATTTCGGATTGTTGAAATCGTATTTGTTTTCGGTGTTTTGCATATTGTCTTCTATCCCGAATCGGTGAGTTTAACTTATAAAATTTTCGCTTTGTTTTTAGTGCGTCGGTTGTTTCTTGCCTTCCCTTGCAGGGAAGGTGGCGCGCATGGCGCGACGGATGAGTCATCTTACCGTGATTTCGGCGGCGGACAGAATTTCGCCGCTTTCCAAAAGTAAATTGCCGTTCGGCAATACGTCTTTCGCAACGCCTTCGTAGGTTTCGTCGCCGCGTATGATTTTGATTTTTTTACCCAGAATTCCGAGCGACTGCCTGTATTCGTCAATCGTGTACTTTTGGTATAAATTATACGCGAGAGTTGCCGTAAACGTATCGATATCCGCCTTACGCCCCGTTATTTCGTAAACCGAAGTCGCGGTGTTTTTCAATTCCGCGGGCAGGGGGTTGCTAAGATTTACGCCGATGCCGACGATAGATCTGGCGACCGTATCGCCCTCGAAAACGTTCTCTATTAAAATTCCGCAAATTTTTTTATCGCCTACGAAAATATCGTTGGGCCACTTTATCGTGGCGGTTACGTCGAACGCCGCAAGAGTTTTTACCACCGCCACGGCTGCCGTTATCATTATCGAAAAACTCTCTTCCGCCTTGCAGGGGTATAGCCGCAAAAGCGAGAGATACGCGCCGCCCTTTTCGCAAGAGAACGAACGCCCCTTGCTGCCTCTGCCGCCGCTTTGTCTGCGGGCGATCATAAGCACGTCTTCGGCAGGGTCTTTAAGTTTTTTAAGTTCGTCGTTCGTGGACGCCACTTCGTCAAAAATTATCGTCTTCATTCTGAAATATCTTATCTACCGCTTCTTTCGCGGTGTCGTACGAAAACCCCTTCGACAGTAAATATTTATAGCATTTAAGCGAGTTTTCGCGTGTTTTTTCTTTTGTCCTGGAATACTTTTCGGCAACGGCGAGTGCGGAAGGCAATTCGTCGCCCAAGTTGTCGAGCGCAGCCGACATATCTTCGTCCGATACTCCTTTACGCTTCAACTCCATTGCGATCAGCCTTTTGCCTTTGTTTTTTGAAACGCTTTTCGCGTAGTCGGCGGAATAGTCCGCGTCGTCGATAAACGAATACGAAGCCATTTTTTCGATAACCCCGTCTATCGTCTTGTCCAGGTAACCTTTGGTCGTAAGATAGTCGCGCACTTGTTTCTCGGTCTTTTTGGAGCGTGAAATAAAATTCAACGCTTTGTCGAAAGCGCGCGATTTTTCGCTGTCGGCTTGTATCTCGTCCAACTTTTCTTTTTCTATTTCCGTTCCGATTTTAAGTCGGTAACGCATTACGGTTTCGAGTTCGAGTCCGCAATAAAAGGCGTTGTCGAGATAGATACTGCACCTCGTCGGATTTTTCACCTGCGGTTTTATGTCCGTAATCTTATTCATAGGCGTAATATCCTTCCGAGATTTTGTCGATTTCGGCTTTGCCGATAAGTAAATCGTTAATAGCGGCAACGGTTTTTCCGCTCGGTTTTTTAACGGCGATTTTAACCTGTACGTTTTGACGGAAATCGGTTGACAGCACGGTTATCGGGTTGTTTTGCGTAAATTTCAGAAAGTGGGAATACGCGTCGTAGTTAAACGAAATTCCGTAAACGTCAGACGGGTAGAAATCGATTTTGCCCGCAAGCCTTATTGCGGACGATACCGCGCCCGAATAGGCTCTTACCAGACCGCCTGCGCCGAGTTTTATCCCGCCGAAATATCTCGTAACCACGGCTATGACGTTGTATAAGCCGTTGTTTTTGATTGCTTCCAGCATAGGTTGCCCCGCCGTACCCTGCGGTTCTCCGTCGTCGGAAAATCTCGCCGCGCCGCTTCGCAGAATGAAAGCGTAGCAATTGTGCGTGGCGAACGGGTGATTTTTTTTGACGACCGACAAAACTTCGCGGGCTTCTTCTTCGGTTTCGACTTTTTTTATAAGGCAGATGAACTTCGAACGTTCGATTATCGTTTCGTCAGTCGCCTCTGCTTTGATTTCCGAGTAAAAAGAATCCATAGAGATATATTAACATTTATCCGCGTTTAAGTCAAAAGAATAACGGGCGATAAAACCGTAAGAATGAATAAGCGCAGACCTTTATTTGGGCTTGAATACGGTTTCGCGGTAGATTTCGTTTTCGGTTGATATGTCGCGGTTGAAGTTTTGTTTGATATATCGCAGCGCCTTGTTTACGTATAAATTGTAAGTGTTGCCCGTTCCGACTTTCTCGGAACACAAAAGTATCTGTACGAATAATTTTTTATATTCTCAAAAATGCTTGACAAGGAGTTTTGACGAGTGTATAATGAAAATGCCGAAATGGGAGAAGCGGTACGAACCGCTTGTAAATTCTCTTTCGGGACAATCGAATACTTGTCGGCAAAACCGTCGTGAGGCGGTGACGCAAAGCCAAGGAACTTTTTTGTAAACGACGTATCGTCTTGAGGGAGACCGCGATAAGGCGAGCCTGCGTTTGATAAATAAAAAGAGTGCGCCCGGTTGCAATATAGTATCTTACGGATACTAAATTGCAACCTTTTTTTATTCCGAAAATCATTAGTAATGGCACTATAACCGTGCGGACGGGGAAAAGACGGGCTAAAAAAGAACAAACAGGCTGCAAGCCGTTTGAAATAAAAAAATTATGGAGGGCGTCAGAAATGACACAACACAAATCCGAAAGAAAGAACAACAGGAAAACAGCGGTTATCATAGCTTTGTTACTTGCATTAATCGCACTTATGTGCTTGGGAGGATACACCTTCTCCAAGTACGTGACACACGGCAACGGCACGGGTACGGCGCAGGTTGCCAAATGGGGTTACACCGTAGACGTAGATACTTCCGGAATTTTCGGCGAGCAGTATAAGAAAGAAGCGGGTGATTTCAGCACGATAACCACCGCAAACGACGGACTTTCCGTTAAAACGGATACTGCCGGCAAAAAAATCGTTGCACCCGGAACGACCGGTTCTATGACCTTTAAGGTTGGCGGCAAGGCGGAAGTTAAAGCAAGACTTTATATGGGTATAACGCCGAACCACGATGTCGTACTTAAAATACAGAAAGCCGGAGAAGCGGAAATAGTTTATAATCCCGTTAAGTGGACGCTTAAAAAGAACGGTGTTGTCGTATCCGGTGCGCAAAACGTAACTCTTATTGAAATCGCCGATAAACTTAATCATGAACCTGTCAGCGTAGGCGGAACATACGAAGCAGGCACCGAAGTACCCGAAACGACTTACGAACTCAGTTGGGAATGGGCGTTTGAAGGAACGGAAACCTTTACCGGTATAACCGTTAATGAACTCGACACAATTCTCGGTCAGCGCGCCGACAATGCAGCTTTTACGTATGCAGGTTGGACGATTAACGAAGCCGTTACGAACATTGAGTTTGTCCTTGATGTAAAGGTAGAGCAGGTTGCATCCTAATTTCCGAAAGGGAATAAAACACGAATAAAGTTTATCTCCGCCCGCCGACGGCGCGGCAACGCGGCGGCACGCAGGCGGGGAAAATCTTAAACGTTCATACTTGAAAAATGAAATATGACTTTAAGTTGACCAAAAATCCCCATGCGGGCAAAATAAAGACGGTGAAAGGCGCCAAAAGGGTTTTTAACCTTGACGGCGACTTATTGTGTTTTTTAAAAAAGGGCAGGTTATATGACCTTAACGCAAAGGTTATCGCGCCTTGCGTGAGCGTGAAAGGGCATTCCGAAGAAGAGATAGCCAAAACGCGCGGATATTGCGAAGACGGGAAAAAGGTTTATTTTTACGGCGAAGAAACGGGAATAATAGAAAAGCGCGACCGTTTTATAGCGATATTGATATTTTTTATCGTGCTGATGGTGGCGGCAATAGTGGCAATGTCTGTTACGACCTGCATCGCGGAGAAAAACAAGATTAAAGAAGTTACCATAATCGATAAAGACGGCAGATGGGAAGCAGACGCAAAGCTCGATATATTCGGGGATGAACTGCTTAAACCCGGAGCAAAAGGCGAATATCTTTTTGTGGTGAACAATCCGAACGCGTTCAGATTGAAATGCGATATTAAGATAAGTTTTACATACGGAAACGAAACGGAAAATCTTCCGATAATAATATATGCGCTTACGGTAAACGGTAAAAAAACAGAGATTAATAAAACGGAGAACGGATACTACGTAAATGACGTGGTTATAAACGAAAACGCAAAAAATCCTTTTATGCTTGCGTGGGAGTGGAAGTTTGATGGCGAGAGCGACGAGAAAGACACCGAAGCGGGACAGAAGGGCGAAAAATACGAGTGCGGAATTTTTATAACCGCCGAGGAAATTTAAGGTGAACCGAGATGGCTGAAGTAAATACTTCTACAAAAACGGGCGGTACGAGCGAAAGCAAGAATCCTCGCGGCAGAGTTTTTTCTGCTATATGGCGGGTGATGCTGATACTTCTCGCAGCTGTCTTAGCGATATCGGCGTGTACGCTCGCTTACGATAAATTCGTGAAAAAATCTAAAATACCTTCCGTGTTCGGGTATTCTATGCTGATTATAGCTTCGCCGTCTATGACTGGTGCGATAGAAGCGGGCGATGCGATTATAATAAAAAATTCCGATTCCTACGCGGTGGGCGACGTGATAACGTATTTTCCCGCGGACGAAAGTTTTTCGGTAACGCACAGAATAGTGAGAACGGAAGGCGACAAGTTTTACACTAAAGGAGACGCTAATCAGAGCGAAGACTCCGACCCTGTGTTAATAGAGCAGATAGTGGGAAAAGTCGCCGTAAAGCTGGATAAGGTCGGATATTTTATAGAATGGCTGAAATCGCCCGTAGGAATAATTTTTGCGGCAACATTCATAGTGTTGTTGATTCTGATAATAGTTATAGAAGACAAACGGAGAGGGAAGACGGGCTCTGCTGATCCCGAAAGCAAGTGAAAACAAATTTTAGGGATCGTGCAGAAGTCGCGGCGGGCAATCCCGAAAAAAACGAACCGCGTTAACGGAGAAAAAAAGATGTTAAGAAACGAAGGGACAAAAAAGATAAATGGCGCAAGATCGTTTTTTGCGCTCGTTATTCTTTTCGCAGTTCTTCTCGTTTCGGCGAGCGGCGTTTCTTTTGCGAAAAATCTTTCCGCCTCGACCGGAGACGACAATGCGCAGGTTTCGGCTCTGATTATAGATTTACGGGTAAGTTCTTCTGATAATCTGATGATTGATTGCGGACAGGAAATCATGACCGCCGAGTATAACTTTACGGTTACGAATACAAAAGACGGGAAAACGGCTGAAACGTCGTTCAAATATGACGTGATCGTGACGTTTCCGGAAGCATTGCCCGAAGGCATTTCTATAACCGTGGACGGAAAGATCGGCACGGCTTCGTCGGACAGAAAAAAGGTTACGATTAAAGACGTCGGGCGTTTTGCGGCGGGAAATTCGCAAACGCACAATCATAGTCTTGTTTTTTCCGTAGTTAACGAAGGCTTCTTGTTGCGGGACTACGTTTTTGCTAATATAAGCGTTTCGGTGCGAGCCGAGCAGGTTTGTTAAACGAACGGAGAAAGTATATGAAAAATTTCACGAAAAAAATTCGAAGTAAAAGTATAATCGTATTACTCTCTCTGCTTTCGGTGTTTTTTGTTCTTTCCGTAACCTTCACCATGAGCAAATACGTGATAGAAAAGCAGGTAGGAAATATTACTTTGAACTTAACGAGCGTAGACACGCTTATATCGGGTTTGCAACTCAGAAATACTTTGGGTACTTCCGTGACGGAAGTCGTATTCGGGAAAACGGACGATTACGAGAGCGAAATCGTCGGAATCGAGCCGACAAACGTCGACCTGAAAAAAACGGGTAAAATAAAACTGTACGTTAAGGGAACGAAAGCGTATATTCTTTCAAACCGAAAAATTTACGCCAATCCGGATTCCTATCACACGTTTTTCGAACTTAAGGAACTGACGTCCGTCGATTTTTCCAACTTCGAAACCGGAATGGTCACGAATATGCGCGGTATGTTTCGCGGTTGCACCAAGTTGACGGAGGTGAAAAACATCTCCTCGTGGGATACCAAAAACGTCGAGGATATGGAGTTCTTGTTTCGTGATTGTCCTTCTTTGACGACGCTTGACCTTTCCGGCTGGAACACCGCAAAAGTAAAAATACTCTACGGAACGTTCTATAATTGCGTCGGTCTTACTTCGCTTGACGTTTCCGGTTGGAATACTGCCTCCGTAAAAAACATCGGCGACACCTTCTATGGTTGCAGCGGTCTTACATCGCTTGACGTTTCTAATTGGAATATCGATAAAGCCACGCAGATGCACTATATATTCTACAATTGTTCTTCCTTGACTTCGCTTGACGTTTCAAAATGGAATACCGCAGGCGTTGCCGATATGTCGGGTACGTTTTTCGGCTGTTCTTCCCTGACGTCGCTTAATGTTTCTTCATGGGATACCGCAGGCGTCACCGATATGAGCCATATGTTCAGAAATTGCGGCAGTCTTACTTCGCTTGATGTTTCTTCGTGGGATACCTCGGACGTTGCTAATATGAACAATATGTTTTTGGGGTGCGGCAGTCTTACTTCGCTTGACGTTTCTTCGTGGGACACAGGCAAAGTCAGCAATATGCGCAATTTGTTTCGCGATTGCAACAAACTGACAGCGATAGACGTTTCTTCGTGGAGCACCGAAAGTGCTACGGATATGTTTTGTATGTTTTACGGTTGCGGCAATCTTACTGCGCTTGACCTTTCCTCGTGGAACACCGGAAACGTTACAGATATGAGCCACATGTTCCTTAGTTGCGGCAGACTCGTTTCCGTATACGTCGGCAGCGGCTGGAATACGGATAACGTGTCCTCTTCCGGTAAGATGTTTGAGCAATGCAAAAAACTTAAGGGAGGACAAGGTACTTCTTACGACAGCGCGCATACAGACAAAGCTTACGCCCGCATAGACGGCGGAACGGGGAACCCGGGTTATTTTACGGATATAGCGGATAAACCGTGAAAGCGGATTCGATTATAATTGCATAACACCGATATTCGGCGGGAGTTTATTGCGGACTTTCGCCGATTTTTCATAAAAAAGCGTCTAAAATTTGCAAAAGTTCGGAGCAGATGATATACTTAAAATCGGTCAAAAAATTCGACGGAAATCTTTTTATAGATTTCGGAGAAGGCAATTCGGTGCAGGACCTCGGCGACTAATATTATTGTATATCGAATAAAACAAAAGTCGAGTACAACTTTTTGCCATACAATAATTGTTAGCTTTATTATAGAGTAGCTCGCTTACGGCAAGTAGCTATTTCGTCAATTATGCACATTGCCGACAGGTTTTACGCCTGTCGGCTTTTATTTTGCGCTTTGTCTATTTTACCAAAAAAATGTACACAATACTCAATAAGACATAGTGTACTTGACAAATACAATTATTTGTGCTAAAATATAGAAAAACAGAGGAGGAGTTTTACATGTTGGCAATACCGGATGAAATAAAGATTTGTACGGGTTACAAGTATAAAGATACTGTTATTGATGTATTTACATCGACAGATATATTGAGAGATGTACAGCCGATATATACGACGCTACCCGGATGGAATTCTTCAACGGCAGGTATCACAAAATATGAGGAGCTTCCTGCAAATGCTCGTAAATATATTGAATTTATCGAGCAATCAACAGGCGTTGCGGTAAAATATATCGGAACAGGTCCGTCGCGCAATGACTTGATTTGCAGATGAAGTATATTATAGAAAGGATGTGATACCAATGGTTTGTGAATAATAAAACGATTATCTAGGTTCAGACAGTTTTGTTTGCTCTTGCAAAACACACCAACATATTTTTTTAGTCAAATATGATTGCATATCTTGTGATATTAAGAGGCATCATATGTTTAAATTAAAAAGATTTATTATCGCAATTCTTGCAATATGCATCGCAGCGATCTCTTCAATTCCAGTGTTTGCTATGTCACAAAGCGAGTCGACGGTAAAAAGCAAGCAGAGCATTGTCTTGGAGGATAAGGTTGATAGTATCAGCATTGATGGTATAAAACGAACAATTAATAAGATTAAAAATGTTCAAGATTTTTCTGGAGATACATATCAAGTAGTAGAATGTTCTCCAAAGGGATATTTGATTTATCATCCGGCAACAGCAGTTGTTGTTGAGTCTTCTCCATCGTCGTATTCTCCTTTTTTGGAATATGACGGGAACAATTTGTTTTATGGTGGTCCAACAGAATATTATATAAAAACCGAAAATGAGTATGTACATACTGTGATCAATGAAACAATCACCTTACCGGTGGATATTGAACGCATGCGTCTAACATCGATAGAAATATCCGATAAGTTGGAGGCTGTAAAGGATGTTGCTTTATTAGACTATATGGCTACTGGAAATCAACTTGCGTATGCAACATCGAAACAAGCAAGCACAGGTGCTCGTGGTGGTAAGCTATCTTCTGGACGAAGTAAATTGGTTTAAAGGGCTGACACAGTGTGGGTACTTTGAAGGACCTGATGGTGATGATACATATGGATGTTGTGGTTTTATTGGCCTAAATATCATCTATGCATTCTTTGACAAATTTGTAGATACAAAGTATATGCCAGATTCATATTGGACATCAACTAGCAAAACATTGCTTAAGAACTGGGATGATTCTTTCACAAAAGTGCTACATGATTTGGATCCTAAAGATGGTACGACATCTATGCATATTCATTCTGTATCAAAACAATATTTAAAAAACGAAAGCATCACCGATATTGATCACACAAGTAGATACTGGGGATTTTTTAGTGCAAATACCATAAAGGGAATTCTTGATAACGGTTATCCTGTTGAGTTGTTTGGCAATCTTGCCGATCCTCCTAATTATAATGGAAACGGAAAAAAAGGTGGTCATGCGGTTGTCGCTTATCAATACACAACAACATCCGGAACACAATATGTGTGCCATTATGGATGGGATGGCTATACAGAAGTTACTATTGTGGGAACATTAGGTAGCATATACGCAATGGAGGTTAAGTAACATGTCATATGCCAAAAGATTCTTTATGATTAGTGGTATTCCTATCATTTTTGTTATGCTATTACTTTTGGCTTCTTGCAAAGAAACCGACAAACAAATTACAATCACCGCAAAAAACTTGTTTGATGGTACTTATGCCTCAATTGATGTAATGGGACATGATGTTTTACCGGGTTCTTTAGAATCAACGGGATATGTAACATTTAAATCATCAAAATCTCTTGATAGTATTTTTGATGATTTGAAAGATAACGAGGAGTTTAGTGTATATAAATATTCTAATTCTCTATTATTTGAACTCCAAATGGATGGATATTCGAATTATTATTGTCTCTCAAAAGCCGGTGCAAGATATTTGTTTGGAAGTTTGCAATGCAATATAATAGTTGATATTTTAAATGATACGAGTCGTAGTACAGAACAAATATTATTACCGATCTATTTAATTACGGATGAACTAATACTTGGTGGCGAAAGGCCGTATTACACCCTGTATGTGAACGCAGACTACAAAACAAGTGGTACAATAGACGAGTTTGTTTCATTCTATCAAAACTGCAAATGGTATAACGCCAAAAAACACGACGGCCTAATAATTGTTGAAACTGCACCGGACACCAATGGGACGAAAAATGAATCGTTTGCAATTAGGTTCACGGAAAAAGATGGACAAATGTATTTTGCAATTCTGTACGAATAATAAACCTCAAAAAAGAGATGGTTTAGTCGATTGTTTTTTGGTGGGGATAATTAGGTGTTATAAAGATTGGATGGGAAAGAAGGTGTCAAAAATTACGGTAGCAATACTGCTTTAAAAGATGTTGTATAAGTAGAAGTCTACCTGTGATTATGAAGCGCAAAAGCACGGCGAACCCACATAAGCTTGCTGATATTGATATTGTTGAGACGCATAGGCATATTCTCAGTGGCTATATTGACAGCGGTTATAATTGCAAATAATGATTTAAAAACACTTCCCTAAGAACGAAATTTAGTCCGAATGGCAAATTAAAACCCTTGAAAACATTGCGTTTTCAAGGGTTTTTCTTGCGCTTTGTCTATTTTACCAAAAAATGTACACAATACTCAATAAGACATAGTGTACTCGATAAATACAATTATTTGTGCTAAAACATAGAAAAACAGAAGGGGAGTTTTACATGTTGGCAATACCGGATGAAATAAAGAAAGCAATTCGGCAAAAAAAGGTGCGGAGGGTAGTCCTTTTCATTACTACTGTGCTTCTGATGGCGGTTGTAATCATAATGTTTGAAAAGAGCGCAAGTTCTTTTTCCGAGAATCTTACCGCATTTAAGTCTGTGCTTTATCCCGTGCTTCTGATTTCATCTGTTTTTATCTCAAAAGTTTATCGTATCTTTACCGACACCGATTATTGCGGCGTGGTAAAGAAAGTGAAAGTGAAAACGGTAACAGATAACAAATCTGTCGCCAAGCCGACACGGGAACAGATGTACAGAAAGAATATAATATACCTTACAATCGAGGATGAAGCGGGAAAAACATTCCGAAAAAAGGCAGCCGAAACTCCGATCACTCCGAAGTCGGATTCAGAGGCATACAAGGTCGGAGATACAGTTTTGCATCTGCATGGCACCGGCATTACCGTTGTACTCCCTACCGCGGCAGACACGCGTTGCCACGGTGCTATGTGCGGCGGCTCAAATGACAAAATGAGCGATATTTGCGAACATTGCGGATTACCGCTGATTAAATCAATAGGAGGATTGCAAAAATGAAAGGCAAGAACATAGTCGAGAAGTATTTTCATCAGAAAGATTTTTCCATAGCAGAAATTATCGTGCTGATTTTAGCTGTAGCTTCGGCAATCGTGGCGATATTCATTCAGGGAGGAGGTCCTATAGGGCTGCCTGCATTGCTTGTCTGCATTTGTGCTTTCAGCATTATTCATTCCAAAAAGATAAAAGATGATGAAATCGAGCAGATAATTAAAAAAATAAAAGAGGATAATAAGATACCGGATGCCGACTACACAATTGAGGGATATGAACTGAAAAACACAGCAGTCAGAAAAAGAAAAGACGGAAAGCTGATTTCTCCGGATTATTATGTTACCGAGATAAGAACTTCTACCGACGGCAGCATGATTTTTAATGTCTATGCCATAAATCTCATCGACTCTTCTGTGGAAATGACTTCTCATAGCGTAAGCGGCAACGGAAAGGTGACTCTGGTCGAGGAGACTGTAAAGACGAGCAAAGGACCTGCCAAAATGTCATATCTCAGGCTTGACGAGAGCTGCACTATACCCGTTACGCTTAATGACTATAAATCATCGCAACTAATCGAAAGCATCTGCAACTGATATAAGTGCAATAAAAACCCGAGGCGGCGCCTCGGGTTTTGTATTTTATCATATCGTATTACTGCCCGTTGAAAAACGGGTTGTCGGGGAATTCGCTCTTTTTCTGCTTTGCTTCTTCCTCGCGGCGCAGGCGCTCTTCCTCATCGCGACGGCGGGCTTCTGCTTCCGCCTCTTCGCGCTTCTTGTTTTCCTCTTCGCTTCTGCGCTGTTTTTCTTCCGTGAGCTTGAGAATTTCTTCTTCGGAAGCGTTCTCATCCATATATGCTTTAAACTGAACATCATCCATTGTTTCATGCTTCACAAGGAAGTCGGCGATGAAATCGAGGCGTTCTCTGTTTTCGGAGAGGATACGCTTTGCATTTGCATAAGCCTCGTCGATAATTCTCTTGACCTCGCGGTCGATGATTGCCGCTGTTTCATCGGAATAATCGCGCTCCGCACTGAAATCTCTGCCGAGAAATACCTCATCGCTTGAGTTATCGGAACCGAAATGAACATTGCCTATCACATCGCTCATGCCGAGCTTGGTGACCATTTTTCTTGCCGTCTGTGTGGCGCGGAGAATATCATTGGAGGCACCGCCGGAAATATCGGCAAATACCAATTCCTCTGCCGCCCTGCCGCCGAGAAGCATTGTTATCTGCTCTTTCAGCTCATTCTTATAAACGCTGAACTTATCCTCCTCCGGAACATTGAGTGTATAACCGAGAGCATTGCCGCTCGGAATGATAGATATCTGACGAACAGGATCCTGTGTAGGCAGGATATGAGCAAGGATAGCATGACCCGCTTCATGATAAGCGGTCTTTCGCTTTTCTCCGGGCTTCATCTTCAGGTTTTTCTTCTGTGTACCCGTTGTAATCTTGAGATAAGCCTCACTTATATCGTTCATACCGATGAGAGCTTTAGACTTTCTTGCCGCCAGCAGTGCCGCTTCATTGAGCAGATTTGCAAGGTCGGCACCTGTGAAGCCTACGGTGAGCTGTGCTACCTTAGCAAGGTCGACTTCGTTTTCAAAAGGCTTATTTCTTGCATGAACCTTGAGTATTTCCTCTCTGCCGCGTATATCGGGATATCCGACTGTCACCTGTCTGTCAAAACGACCGGGACGGAGCAATGCGGGATCGAGAATATCAGGGCGGTTTGTCGCTGCCATTACTATGACGCCGCTGTGACCGCCAAAGCCGTCCATTTCAACGAGAAGCTGGTTGAGCGTCTGTTCCTTTTCGTCGTGTCCGCCGCCGAGACCCGTGCCGCGACGTCTGCCGACTGCATCTATTTCATCTATGAAAATGATAGCCGCAGGTGCTTTTCTTGCCGTATCAAAAAGGTCGCGCACACGGGAAGCACCGACGCCGACATACATTTCCACAAAGTCTGAGCCGGAGATTGAGAAGAAGGGTACGCCCGCCTCGCCCGCAACAGCCTTGGCAAGCAGGGTTTTACCTGTTCCGGGAGGACCTACGAGAAGCACACCGTGCGGAATTTTGGCACCCAGCTTCATAAACTTGCCCGGGTCACGCAGATAATCGACAACCTCGCGCAGTTCTTCCTTTTCTTCATCGGCGCCCGCAACATCGGAGAAGTAAACGCGCGATTTTTCATCGACGCCGTATTTTGCCTTTGCCTTGCCGAAGGAATTTATCTTACCGCCTCCGCTAACGCTCCTTGACATAAGCACGAATATGACTATCATCGCTATTATGATGAGTGCTGTCGGCAGAAACGAGAGGAAAATCGACATTCCCTCGTCACGCGGCTCCTGAATTTCGTATTTTTTAAGCGTGCGCTCCTCCTCGGGCAGAGCCTCCTGTTCGCGCAGATAAGGGTCTATCTGCTCAAAGAAAAGTCCCGCATCGCGAAGCCGCTTTGTATAGGTTCCGCTTTCGGTCTTTATCCGCAGTTCATTTTTATTTGTCAGCGTAAATTCGGAAACCTCGCCGCTCGTTATTTTTTCGAGAATCTCACTGTATGTCAGATTTTCAGCCTCTTTGCCGCCCGACATCCACATCACGGTAAATATGATAGCGAATATCAGAACCGCATAGAGGATAATAGCCTTGACATTTATTTTCATCTGTTACCTCCGCAAAGCAGTTACTTGTATTAGTTTTTCGCATTTGTCTTAAACTATCTTATATAATATCAGATATTTTCGTAAAAGTATTGATATTTTGTAAACATTTCTGATAATTTTATGTAAACTCAGGTGTTTTTATGAGTTTTGGTGATTTTTTTGCCTTTTTCTATCGCAAATTTCTCATCACCGAGGATAAGCGTGCCGCCATCGCAGGTGCTGTAAACGGAAACCTCATCTCCGTTTATTTCTACGTCGACATAGCCGCATGGAAGCGGCACTCTGCCGCGAATACCAGTCAGTCCCGATGCCGAGGGAGCGACTTCAAAGGTTTTGTATGCGGGAGAGGTAGGCTTGACGCCGAGGATATATTTGCCGAGCAGATATATCGGCGATGCTCCCCATGCGTGGCAGAGACTTCTGCCGTATGGCTTGCCGTACATGCGGTAGTGCTCTGTGCCCTCTTCATTCGGGTCAAACTGCTCCCAGATAGTGGTTGCGCCGAGCTTTATCATGCCGCCCCAGTAGGAATGGAGCATATCGAGCATATATTTGCGGTCGCCGAGCATACACATCGCGTCCAGCTCGAAAAATTCGAAATAAGGCGTTGTTATCGGCGGGACATCCTTATTGTTTATTACATCGCGTATGATTCTCTCCTTGCGCTCCTCACTTGTGGTATCAAAGAGCAACGCGAAAATGTTGGCATGGCGCGTCACATGGCGCTTGCCGGAGGTATAGCTGTCGATGAAGGCGCCCTTCTCCTCGTCCCAGAAAAGCTCGTTTGCCGCGCGATAGAGGCGTTCTGCCTTCTGCTCATAGGCACTCGTATCCTCACCCATGAGAGCGGCGCATTTTGCCATGGTGCGATAGGTATGAATAAGCAGCATCTGCTCCGCCGCCTGAGGACCGTCGGTATCGAAGGTCGTCCAGTCTATAAAAGTCCAGTCGCCGCGCTTGCCCGAGACTATGCCGCGCTCGTTGCATCTTGTCTCGATGAAAGTCATCATGGTTTTCATCTTCGGGTAGATAAAGCGGACGAAATCCATATCGCCTGTATGGAAATAGTAGTCGTAGACAGAACATATCCAATAGAAGCTGTAATCGAGTATCGTATTTGTGTGCTGAGTTGTCGGCTCGTTTCCCCGGAGACCGATTATCGTGCGTTTTACGCTGTCGTTATCGAAAAAGAGATAATAGTTTACATGGTAGCTCTGATATGCGTCGCCGCTCCAGAGCCAGCCGTCACGCTTGATACCGTCGAGATAGCCCTCGCGAGTATTGAGATGGAGCGTATATGCCGAGACATCCCATATCTTGTTGATCAGTTCGTCATCACAACGGAAAGCACCCTTGTATTCGAGCGGAATATATTCATAGTCGCAGGAGATATCATAGGAGATATCCTCGTCATCGGAAACATAGATATAACGGAAGGCACGCTTCCTGAAGGTCATCTTCTTTTCCGCAGGGTTAAGATAATCGACGAGCGGAACATTATCGCTCATATCGAGTGCCTCCGCTCTGCTCTCGCCGTAATTGAAGCGGATGGGCTTGCCGCCGCAGGCACGGATGTTTTCAAAAATAAGCGGACCGTAGGTCTCTTTTCCGAAGTCATGGAGCGTGCCGCCGTTTATTTTCTCGCTTACTACCGGATAGATGCGCTCATAGGAAAATTTGAATATTTCTGGGTTATCGGAAAGCTCCGTATACCAATCGAGCGAGCCGACCGGATAATCCTCGCCGGCGCCGAGCGAAGCGCCGCTCCAGCTTGAATCGGATGCAAACGTATCGCCGAGCACATAAGCGCAGGGAAGTCCGCCTGTTCTTACGACATCAATCTTTATGAAGTTCCTGCCGGGCTTCAGCGTTATTTCCTCGCCGAGATTGTACTTCTGCACATTTCTTTTCGTCTTGCCGTCGGGGACGCGCTCATCGCACTGGATGGTGACATAGCCGTTGCCGTTTGCATAGGCTGTCATCTTCTCTTCCTTTTCGAGCACGGCTATTTTATAGAAAAGTGCTGTCGGGCGGGGCATATCTATGCGCCACATGGGGACATATGTGCCGACTCCGTATTGCTCGCGGCGCAGATTTTGCTTCATCGCGTGATAAATTTCAAAATCGCCGCCGTACCATATCCATTTTGACTTTGCCATTTTTTATTTTCCTCCGAAAATTTACTTATTATTGCTTTTTGCTTTAGTTTTATCTGATTTTTTTGCACCCGCCTCGAAAATACGACGCAGATACTGACCGGTATATGATTTTTCACAGGCGGCTACTTCTTCGGGTGTGCCGCAGGCAACAACAGTGCCGCCGCCGTCTCCGCCTTCGGGTCCCATATCTATGATATAGTCTGCCGTTTTTATAACATCGAGATTATGCTCTATGACTATCATGCTGTTTCCGCCGTCGCAGAGCTTGGAGAGCACCTCGAGCAGCTTTGCCACATCGGCATTGTGAAGCCCTGTCGTCGGCTCGTCGAGGATATACATCGTTTTTCCCGTGCCGCGCTTGGCAAGCTCTGTCGCCAGCTTCACGCGCTGTGCCTCACCGCCCGAGAGTGTGGTTGAGGACTGACCTATTTTGATATAGCCGAGCCCCACATCATAGAGCGTCCGGAGCTTTTTGCGTATTTTCGGCACACCGTCAAAGAAGGCAAGCCCCTCTTCCACGGTCATTTCGAGAACCTCATATATATTTTTGCCCTTGAATTTCACTTCGAGTGTATCGTGATTGTATCGCTTGCCGCCGCAGACATCGCAGGTGACATAAACATCGGGCAGAAAATGCATTTCTATCTTCTTCACGCCGTCGCCCTCGCAGGCTTCGCATCTGCCGCCGCGTACATTGAAGCTGAATCTGCCCGCCGTATAGGCTCTCGCCTTGGCATCGGGTGTCATCGCGAAAAGCTCGCGGATATCGCCGAAAAGCCCTGTATAAGTTGCGGGATTGCTCCTCGGTGTGCGCCCTATAGGGCTTTGATCTATGGAGATTACCTTATCGAGGTTTTCCACGCCGTCTATGCGGTCGTGCTTGCCGGGGTAGGTGAAGGCACGGTTGAGCTTCCTTGCAAGCACGGGCAAAAGGATGGAATTTATCAGCGAGGATTTGCCCGAGCCGGAAACTCCGGTGACGCAGACGAACATACCGAGCGGGATTTTCACATTGATATTTTTGAGATTATTTTCCCTCGCGCCGAAAATTTCGAGAAAAGTGCCGTTTCCGCTTCTCCGCTTGTCGGGAACGGGAATCTCGAGCCTGTGCGAGAGATAAGCGCCCGTTATCGAAGCGGGATTTGCCATTATTTCCGCAGGCGTGCCGCAGGCGACTATCTCACCGCCGCGAACACCCGCGCCGGGACCTATATCGACTATATAATCGGAGGAGAGCATGGTTTCCTCGTCGTGCTCTACGACAATAAGGCTGTTTCCGACATCGCGCAGGCGCTTCAGCGTATCTATGAGCTTGCCGTTGTCGCGCTGATGCAGACCTATGCTCGGCTCATCGAGTATATACAGCACGCCGACAAGCGAGGAGCCTATCTGCGTTGCAAGGCGTATGCGCTGCGCTTCGCCGCCCGAGAGCGTTCCCGCTTTGCGCCAGAGCGTGAGATAATCAAGTCCCACACTGCGCAGAAAACCGAGGCGCGAGCGTATCTCCTTGAGTATTTCCTTTGCTATGAGCGCCTGTGTATCGGTGAGCTTCAGATTTTCAAAGAAATCAAGTATCGCGTTTATATTCATCGAGCAGAGCTCGTAGATATTCTTCCCGCCGACGGTTATCGCCAGCGATTCGGGGCGCAGGCGCTTGCCGCCGCAATCGGGGCAGGGAATGAAGTCCATAAATTCATCGTAGTAGTCCGATTCCGATGGGTACTGATTCATGCGCTGGGCGATGATATTCACTATGCCCGCGTATGTTGTATTCTGCCTGTGAGCCACGCCGCCGAAAACGCGGACTACGTTGTATATCTTGTCTCCGGTGCCGTAGAGCAGAGCCTTCAGAGCCTCATCGGACATCTCGCATATCGGCGTGTCTATGGTATAACCGTATGCGGCGCAGACCTGCATTATGAGCGGTCCGTTCCATGAGGCTTCCTCAATGGTTTTGAAGCCGTTTACGGCGATGGCACCGCCGCGCAGGCTCTTTCCCGTATCGGGGATTATCTTCTCTGCGCTGACTGTTTTCAGCTCGCCCATGCCCGAGCATTTTTCGCAGGCGCCGAACGGATTATTGAAGGAGAACATTCGCGGCGATATCTCGCCTATGCTCACTCCGTGTTCCTCGCAGGCGTAGTTTTGGGAAAATTTCATTTCTTCCTTTGTCTCAGGGACGAAAACGCTTGCCAGCCCTCCCGCGAGCGACAGTGCCGTTTCAAGTGAGCCTGCAAGACGGGAACGCACCTCGGGTTTCATCACGAGTCGGTCTACCACTATATCAATATTGTGCTTGATGTTCTTTTCGAGCTTCGGCAGCTCATCGAAATCATAGACATAGCCGTCCACGCGGGCGCGGACATAGCCGCTTTTACGCGCATCGTCGAAAACCTTCTCATGCATACCCTTTTTGCCGCGGACGACAGGAGCGAGCAGGAGAAATTTCGTACCCTCGGGCAGGGTCATTATCTTTTCTATTATCGTGTCGGTCGATTGGCGCAGGATTTCCTTGCCGCAGATGTGGCAATGCGGGATGCCTATGCGCGCATAGAGCAGACGGAGATAATCGTATATTTCCGTCACCGTGCCGACGGTGGAACGCGGGTTTTTCGAGGTGGTTTTCTGGTCTATGGATATCGCGGGGGAAAGCCCCTCTATGAAATCTACATCGGGCTTGTCTATCTGACCGAGAAACATACGCGCATACGAGGAGAGTGACTCCACAAAGCGCCTGTGCCCCTCGGCATATATTGTATCAAAAGCGAGCGAGGATTTGCCGGAGCCGGAAAGCCCCGTGAAAACTACGAGCGAATCGCGCGGTATGCGCAGCTCCACATCCTTGAGGTTATTCACCCTCGCGCCTTTTACATGAATTTCTTTTGCGGGCATTTTTGTACCTTCTTCTTGTTTTTGCTTCTTTTGCTTTCTTGATTTTTGCTTTATTTTCTTATCTTTGCTATAGTATCGCGCAGATATGCCGCGCGCTCGAAATCGAGCGACTTCGCCGCCGCTTTCATTTCGCCCGTGAGCTTTTCTATGAGCGTGCGCCGCTCGGAAGCCGACATTTTGCCCTCTCCTGCGCGCGTGAGGTCGTCCTTGGAGGAAATCTCTATCGGATCACGGATATCCTTCTTTATCGTTTTCGGTATGATACCGTGTTCTTTATTGTAGACTTCCTGTATCGTGCGGCGGCGCTCCGTTTCGTCTATAGCCGCTTTCATTGAGCGCGTCACTGTATCGGCATACATGATAACGGCACCGTTTTCGTTTCGCGCCGCTCTGCCTATCGTCTGGATGAGTGAGGTTTCACTGCGGAGCAGTCCCTCTTTATCCGCATCGAGAATGGCGACGAGCGATACCTCAGGGATATCAAGCCCCTCGCGGAGCAGGTTTATACCGACAAGCACATCAAAAACACCGAGACGCAGGTCGCGTATTATTTCCATGCGCTCAATGGAATCGACATTGTGATGGATATAGCGCACCTTAATCAGGTTCATCTCAAGATATTCGCAGAGATCCTCTGCCATCTTCTTCGTGAGCGTGGTGACAAGCGTGCGCTCGCCGCGCTCCGTGCGTTTTCTTATCTCGCCCATCAGGTCGTCTATCTGACCCTCGAGCGGGCGCACCTCTACCTTCGGGTCGAGCAGTCCCGTCGGGCGGATGATCTGCTCCACCATGCGGCAGGAATGTTCCTTTTCATATTGCGCAGGTGTTGCCGAAACGAAGATAGCCTGATTTATCTTTTTTTCAAATTCATGGAAAAAGAGCGGGCGGTTATCAAAGGCGCTCGGCAGGCGGAAGCCGTAATCCACGAGATTTTTCTTTCGCGCGTAGTCGCCGCCGCTCATGCCGCGCACCTGCGGCAGGGTGACATGGGATTCGTCTACGAAAAGCAGAAAATCCGATGGAAAATAATCGAGCAGGGTATACGGGGTCGAGCCTGCGGGTCTGCCCGAGAGCACGCGGGAATAATTTTCCACGCCGGAGCAGAAGCCGACCTCACGGAGCATTTCGAGATCATATTTTGTGCGCTCCTCTATGCGACGCGCTTCAACAAGCTTGCCCTCGCTCTCGAAAAATGCGACGCGCTCGTGCATTTCGCGCGCTATTTCGGCAAGCGCCGCCTCGCGCTTTTCCGCAGATGTGGCATAGTGAGAGGCGGGATATATTGCATAGTAGGAGAAGCGGCGGAGCACTTCGCCCGTCACCGTGTCTATCTCGGAGATGCGCTCTATTTCGTCATCAAAAAATTCGATTCTTATCGCCGCTTTTCCGGAGGCGGGCATTATCTCGAGTACATCGCCGCGGACGCGGAATTTGTCGCGCTCGGGGGAGATATCGTTGCGCTCATAGCTTATGGCGATGAGCTTTCGTATCAGGTCGTCGCGATTCATTTTCATGCCTTCGCGCACGGCAACGACAAGCGAACGGTATTCCTCTGGGTCACCGAGCGTATATATGCACGAAACGGAAGCAACGATGATGACATCTCTGCGCTCAAAAAGTGCCGATGTGGCGCTGTGACGCAGGCGGTCAATCTCGTCATTGACGGAGGAATCTTTTTCTATATATAAATCTCTGCCGGGGATATAAGCCTCCGGCTGATAATAATCGTAGTATGAAACGAAATATTCCACTGCATTGTCGGGGAAAAATTCGCGGAATTCGCCGCAGAGCTGTGCCGCGAGCGTCTTATTATGGGAGAGAATGAGTGTCGGGCGGTTGCAGGCGGCGATGATATTTGCCATGGTAAAGGTTTTGCCGCTTCCCGTGATGCCGACGAGACTCTGAATTTTATCGCCTGCGAGAACGCCGCGTGAGAGTGCTTCTATAGCCTGCGGCTGGTCGCCTGTCGGCAGGAATTTGCTCTTCAGCCTGAATATGCTTTCGCTCACGGATATCGCCTTCTTTCTTTTTCGGATATATTATTTCAGTTCGCCCTCGTTTATCGCATCGAGAATATCAAAATATTTGTTTCCCGCTATTATATAATGCCCGACAAGCGGGATTTCAACCGTGCGAAAGGCATTTCGCAGAAGCAGAGTAGTATGCAGATCATCGGATGAGGGAAAAGCCATACCGGAAGGATGATTATGCGCTACGACAACCATGGAGGCGCCCTTGAGCATGGCAAGCTCCACAAGTCTGCGGATTGTTATCGCCGAGGAATTTACAGAGCCTTCATGCACACGTATGAAGTCGATAACGGAAAATTTATTGTCCAGCAGGAGCATATATACGACCTCGGAGGTTATGCCGACATAGCGCGCGGCAAGATAAGCACCGATATCTTCTTTTGTTTTCAGAGTGGTCTTTTCCGTTGTTTCTCCCGCAGCATAAAGTCTTGCCAGAGAGGGAATGAGTTTTATCAGCGTAGCTGAATGCTCTTTTATCCCGGGAACACGGCAAAGCTCCTCAAAAGGCGCATCAAATACACCTTGCAGTGAACCGAATCTCTGCATGAGCAGATGTGCCGTTTCGTTTGTATCTTTCTGCGGAATGGAATAAAAAAGCAACAGTTCGAGAACATTGTGAGGCTCAAAATGCTCAAGTCCTTCACGTAAAAAACGCCCTTTCAGTCTTTTTCTGTGTTCGCTGTGCATATGTACTCCGATATAAGTGAATTTTATATTATAGTATAACATATAGAGGTACTTTTTTCAAGGACAAGAGGGAATTTTCTTCGCGTTTTATTGAGATTTTTGTATGGGATGGAGTGGTGGTGTTTTGTTTAATTATATCGATGACCCGCGAAGATAAATAAAGTAACTTTTCTTTTATCGTACTTTTCCGTGAGGAAAAGTACCAAAAGTCATTTAAGAGGGCTTTTCCCCCTGTCTCGGCGACGCCGACACACATGCTTCGCATGTGTGTTAATTCCCCTACCATGCGGGTCGTCGAGGCGCCGACCCCTACAATATAAAATCAAAGTACAGCCAACACACATGCTTCGTGCATTGCTTAATTCCCCCTGTCTCGGCGACGCCAACACACATGCTTCGCATGTGTGTTAATTCCCCAAAACCCTTGCGGCGCAAGGACTCTACTGTGAGTGGAGGCAAATTCTACAGGTAGAGTGCCGTGCACGCATAGGTATAGAGTGCCGTTTCACGGAAATCCCTTGCAAAAATTTTCATCATGGCTTATAATCAATCCGTAAGCAAAAAAACGCAAAGGAGCGTATGCCATGGCAAAAGAGAAAATCATATATTACAGCCGTGATGACGAGGAATTTTCGGGCATTACAAAAAAGACAATAGCTATAGACAAGCGCTTCAAATTTCTGCATAAGAATATTTTTTGGCGTATTGCTGCCTTTATCGTATATCGCATCATCATGACGCCCTTTGCCTTCATTTACTGTAAGTTGAAATTTTCACTGAAAACCGTCGGCAGAGAAAAGCTTCGCAAATTCAAATCGGGCTGTATGATGTATTCCAATCATACGCTGATGGCAGGCGATGCTTTTATTCCGAACATAACCGCCTTTCCGAAGAAAAACTATGTGATAGTCAATGCCGACAATGTTTCGACCCCCGGCACAAAAAATTTCATCATGATGTGCGGTGCCATTCCGATACCTACGGATTTTCAGGCATATCGTGCCTTTATGAATGCCGTTGAAAAGCGTCTGCTCGAGCACGCCTGTGTGACGGTTTATCCCGAGGCACATATATGGCCATACTATACCGGTATCCGTAAATTTTCCGATTCCGCTTTCCGCTATCCGGTGAAATACGATGTGCCGATATTCGTTTCCACAACAACCTTTCAGAAGAAAAAGCACGGCACGACACCGCGCGTTACCGTTTATATAGACGGACCCTTCTATGCCGAGGGTGACGATGCGAGAGCGAAAGCAAAATATCTGCGCGACAAGGCTTATGAAACGCTTTGCCTGCGCTCGGAAAAAAGCACATATTCACCGATAGCATATATCAAAAAGGAGGAAGATAAATGATAAACCTACTCTATGCCGGAAATTCGGGCGTTTTTGACGGGCTTATCATAGGCGCACTGTCTTATATAAAGCACAATAAGAACGCTGCAAATGTCTATATCCTGACTATGGATTATACGGAGAAAAATCCGCGTTTTACACCGATAACGGAAGCCGACCGCGCTTTTCTCGAAGCGATATATCGAAAGGCAAATGACGAAAGCCGTGTTTTTCTCATAGACGCCGGAGATTATTATAAAAAAGAAATGTCCGATTCGCCCAACGGCGAGACGGGATATACACCATATACGTTTCTGCGGCTTTTTGCCGACATTATCCCCGGGATTCCCGAAAAGATACTCTATCTCGATACTGATACACTGATAGCGGACGACCTCTCGGAGCTTTACTCTGCGGATATTTCGGAATACGAGCTTGCCGCGGCGCTTGATTATTACGGGCATCATTTTCTCGGGCATAATTATTTTAATGCGGGTGTGCTTTTGCTGAATATGAAAAGCATCAGAGAAAGCGGACTTTTCCGCCGTGCTGTTGCCGCATGCGCGAAGAAAAAGATATTCCTGCCCGACCAGACCGCGCTGAACAGGCTCGTGAAAAAGAAATTGCTTCTTCCCGCGAAATATAATGAGCAGAAGCATTTTCGCGATGACACCGTGATACAGCACTTTTCAAAAACGATACTCTGGCTTCCTTATTTCCATACGAGAAATATCAAGCCTTGGCAAACCGAGGCGGTGCAGACCGTTCTCACAAAAAAATACGATGATATTCTGGAGGAATACAAGAAAATGAAACTTATTTATGAAAAGGAACTTCACCGCGGCGAAATACCGATATTTTTTGCCTGTGATGACAACTATCTGCCGTATCTCGCAGTAGCACTGAAATCACTGATACTTCATGCCGACAATAAGAGAAAATATCATATTTACGTTCTCTGCGACAGCGTGAATGCTGAAATGGCGGCTAAAATAACAGCAATGGCAACTGAAAATGTTAAAGCCGAATTTGTTTCCGTGACAGAAAAGATGGCTTCCATCCTCGGCAAAATCCGCCTTCGCGATTATTATACTCCTTCGATATATTACCGCATTTTCATCGCGAAAATGTTTCCCGAATTTGACAAGGCGATATATATAGATGCCGATATCGTTCTCAATGATGATATCGCAAAGCTTTTTGATACAGAGCTCGGAGGCAATCTGCTCGGCGTCGTTCCGGATGCGATTATAGCAAGCACACAGCTTTTCCGTGACTATGCGGAGCTGGGACTCGGCATAAGATACGACAGATATTTCAATTCCGGTGTGCTGCTCATGAATCTGCACGGCATGCGTGAATATGATGTCGAGGGCAAATTCCTTTATCTTCTGAACAGATATCATTTCAACACTGTCTGCCCCGATCAGGACTATCTGAATGTTATCTGCCGCGATAAGGTGCTTTATCTTGATGAGGGATGGGATAAAATGTCGCTGAATGAAAATTATCCGGGTGTGCCGAGTCTGATTCATTATAATATGTTTAACAAGCCGTGGTATTATGACAATGTTCCCTATGACGCATATTTCTGGAAATATTGTGAGGGAACGCCTTTTGAAGCTGAAATAAAGGCAGGCAAGGCGGCATACGGAGAAGAAAAAATGGCGATAGACAAAGCCGGCGGAGAAAATCTCTGCGCTCAGGTGACCGTGATAATAAATGACGAAAATAATTTCAGAAGGGTGCTTTGCGAAGATGAAGACGGAGAAGAAGCAGCAGGAGAGCTCGTCGCTTGCTGAGGCAAGAGAAGCGCGCCTTGCCGTTCTCGAAAAAATAGCCGAATATGAAGCCGAGGGCGGCGAGAAATTTTTCTGCGATGTGGAAAACGACCCGCCGGTGCAGGTGATAATGCCCGACGAGGTGGATTATCTGCATGAAAAGACAGGGACAAAAATTAAAGTATTTTTTGCGCGGATAATTGAGCTTGTCGCCTCGTTTTTCGTAAGAAAAAGATACAAAATCAAGGTCGAGGGCGAAGAAAATCTGCACGGACTTCGCGGCGGCGCGATATTCACAAGCAATCACTTCGCGCAGACGGAAAATATTGCCGTGCGCACAGCCGCAAAGAAAGTACGCGGCAGGCATCGCTTCTGCAAGCTGGTGCGCGAAGGCAATTTCCGCATGAAAGGAATCATCGGTTATCTCCTGAAATATGCGGATACGCTCCCCGTGAGCAGTAATATGCATACGATGAACAAGCTCGGCACGGCAATAGAAAAGCTGCTGAAAGATGATGCTTTTATACTTATCTATCCGGAGCAGGCGATGTGGTGGAACTACAAAAAGCCCCGTCCTTACAGGATAGGTGCATATCATTATGCGGCGAAAAACGGCGTACCTGTTGTTCCTTGCTTTGTCACGCTCACGGACAGCGGCAAGAAAAGCAAGCTCGGCTTCACGGAATATTACTATACTATCCATGTAATGCCGCCGCTCTATCCCGATCCTGCGCTCTCTGTGCGTGTCAACGCGGAGAATATGCGCACACGTAATTTTGAGCTTTGCAGGAACAAGTATGAAGAGGTCTACGGCATACCTCTCTCATATGAAAAATAAGACGAGAAAATCGGCTTCGGAAACGAAGCCGATTTTTTCGTTTGGCGTCCGACTCGGCGATGCCAACCAATGCAAGGCGCTTCTCAGAGCGGAGGTTCTCACGGCAAAAAAAGAACGGCTGGGGCCGTTCTTTTTTGAATTATAAACTTAATTACTGTTCTGCGGCGCGCTCCATGTTGCTCTTGTATTCCATGAGCTGTTCGGGAGATACACCGAAGAGGATATAGTCAATCTTTACGAAATTGCCCTTCTTGATAAGACCGCGTGTATCGCATCTTGCGACAACCTTTGCGGCGGAAAGAGCTTCGCCTGCTGTCCAAGATGTGGTTTTGCCGCTGCCATCGCCTGCAATCATATTGCCGTTTCCGTCATCAACGAGGTTATTGCCTGTTGTGGCAAAAGTGTTGCCGCTGCGCGCATGTCCGGGAATATAGGAGCCGAGAATGCTGAAGCGGATGGAAGTAACAAATTTGTCACCCCATATCCAGTTATTGCCGGGTCCCTTGCCGTTGTCATCGGTGATTTCGTTTGCACCTGTCGGAAGGTTGGATTCTCTTGCTACATCGAATATAGCTACCTGATAGTTGTCATAGCCTTCTTTTGCTTTGCCGGGGGTAACATCCATAACACAGGTCGCTGTGGTAAACCAGGCAGCAACATTGCCTGTACCCTTCCAGATGAAGCTGATTTTTGTATTCGGACCGCCGTTTACAAAACGAATCTTCATATACTGGTGATAACCGTTCTTTGCCTGACCTGCATGGATTTCCTGCGGATCATCAAATTCATAATCTGCGGAAATATCCTCGAAGCAAAGCGCATATGCGTATACTATGGAATTTACGGATTTGAAATCCGAAGAACGCATGGAACCGTAGTTGTAGCTCTGGAGAGCCGTAACTATGATATTGTCCTCATCATATTTTACGCTGACATACTTATCATTGTATGTAAGCTTGGAGGTGAGGTATTCATGCGATGTGAGATTGTGCTCGGAGGCATATGATTTCGTACCGAAATCAAAACGTGCGAAAACAGGCTCCGTGGAAATCGTCGTGGTTGTTTCCTCTGTTGTTGTAGTTTCCGTTGTAGTTGTTTCGGTCGTGGTTGTCGTAGCCTCTGTTGTCGTTGTAACGGTTGTTTCTTCTGTAGTTGTGGTTGTCGCTTCGGTTGTTGTGGTTGTGGTTGCGTCTCCGGGCTTTTCACCGCAAGCTACCATGGCGAGAGCCGCTATCAGCATTGCCGCGACAAGAAAAACAGATAAAAATTTTTTCATGTTGATTCTCCTTTTTGTATTACGGACTGCACAGGGATTTGTGCAGATTTTGCTTTATATATTTTATCATTTTTCGATGCATTTGTCAATTGTACTTTTCGTTGAACAAGTCAGAAGGTAATTGTGCATATTTGCCAAAAACAAATCGCGCGTCAGTGATATGCAGGAGCAGAAAGGTGCTTTCGGCATATCTGATGCAACGGCAGTCGTCCGGCAGGGAAGAACAAACGCAAAAAAAGACGCCATCGTTTGATGGCGTCTTGAAAAACCGATATTGATTATTTCTTTGCTTCGTAAGCCTTCTCAGCTGCGCTCTTGTATGTGAGGAGCTGTTCGGGTGTAGAACCGAATACGATGTAGTCAACCTTGATAGCGTTGCCGGCTTTGATAAGACCGCGTGTATCAAGAGCTGCTGTGATCTTAGCTTTTGTGAAAACTTCGCCAGCCTTCCATGTTGTAACCTTGCCGCTACCGTCAGCTGCAATCATATTGCCTGTGCCGTCGTCAGTCTTGTTTGTGCCGGCATTAGCAAATGTGTTGCCGGAACGAGCGTTGCCGCCTGCTGCAAAGCCCATGAGGTGGAAGCGGAGACCTGTTACGAACTGGGAAGTACCCTGCCAGAGCCAGTTGTTACCGGGGCCCTTGCCGTTTTCAGGTGTAAGCTCGTTAGCGCCTGTAGCCATGTTCATAGCGTTTGTGATATCGTAGATAACTACCTGGTAGTTGGCATCGTTGTTGAGGTAGTCGCTACCTGTCTTACCTGCTGCAACGGGGATGCAAGCACAACTTGTTG
>ERZ506931.154-NODE-154-length-32555-cov-7.540954_pt1:0-27500 | contig 32555 bp, 30 predicted proteins | sample MGYA00512902_ERZ506931 | MGnify/ENA metagenome assembly ERZ506931 | reverse complement strand
TGGCATAAACATTGAGTGCCGCACTTTTTGCCGCCGCTTCGCATACCGCCGCCGCAACGCCCGCGTCGCTAACGACAAGTCTGCTTCCCTTTTCGGCAAGTTCGACGGCAAGCTCCGCCGCATCGCGGCATTTACGGAGCACACGAAAAGGCACCTCTGCCGCGCGGACAAGCGCCGCTTCAATTATTTCCTCCCTGCCCTCGGCGTCCTTTGGCAGTCCGTATGCGCGGGAAAGCGGGAGAAAAGCCTCCTCGTCCTCGCCCATTAGCGCAGTAAAATCTGCGGCAAGGCTTTTTGCCTTCTCCGAAATGCGCTCTATATCCGCCTGATATTGCGCATATTTTTTCTTGCCGCTCGTCAGCTCGCACACCATGGACGAAAGTGCCGCCGAGAGTGCCCCGCAGAGCGCCGCGGCACCGCCGCCGCCCGGGGACGGTGCGGATGAAGCAAGCTCCGTAATAAATTTTGCTATTTCCATTTTTCTTCTCCGATAAATTATTTTTCCGCGACGGAATGATAAAAATCCAACGTTTTGAAGCCTCGCTCCATATGGCAGAGCAGATATTTTTCGCAGACAGCCGCGAAATCATCAAGCGCATCAGGTGAAAGCTCAAAGGCAAAAATACGTTCCGGCTTTGAATACACGGCATAGCGCATGGCTATGAAAACATCAGGTGACACCGGCACTATCAGGTGTGCATCGCAGTATATTCCCTCCGCTTCATTCTCACGTGCGGCATAAAGCTCCATATTCGCCGCATTTTTGCGGAAGCATTCCTCACAGCGAAAGGTCCCGTCGGGAATATCTATATAGTAAACAGGAAAATTGTAGTTTCCGCAGCCCGCACAGCCGACAAGGTCAGGCATAAAGCCCGCATATGCGGCGCTCCGCAGCTCAAAAACCGCCTTTATCTGCGGAAGCGGCTTCTTTTTCTCGCAGATAGTCCAGAGGCAATTGAGAGTGAGACGCAGAAGCTCCTCATGCTCGCATTCCTCCGTTGACTCATCCGCCGCCACATCGGCGATATAGCTTGCCAGTGCAAGTCCCTCAAGCGTATTGCGGACACTGTAGAAGCTTTCCTTCAGCGAACATTCCCTTATGTAATATTTCTCGCTCGACTGCACAAGCACAAATTCCGTATAGCAGAAAAGCTGTGTAGCCACAAAAAAGTCGCTTTTCAGCCTGCGTGCACCCCGCGCGAAAACGGAAATGCGCCCGCGCTCCGCAGTGAGCACGGTCATCATCTTGTCAGATTCGCCGAAAGGCGTCTCGCGTAAAACCAAGCCCGATATTCTCACAGGTTGCAAGAAGCGCACCTCCCTTTTTTAAAAAATCGATTTTTTCATGTGATCTGCGCTTACAGAACCATCAGCAGCGTTCCGGCGCCGATAAGTATGCAGCCTATCAGCGATTTCGCCGTGAACTGCTCATGCAGAAAAACAAACGCAAGTACCAATGTAATAACAACGCTCAGCTTATCTATCGGAATAACCTTTGATGCCTCTCAACTGCAGTGCGCGATAGCAGCACAGCCACGAGGCACCTGTTGCCAAGCCCGAAAGAATCAGAAAAATCCGGCTTTTTCTGCCGATATCGCCGATTCCTCCCTGAGCGTTGGTTATGAAAACCATCAGCCATGACATTACAGGAGCAACCGCTGTTCTTACGGCTGTCGCAAGATTTGAATTTATACCGTCAATTCCCGCCTTTGCCAGTATTGATGCGAGTGCCGCAAACACGGAGGAAAGCAGCGCAAATATAAGCCACATAAAAACGCCGGCCTGAAAGCTTCAGTTATATTTTTCGGAATTGCAACGCGCAGCAGAGATCAGTTTTTATAGCCCATGCTTGAAACAAGCGCCGCCTTGTCGCGCCAGTTTTCCTTCACCTTTACCCAGAGATTGAGATAAACCTTCTCGCCGAAGAAACGCTCGAGGTCGGCGCGTGCGCGCGAACCTATCAGCTTGAGCTTCTCGCCGTTTTTGCCTATGATTATCGGCTTATGCGAAGCGCGCTCGCAGAATATCTCGGCTCGGATGGAGAGCATGCCGCCCTCCTCATGAAATTCCTCTATGGCGACAGCCACGCCGTGCGGTATCTCATCGCTCAGGGTGAGCAGAATCTTCTCTCGGATTATCTCGGATGCAATGATTCGCTCGGGCTGGTCGGTTATCATATCGTCGGGGAAGAAATGCGGTCCCTCCTGCGCAAATTTCGATATTTCATCTATGATGATATCTGTATTTTCGCCGTTTTTTGCGCTTATCGGCACGACGGCGGCAAAATCATATACCTCGGAGAAGCGCAGGATAGTATCGCCTATCTCGCGGGCGTTGCTCTTGTCCGTTTTGTTTACGATGAGCAAAGCCGGCACGCGCATTACGGTAAATTTTTTCATCAGCTCGCGCTCGGTGGGACCTATCTTGTCCCCCGCCTCGACAAGGAAGAGGATGATATCGACCTCGCCTGCGGCTTCGCCCGCCTTTTCCATCATATAGTCGCCGAGCTTTGTTCTCGGCTTGTGGATGCCGGGCGTATCGATAAAAACATACTGCGTTTCGCCCTTTGTCAGTATGCCGGTGATTTTTGTTCTCGTGGTCTGCGGCTTGCTCGAAACTATCGATATCTTCTCGCCGAGAAGCGTATTGAGCAGTGTACTCTTGCCGACATTCGGGCGTCCTATTATCGCCGCAAAAAGATTTTTTGTCTCCATTATTTTTTCTCCTCCGGTATCGCCGTATTACGGAAAAGCCCTGCCGCCGCAAGGATTTTCTCGCAGGTATCGTTCATATATTTTTCGTCCTCTTTGCTTATCTCGTGGTCATAGCCGAGCAGATGCAGCATGGAATGCACCGTGAGAAACGCTATCTCCCGCATGGTGCTGTGCCCGTATTCGCGCGCCTGCCGCTCCGCCGTCTCAAGCGAGATAACAATATCGCCCAGCGCCGCGATGCCCTCGATTATATCCTCCGGCTCGGGCGTGCCGCTCGTCAGTGGGAAGGAAAGCACATCCGTAGGCTTGTCCTTTCCGCGATACTCGAGATTCATCGCGTGAATCTCGGAATCAAGCACAAATGTGACGGAAATTTCCGCTCCATATGCGAAATTTTCATTTTCCAGCGTGCGCTTTATCACATCGCGCACCGTCTTTTTTGTCTCGGTCGGTATCGCGGGAACGCCCTCGCCACGCCCGAAATAAATTTTGTTTTTCATTATTTGTCATTCCTCTTTATGCGATATTTGTCGCGCTTTTCGCGCTTGTCCCTGTCGTATTTCTCATATGCGAGAATTATCTTCTGCACGAGCCTGTGGCGGACAACATCGCGCTCCGTCAGACGTTGCACGGCTATATCATCTATGCCGTCAAGAATTCTCACCGCCTCAGCAAGACCGCTGCGCTTGCCGTCAGGCAGGTCAGTCTGCGTGAGGTCGCCCGTCACCACCGCCTTGGAATTGAAGCCGAGACGCGTGAGAAACATTTTCATCTGTTCGGGCGTGGTATTCTGCGCCTCATCGAGAATGATGAAGCTGTCGTCCAGAGTTCTGCCGCGCATATAGGCAAGCGGTGCTATCTCTATGGCGCCCCGCTCGATATATTTCTGATAAGCCTCACCGAACATTTCATAGAGTGCATCGTGAAGCGGACGCAGATAAGGGTCTATTTTCGTCTGCAGGTCGCCCGGGAGAAAGCCGAGTTTCTCTCCCGCCTCGACTGCGGGGCGCGTCAGGATAATGCGCGAAAATTCCTTGTTTCTCAGCGCCGCGCTCGCTACGGCAACGGCAAGAAAGGTCTTGCCCGTTCCCGCGGGACCTACGCCCATGACTACCGTATTTTTTCTTATCGCATCGATATATTTCTTCTGCCCGACGGTTTTTGCCCTTATCGGCTTGCCTTTTGTCGTCACACACACGCAGTCGGAATCGAATTTCTCCGGTTCCTCGCCGCTTTTCAGCAATCCCGCGATGTATTCCGTATTCTGCTCGCCTATCTCCGTGCCGAGCTTTGCCATGCCGAGCAGGGTTTCTACGGTTTTCGCGGCGAGACGGACATCTTCCTGCTCCTCGCCGCGGATTACAATGCAGTCGCCCGCAGTCGTTTCGCTTATTCTGTTTCCGATGGAAACAGAAAATATCTTTTCGATGAGTATTGCGTTTTTGTCATAGTTTCCGAAGATTGCCGCGGTTTCTTCGGCGCTCTCCGTTGTAACGGTTTTCTCGTACATTTTATCTCCTTGAATATGGCGGCTATCCGCCGATTTTTACTTCCCTTGCGATATCGATTATGCAGTCCACCTGCTCGCAGAGCGTCAGGTATTCCTCGCCGAAATCAAGCTTTGTGTGGCGGGCAAGAACCTCTGCTCCGTCCATGTCGGCGGAGCTTTTCAGCGCGAGCTCGGCATAAGCCTCGCGCAGACATTCCGTCTGCGTGCGCCGTGCCTCCCTCGTCTCATAGCAGATGTACTCTTTTTCCGCCGTATAGAGCGGCAGAGGCACGCCGAAAAGCGTCACTCTTGTTTTTCTTTCTATTATATCATAAAACTCTGCCGAAATTCTATCATTTTTGAAAACTTTTATTGATTTTCCGAAAAAAATTATGCTTTTTTCGCCGAGAACGGTATTACTGCGCAGTTTTTGCCTGTATCGGACGGGGATTTTCACATCATATTCGAGCGTAGTCCTGCCGTAGACGCTCCCACGCGCACGCACAAGCCTGTAGCCGAGTGCCTGCGAATCTATGACTCCGCTGACAAGAAGCTCGCCTTTTTTCACCGTCTGCCCTGTCTTCACCACTGTAGCACCGCCGCTCACGTCGAGCAGCTCAATCTGAGCGTCACATGCGGCAATGAGATTAGAGGGCGGTGTGAGCGCTTCGATGCCGTCTCGCCCCGTGCGCTCGTGTATGTCTATCGTGGCGACGGTGCCGCGCATATTTATCTTGAACCATGAGAAGCGCCCGTCGTCTTTTGTTATCTCCATGGCGATGCGTTCCTTATCGAGCGAGGGAATATACGCGCCTATCCGGAAGCCGCGCCGTTCAAGCGCCGCGAAGATTTCCTCCTCTTCCGTATTTTCCGCGCCGACGATGCGTATATCCCAGACAAAAAGCGTGGAGACAAATATCAGTGCCGCCGCAAGGATAAAGCCGAGCGCAAGCCCCGCGCGCTTCCTGTAGCGATACAAATCCGAGAGAAATGAACGGCGGTGTATATCCTCGCAGAGCGGCTCGGCTTCCTCGGGAAAGCGGTACGGCGTATAAAAAGATATCAGTCCGTCACCCGCTTTTTTCGTCGGCGTAAAGGAAATTTTCCTTTCCATAAGGAGTGAGAGGAGTGCGGCGGCTTTTTCCTCTCTCACCTTCACGCGGCAGTAGCCGCGCATATAACGCAGAAATTTCATTTTTTCACTCCTTTCTCAAAGGTTACGGTGCGCAGGTCGCCCGAGATGAGCATTTTGCCCTCTCCCGCCCAGCAGAGAGAAAGCCCGCAGCCCGAGATAATGATATCGTCCTCTCTCGTGCAGATGCGTGCGCATTCCCTCGTATAGCTCGCGACTCCGACGCATCCGCATATCAGAAGCCGCGAGTTTTCCACCATTTCAATATTGTATTTTCCCGTTATAGGAATATCATGTGAAAAGAATGATATCTTTTTCATAAAACGCGCTCCTCCGCAATAAATTTATATAGCAGTATATATTTTATTACCGGAGGTGTGCCTTCATGACGAAAAGAAGGATTTTCCTGCGGAGCGCGACTATACTTTTCTGCGTTTTTATGCTTCTCTGTGCCGTGGTATTTCCTGCCGAGGCTGCGGAAAGCATCATGAGCTCGCTTTCGCTTGCCGTGCGGCGCGTCGTGCCGTCGCTTTTTGTTTTTTCGGCACTCGCCGCCCTCTTTGCGAGAATCGGTCTTTTTACCCGCGCGGGCAGGCTCGGCAGGCTATTCGGGCTTTCGCCCGCGTGCACCGCAGTCGCGCTCTGCGGATTGCTCTGCGGCTTTCCCACAAGCGCCGTATGTGCCCATGCGCTATGGGAAAGCGGCGAAGCGGACGCCGGGGAAATGCGTGCCGTCCTTCCCTTTTGCAGTAATGCGGGCATGGCTTTTGTCGTCGGTGCCGTCGGCAACGGAATGCTCGGCAGCAGACGCGCGGGCTATATGCTCTTTCTCATGCAAACTGTTTTATCAATTGTATTTATCCTGCTTTTTTGCAGGAGCAAAAGCACCGCCGCCATGCTACCCGTGAGAGCGAAAAAAGAGAGCCTTTCCCATGCGCTTGTCGCCTCCGTTTCGGCGGCGGGCGGAGCCATGCTCGCGGTCTGCGCGTTCATCGCATTTTTCGGCGCGGCGGCGGACATGATATGCCTTGTTTTCCCCTCCGTTCCGCCTCTCCTGCGTGCCGTGATATGTTCCTTTTTTGAAATAAGCCGCGGTTGCGCCGAATTTTCGGGTGCGGCGGAGCTTTCGCCGCTTCTGCGATATATCGGCGTGGCATTTGCTCTCGGCTTCTCGGGTGTGTCCGTCGCCTGCCAGATATCCGAGCGCGCGGGCGAAATTTCCCTTTCGATATTGCCCTATCTTGCAAAAAAACTCATTTTCGGACTCGCTATGGCGGCAAGCGGCGGCATTTTCGCAATTTTTGTGTTATGAAATTTACATAAAACTATAGAAATATTATTTTATATGTGTTATACTATAAAAAAATACTCTCCGAGGTGGTTTCCATGCGCAAAAAGAACGATGATATGCCGCGTTGCTGTGCCTACTGCGAAAAGGCAACGCCGCTCGAAACAGGCGATATGCTCTGCCGCAAAAAGGGCGTTGTCGCCGATACATACTGCTGCCGCGGTTTTAAATTTGATATACTCAAGCACGAGCCGAAAAGAAAGCGCGAGCTTCCGGAATTTTCGCCCGTGTATATAGACGACTGATAAGGAAAATTTATGAAAAGCTTCGAAAAAGCGATAAGGACGCTTGAATTTGATAAAATACGCTCCATGCTCGCCGAATGCGCGCCGACAGAGGGCGCACGCGCGGCGGCGCTCGCGCTCATGCCTTCGAAAAGCCGCGGTGCTGTTCTGAAAATGCAGGAGGAAACGGAAGCGGCGCACGCGATGCAGACTGTGAAAGGGATGCCGCCCTTCTGCTCCGTGACCGATATTTCCGCCGCCATCGACCGCGCGGAAAAGGGCGCGATGCTCACCGTGCGCGAGATTCTGGAGGTCTGCCGTGTGCTCACCGCCGCCCGCGCGCTGACGGAATACCGCAACCGCGAGCAGAATGCGCTCGATAATTATTTCGACGCGCTCACGGCAAACAAAACACTTGAAAACAAGATTGCCAGTTCCTTTGACAGCGACGGCAATCTGAACGATACCGCGACGGACAAGCTCTATGATATCCGCCGCAAGATACGCACGGCGCAAAACCGCGTTCGCGACAGCCTGCAAAGATACATTTCAGGCGAGCATTATTCAAAATACCTTCAGGAGCAGATAATCACCGTGCGAAACGGGCGATTTGTAATTCCCGTCAAGGCGGAATACAAAAACGAGATAAAGGGTCTCGTGCATGATTCCTCCTCATCGGGCGCGACGCTCTTTATAGAGCCTGTCGGCGTGGTGGAGGCAAATAACGAGATACGCATACTCGAACGCGCAGAGGCGGACGAAGCGGAGCGCTATCTCTTTGAGCTTTCCTCCGATATAGCCGAAAACTCCGCGATGCTCCGCGGAAATCATCACAGCATAACGACTCTGGCACTCATTTTTGCCAAGAGCCAGCTTTCTTTCCGCTATTCGGGCATGATGCCGAAGATAAGCGAAAAGAGCCTTATCCGCCTTAAAAATGCGCGTCATCCGCTGCTGAATAAAGACACCTGCGTGCCGATAAGCATTTCCGTCGGTGAGGATTTCGATTGCCTCGTGATAACGGGACCGAATACGGGAGGCAAGACCGTTTCGCTGAAAACAGCGGGGCTTTTTGCGCTCATGGCGCAGGCGGGGCTTCAGCTCCCCGTCGGAAACGACAGCGAAATAGGCATATTTGAGGATATTTTCGCCGATATCGGCGATGAGCAGAGCATAGAGCAATCGCTCTCAACATTCTCCTCGCATATGGTGAATATAGTCTCCATTCTCGAAAATCTCCGCCCGCGCACACTCGTGCTTTTCGATGAGCTATGCGCCGGAACAGACCCTGTCGAGGGTGCGGCACTTGCCGTTTCGATACTGGAGAGCGTACGTGCAAAGGGCGCACTCTGCGCAGCGACTACGCATTATGCCGAGCTGAAAATATATGCGCTCGATACCGAAGGCGTCTGCAATGCCTCGTGTGAATTTGATATTTCGACCCTGCGCCCAACCTACAAGCTCGTGATAGGCGCGCCGGGCAAGTCAAATGCCTTTGCCATCTCCGGCAGGCTCGGGCTTCCCGACGATATAATCCACCGCGCCGAGACTTATGTTTCGGGCGAAAGCAAGCGCTTTGAAAACGCGATAGAGCGGCTCGAGCAGAACCGCGTGGAGATGGAAAAGCGCAATGCCGAAGCGGAAGCCGCTCTTGCCGAGGTGAAGCGCAAAAAGGCGGAAGCGGACGCTTTCGTCGAGATGCGCGAAAAGGAAGCGGAAAAAGAACTGGAAAAAGCACGCGCCGCGGCTTCACGCATATTGCAGGGCGCGAGAGCCTCGAGCGATTTCATCATGGAGCAGATGGAAAAGGTGAAAAAGGAGCGCGAAAGCGAAAACCTCGCCCGAAGTATGGAAGAGGCGCGCCGTGCAATCCGCCTGAAGCTCCGTGAAAATTCCGATATGGTAGACCCTGTGGAGGAGCGCACCTTTGAGGGATATAAGCTTCCCCGCCCGCTGAAAAAAGGCGATGAGGTTCTGCTCATGAATATCCGCCAGAAGGGCACGCTTCTCGGCGATCCCGATTCCTCGGGTAATGTCATGGTGCAGGCGGGTATAATCAAAACGAAAACAAACATCAAAAATCTCATGCTCATAGACGGCGAAACCGTCACATTCAAGGAGAAGCAGCAGAAGAAAAAGGCAAGCGGAAGAGATATTTCCGCCGTCGCCAATTTCTCCGCCGAGCTGGATCTTCGCGGTCAGTACGGCGATGACGCCTGCTTCATGCTCGATAAATATCTCGATGACGCAAAGCGCAGCGGCGTGAAAACCGTCCGTATCATTCATGGTAAGGGAACAGGCGCACTCCGCAAAGCCGTGACGGATTTTCTGCGCAAGGATAAAAGAATTGCAAGCGTCCGCCTCGGAAACTGGGGCGAGGGCGATACAGGCGTTTCCATAGCCGAGCTGAAATAAAAACGAAAATATTAAATTCTGAAAGGAAATACATATATGAAAAAACTGAAAACGCTTGCCATAGACCTCGGCGCATCGAGCGGCAGAGGAATTATCGGCGGCTTTGACGGCGACAAAATCACGCTTGAGGAGGTTCACCGCTTTCCGAATGAACCCGTGATGACAAACGGACAGTTTACATGGGATATACTCCGTATTTTCCATGAGATAAAGTGCGCTCTGCGCAAATGTGCGCTCGGTGAGCATAAGGATATCGCCTCCATCGGTATCGATACATGGGGCGTCGACTTCGGTCTGCTCGACAAAAACGGACATCTGCTCGGAAATCCCGTGCATTACCGCGACGCGCGCAACGACGGCATGGTGGAATACGCTTTCCGCACGATGCCGCGCGAAAAGCTCTATGACATCACCGGAATACAGTTTATCGATTTCAATACGCTTTTCCAGCTTCTCGCCGTGCAGAAAGACAACCCCGAAATTCTCGCCGCGGCAAAGGATATGCTTTTCATTCCGGATCTGCTCGCATACTTCCTCACAGGCAAAAAGCAGACGGAATATACCATCGCCTCCACAGGACAGCTTCTTGACGCGAGAACAGGTAAATGGAGCGAGGAGATAATAAAGACCTTCGGGCTTCCCCGCGGCATTTTCGGCGATATCGTAGCCCCCGGCACTGTATGCGGTACGCTCCTGCCGCAGGTAAAGGAAGAGGTCGGTGCGCTCTCGGCAAAGGTTATTTCCGTTGCCGCTCATGATACGGGCAGTGCCGTCGTTTCCGTTCCCGCCGCAACGGATAAGTTCATCTTCATCAGCTCCGGTACATGGTCGATAATGGGAACGGAAACAAAAGCTCCTGTTGTCACCGATGCTTCGCAGAGGCATAATTTCACAAACGAAGGCGGCTACGGAAATACCATACGCTTCTCCAAGAACATCACGGGTCTTTGGCTTGAACAGGAATCGAGACGCCAGTGGGAACGCGAGGGCGAAAAGTTCACTTATCCCGAGCTTACGGCTCTCGCACGCGAGGCAGCACCCCTGCGCAGCTTCATAGACCCCGATGACGCGCGTTTCTCCACGCCCGGCAATCTGCCGAAGAGAATAGCAGAATACTGCGCCGAAACAAATCAGCCCGTTCCCGAAACAAAAGGCGAGATAGTTCGCTGTATTCTCGAAAGCCTTGCAATGAAATACCGCTATACCGTTGACGCAATAGATGAAATGTGCGGCGAGAGAATGCCCGCAATCAATATCGTCGGCGGCGGTACGCAGGAAAAGCTTCTTTCCCAGTATGCGGCAAACGCCTGCGGCAGAGACGTTTATACGGGACCCGTTGAGGCTACGGCTCTCGGCAATATCGCGGCTCAGCTTATCGCCCTCGGCGAGATAAAAGATCTCTCCGAAGCACGTGATGTGATTGCAAATTCGTTTGAAATAGAGCATTTCGTTCCGCAGGATAAAGCGGCTTGGGATGCGGCTTATGAAAAATTCGTTACTCTTATAAAGGAATAAAAAAGTCAACGATAAAGGAGATTTAAAAAAATATGAACGCAGTTTTTGAAAATGCAAAAAAAGTGTATGGCGAGCTCGGCGTGGATGTCGAAGCCGCTATGAAAAGACTTGAAAGCGTGCCTGTTTCCCTGCACTGCTGGCAGGGCGACGATGTGACGGGCTTCGACCATGACGGACCGCTCACCGGCGGTATTCAGACCACGGGCAACTACCCCGGCAAGGCGCGCACTCCCGATGAGCTGCTCGCCGATATGGAAAAGGCTATGTCCCTCTGCCCCGGCAAGAAGAAGCTGAATGTTCATGCCTGCTATGCCGTCTTTGAAAACGGCGAATTTGCCGACAGAGACAAGCTCGAGCCGAAGCACTTCAAAAAGTGGGCAGAGTTTGCAAAGGCACATGGCATGGGCATAGATTTCAATCCCACATTCTTCTCGCATCCCATGGCAAAAAACGGACTCACGCTCACCAGCCCCGATGAAGAGGTTCGCCGCTTCTGGATAGAGCATGGCAAAGCATGCATACGTATTTCGCAGTATTTCGCCGAGGAAACAGGTATTCCCTGCGTTATGAACATATGGATAGGCGACGGTTTCAAGGATGTTCCTGCCGACAGAATGGGTCCGCGCGAACGCTACAAGGATTCCATAGAGCAGATACTCTCCGAGCCATTTGACAGAAGCAAGGTAAAGCCCTGCGTGGAATCAAAGGTATTCGGTATCGGTGTTGAAGCCTATACGGCAGGTTCTGCTGAATTTACGCTCATGTTCGCCGCAACTCATGAGGGCTGTCTGCCGCTCATGGACAACGGTCACTATCATCCCACGGAGGTTGTTTCCGATAAAATTCCCGCGCTTCTCTGCTATTTCCCCGAGATAGCTCTTCATATCACGCGCGGCATCCGCTGGGATTCAGATCATGTTCTTGTTTTCGATGACGAAACAAAGGAAATGGCAAAGGAAATCGTGCGTTGCAATGCGCTTGACCGCGTATATATGGCGCTTGACTATTTCGATGCAAGCATAAACAGAATTGCCGCATGGGCAGTCGGCTTCCGCAGCTGGCAGAAGGCTCTGCTCAATGCTCTGCTCCTGCCGAATGAAAAGCTGAAGGCACTTCAGGACAGCGGCAATTATACCGAGCTTCTCGTTATGCAGGAGGCTGTAAAGACGCTTCCCTTTGAGGCTGTGTGGAACGAATATTGCGCTCGCTACGGTCTTGACGGCGGCTACGGCTGGTTTGACGAAGTAAAGAAATATGAGGCAGAGGTTCTCTCCAAGAGAGTATAAATCCGCGGAGAAATCCGCGATAGAAATATCGCGGATTTCTTTTTGATAGCTTTTTCTTTTGCGCCCGCTTCTGCAAAAGAAAAAGCGGATTAAGGACGTGCAAAATTAGCGGTAAAATTGTAACAACCGAATAAGCAACCCTTACGGCAAAACACCACGGAAGAAAAATCCGTGGTGTTTTGCTTTTTGGTGAGCAATGGTTACGACTCAATATTTATACCGCAGAAAGCAAAGAAAAAATAATTTAGTTAATAAAAAGTTATCTGGACTTTGACCTGACCTTGTGGTATTGTGTTGCTAACATCAGGTCGATAATTTTGGGGTACAATATAGTATCATCAAAATTAAAGGAGATTCACATGACAACACAAACTTTACTAACCGAATGGCTTGAAACCTATGAAAAGGAACATGTCAAGTTACGAACCTATTCACGCTATCAAGGGTTAATCACAGCGCATATCAATCCAACGCTTGGCAAACAAAATATTGAAGATTTGAGCCGTAGGGATATTCAAGAATTTCTCTCACAGCAAAAAGCAGAGGGTAATATCCGAAGTGGCGGTGGCAAGCTTTCCGCAACAAGCGCAAATCTGATGCTTACAGTGCTGAACCTTGCTTTCGAATATGCTTGCGATATGGAGTTACTCCAACAAAACCCGTGTGAGCGAATACGGCGTTCGCGTGAGGAGTCCAAAAAGATTGAGGCTTTTACGAAGGACGAACAACGGAAAATTGAAAATGCAATTATGGGATCCGATGATACGCGTCTGTTGGGTATTCTCCTCTGCCTATATACCGGAGTTCGAATAGGAGAGCTATTGGGGCTTGAATGGGCTGACGTTGACCTTCAACGAGGATTCATATGCATAAACAAAACGGTCTATCGTGACAAAGATGAAAGGGGTGAATGGCAGCTTATCGTGGACAAGCCCAAAACTATTTCATCAGACCGAATTATTCCACTGCCAACGTATATCACGCAAATGCTGATAGGACGGAAGAAAACGGCAAAAAGCGACTACGTTATTGAAAATAATAAAGGCGAGCGTATGTCAATCCGCTCGTACCAATATATATTTGAAAAGCTCACGGAAAGAGCCGGAGTCAGGAAACTCAATTTCCATGCCCTGCGCCACACCTTCGCGACTCGCGCCATCGAGTGCGGGATGGATATCAAAACGCTTTCCGAGATCATGGGGCATAAAAATGCGTCCATAACATTGAACCGCTACGCGCACAGCATGATGGACACAAAAATTGAAATGATGCAGAAATTACCCAAAAATTTTTAGTATAAAACTGCATTGAATATGTACTTCGGTACACCAAAATGGCTATACATAATTAATTATAACACTTTTTCGACCATTATTCAATAATAAAAAGTAAATATTCGAGCTTTTTGGGCGAGTATTCTCTCATTTTTGAGAAAATGCTCGCCCTTTTTGCGTTTTTACTGCGTCGAAGTACATAATCGACGCAGGAGGAACTTATGGCTACAAAACAAGTCAAATCCAAACAGCGCGTAGCAGACCACGGCGAGGTTTTTACCGCCGAGCGTGAGATAAAAGCCATGTGCGATTTGGTTGGAAATATGTGCGAGGATTACAGCAAGCGATTTTTAGAACCGGCTTGCGGTGATGGAAATTTTCTCGCGGAAATTCTCTCACGAAAACTCACAAGCATCAAAAAGAAATATAAGCGTAGCGCATACGACTTTGAACGCTTTTCTGTGTTCGCCGTATCCAGCATTTACGGCGTGGATATTATGCAGGACAACGTAACCGAATGCCGCAAAAGGCTTTATGAAATATGGGATAAAGAATACAAAGCCGTTTGCAAAAAGGAATGTAATGACGAGACACGCATCGCAGTCAGATATATTCTTGACAAAAACATTCTCTGCGGAAATGCACTTACGTTGATGTGTGTAGATGCCGAACAGCAGGACACTAACGAGCCCATTATCTTTCCGGAGTGGAGCGTAACAGGTGGTACAAGCCTGAAAAGGCGCGACTTCCGCCTTGACGTACTACTGAAGGTAGGCGAAAAGCCGCAGGAAACACAACGTAGCGTATTTGATGATGAGGATGACATAGGCAAATATCTGAGGATCAACCCCGTAACGGGCGAGTATGACGCTCTACCCATCAGAGAATACCCACAATTGCCATACAGGAGGATACATGAAAATGACTGAAAGCTTCTTTGACCGAATTACAAAAAATAAAACGGCGCACACACCGGACGTATTGTCCTGCTTGGCAAATCTCTCCAACGACGAGGTTTTCACTCCTCCGGATGTCGTGAATAAAATGTTGGACATGCTACCGCAGGAGCTGTTTGAAAGTCCCGACACGACCTTCCTTGATCCTGCATGTAAAACGGGCGTCTTTCTCCGTGAGATTGCCAAACGGTTGCTTGTCGGATTAGAGGATACGATCCCCGATTTACAGGAGCGCATCGACCATATTTTCCATAAACAACTTTACGGTATTGCCATTACCGAACTGACCGCCCTGCTGTCGCGTAGAAGCGTTTATTGTTCCAAATACCCCAACGGACGGTATTCGGTATCCGAATTTGATAATGCAGAAGGAAATATTCGTTTCAGAAAGATACAGCATACGTGGGAAAACGAAAAATGTATATATTGCGGAGCCTCAAAAAAAAGCAAGTTGGGTGACAATTTAAGAGGCGATGAGTTAGAAGCACATGCGTATGAATGGATACATTTCCCCAATCCAGAGGAGATTCTTAATATGAAATTCGATGTTATAATTAGTAATCCACCATATCAGTTAAGTACCGGTGGTAGTTTGGATATGCAAGCAACGCCTATATATGATAGGTTCATCAATGTAGCAAAAAAATTAAGACCACGATATTTAACGATGATTATACCGTCTCGCTGGATGAATGGCGGATTTGCTTTAGATAAATTTCGAGAAGAAATGATCGATGACAAATCAATTCGAGTCTTGCATGATTATTTTAATGCTGACAATGTTTTCCCTGGTATTAACTTAACGGGCGGTGTTTGTTATTTTCTGTGGGACAGAGATTATATTGGAAAGTGCTCAATCCTTACTCATTACGATGATGGAAGAATTGTTGAATCCACACGCTATTTGAAAGAAGAAGGATGTTCAACATATATTAGACATAGTGAAGCAATATCCATACTTGAAAAAGTAAACAGATTAAACGAACCTAAGTTTTCAGATATTGTTAGTCCGCGAGATCCGTTCGGGTTGAACTACTTTGAAGGAAAAACGGAAAGAATGTTTAAGCCCACAATTTTCAAAAAATCCGATGGCTTAGTTGGAGTATATTACTTTGGATACAGAAATACTGGCTTAGGATACGTGGAGCGAAAAAAGATCACAACTAAAATAGATGTAGTTGATAAATATAAAGTTTTTATTTCAAAAGCTAACGGAGCAGCCAGCAAACATGCTCCATATGCAGTTATTTCCACCCCTTTTATAGGATATCCAAATGAATGTTGCAATATGACTTACTTGTGTATCGGATCATTCGATAGTGAGTGCGAAGCGAAGAATTGCGTTTCATATATAACCACAAAGTTCTTTAGGTTTATGGTTAGTCTCTTGAAAAACACACAAAATGCTTTGAGAAAAGTATATGAATTTGCCCCCTTGCAAGACTTTTCTAAGCCGTGGACAGATGCTGAACTCTATGAAAAATACGGTTTAACACAAGAAGAAATCGATTTTATCGAATCTATGATTAGACCGATGGAACTTGACGGAGGTGACGAATAATGGCAGGCATCAGTCTATCCGAAATCTTACACAATCGTCCTGCTGTTGTTCCTACCATTTACGGATATACGCTGCCCGACCTTGCCGATCACAGGGGCTATGTCAAGGTAGGCTTTACCGACCGTGAAGATACCGAACAGCGCATCCGTGAGCAACTCCACACGGCGGGAATTGCTAACTTCAAATTATTACTCAAAGAAACCGCTATGCGTCCCGACGGCACTTGCTTTACCGATAAGGACGTGCATCGCATCCTGCGCAGACGACGTTTCAGGCAACTGAATGAGGGCGAAGATCGCAACGAATGGTTTGAGTGCACTGTTGCTGACATAAACGCCGCCATAAACGAACTCCGCACAGGCATACGTCTTGAGGGTGCTCGAACATGGACGTTTGGCATGAGAGATGAACAAGCCTACGCAGTTAATATGACCGCCGAGTATTTTACACAGGCGGCAACCGATGATCCGTCAAGACCAACCAAATTCTTATGGAATGCTAAAATGCGTTTCGGTAAGACCTTTGCCACCTATCAGCTCGCCAAAAAAATGGGGTTCAAGAAGATCTTGATTCTCACCTTCAAGCCTGCAGTGGAGTCGGCATGGCAAGAGGATTTGTCCCATCACGTGGATTTTGAAGGTTGGCAGTTCGTTTCCAATAAAGAGGCTCGCTTCGATGCACAGCAGCTTGATGAGCAATATGCCGCTTGCGATCCCACACGTCCTATCGTCGTATTTGGATCTTTCCAAGATATGCTCGGCACGAATGCCGCGGGAGGCATCAAGGCAAAAAACGAGTTTATTCACGGCACAAACTGGGATATCGTTGTTTTTGACGAATATCACTTCGTCGCATGGCGCGAAAACGCCCGTAATCTGTTTGAAAAATTTGATGAGGAAGATAATGATTTCGACCTTGAAAAATATCAAATGGAAGAAGCAGGCAATGCCATCAACGAAACCTTCCTTCCGATTACATCAGGACACTATCTATATCTTTCCGGCACACCATTTCGTGCGCTGAACAGCGGTGAGTTTTTAGAGGATCAGGTATTTAACTGGACATATTCGGACGAACAGGCAGCCAAGGAGAATTGGAGTGGAAGCGGAGAAAATCCGTATGCAGCACTTCCAAAGATGATCATGCTGACCTACAAAGTCCCAGACGAGATCGTACATAATGCCGTAAATGAAGGCTTTGATGAGTTTGATATCAATGAATTTTTCAAAGCAGAGCTTGCCGAAAAAGGCAAGCCCGAAACGGCGCGGTTCGTATATGAGACTGATGTACAAAAATGGCTGGAGCTCATTCGTGGGCGTTTCAGCACCACCGAGGATCTGAAATTGGGCAATGAGAAGCCGCCAATGCCATTTTCGGATACCACGCTTTTACAGGTGCTTACGCACACACTGTGGTATCTTCCCAACGTGGCATCCTGCTTTGCTATGGCAAACCTGCTATCGCAAAAACAGAACCTCGTGACGTTTGGCGATTATAAAGTAATCGTTTGCGCAGGCACTAAGGCGGGTATCGGTCTTGACGCGCTCTATCCCGTACAAAACGCTATGGGAGATCCGCTGAAAACAAAAACCATTACGCTGACTTGCGGCAAGCTGACAACCGGTGTTACTGTTCGTCCGTGGACAGGTATTTTTATGCTCCGCAATCTGAAATCACCCGAATCTTATTTTCAAGCGGCCTTCCGCGTACAGTCTCCGTGGGAAACGATTGATGAACACGGCAACCGCGTGATCATCAAAAAGGAGTGTTATATATTTGACTTTGCATTGGAGAGAGCGCTCCATCAGATCTCGGATTATTCTTGTCGTTTAAAGGTGGATGATTCCAGTCCCGAACAGAAGGTCAGTGAGTTTATCAGCTTCCTGCCGGTTCTTGCATTTGACGGTGCATCTATGAACCGTATCGACGCGCAAGACATTTTGGATATTACATACGCAGGAACCTCGGCAACCTTGCTTGCAAAGCGGTGGCAGACCGTGCTTCTTGTTCACGTTGATAATGATACGCTTAAAAAGTTGCGTGACAATCCCGATGCGATGTCAGCACTTATGAATATCGAGGGCTTCCGAGCGTTGAATGCCGAGATCGATACCATCATCAACCGTTCCGAAAAGGTTAAAAAGCTCAAGAAAGAAAAAGGCGATGATCTGACGCCCAAGGAAAAGAAGCAGATGAGCGAAGACGAAAAGGCGGCAAAATCCCTGCGCAAACAAGTACAAGAAAAGCTATTGAAGCTCGCCGCGCGTATACCCGCTTTTATGTATTTGACCGATTATCGAGAATATACGATAAGGGATGTGATTACACAGATCGAGCCGGAGCTTTTCAAAAAAGTAACCGGTCTCAGTGTCAAGGATTTTGAGATTCTCAACGAGATCGGGCTGTTCGATCCGGAAAAGATGAATCAGGGCATTTTCGGTTTCCGTAAGTATGAGAATTCCAGTCTCTCATACACGGGTATTGATAAGCACGCAGGTGAAGATATCGGTGGTTGGGATACCGTACTTCGCCATGAGGAATATGAGGCACTCTATGCGCGTCAGCAGGCTTCTATGACCGTTCCCGATTTCGTGGATATTATCGTGCCGAAGGAAGAACCTGTTCCCGTTGCGGTCAAGCCGAAAGCAACAACACCCGCAGCAACGACTGCTCCGAAGACAGAACCCAAACAGCAAGGACCCGATTGGGCTACTATTCTTGCCCCTGTTTGTGTGGGACGCACTGTCAAGCACAAAGCATTTGGGGATGGTGTTGTATCTTGGATGGATGCGGCCAAAAAGTATATCCGCGTGAAATTTATCATTAGCGGTAAGAGTGTTGAAAAACAGTTTGTATTCCCCGACGCATTTATCGGTGGATTCTTAAAAGTTAATGACCGTTAATATGTTACTTAATTGATAACTCTTCAGCCTTTCGCTGGACTTTCTCCATCTGCTGTGATATATTGTGTGTTACCAAAAGTCAAGGGGGGTAACATACATGGCAAAGATTACGATTGAAGAATTGTTCTACGGTGACAAATACGGCATCATGGGCGAGGTGGTCAAGCAGGTGTTTGCACGACAAGACGAGTTCATCGCGGATCCGCATACGTTCCGCGAGCTCGAAATTGTTCGCCAGACCTTGATCGCAGTAGAAAAAATGAAAAAGAACGGTGACTGTATTGCCGAGGGATAACTCGGGGATGCGGTCACCGTTTCTATATGCGGAGGTTCCGATGAAAACAATTGACGAGCTATGGTACGGAAACATCTCTCCCTTTGAGCAATGCGCCCGTGGAGATAAGCGATTGAAAGAATTACTTAAGCTGGTCGCCCGGAACCGCGAGGAATTGGACGAATCCCTTACAGAAAAGCAGAAGGAAACGCTTGAGAAGTTTGAGGACTGCATGAACGAGATGCACAGCATTACCGAGCGCGATGCCTTCTCCTGCGAATTCCGCTTGGGAGTGCAGTTGATGGCTGAAGCCTTCCTTCAACCATTGAACGAAGATTAAAAGTGGCGTGGGCTACAGCAAAAAAACACTTATCCACTTGGATAGGTGGCTTTTGTGTTGCTAATAAACAAAAAAACAAAGGAGTGTAAAATGAAATCAAAAAAAGCGACTGGATATATGGTTATGTTCTTGGAAGCCGATCTCAAATATGCAAAAAAATTTGATGAAACAACATTATCCCCTATTCAAAAAGCTATCTATCAGAAAATATCCGAATCCGAAAAAGAAAAAGTTCGCCAAGAATATGGTGTTTCTGTTGTCGATTTAGAAACCGGAGATACCATCTGCGAGTTTAACAGGGATACATATCGCCCACCAAAACGGGCAATAGAAGAATTAGCGAGAGCACTTCTTCCAGAAATTGTCGAATTCTATAAGGATGAAAATAACCGAAAAGAGTTCGAGGAATGGAAAAAGGATCAAGAGAAAATATAAACTGAAATAATACTTGCCCACGCCACCCAATATTTTTTATAAACATTATTTTCACAACCCTATTGACAAACGCGTTTTGCTGTGTTATAATTACAGAGCCAAATGGCTCATTATATTTCGGAGGGCATTTTATGAGAAGCAGAGATGAATCGCTGTTCGGCAAGATCATCGATTTTGTGAATGAATACTTTGAGGATTACGGCAGGTCTCCCTCCACTCGGGAGATCGAGCAAGGTATCGGTGCATCGCGCCCCACGATTCAGCGTTATCTCAAAACCCTGCAGGAGCAGGGTGAGATCGAATACGACGGTCACCGTGGAATCATTACGCAGTACATGAGAGAGCTGATGGACACTAACCGTGTGCAGATGGGCAACTCCATTCCTTGCGGACCACTCACCGAGGTGACCGATGCAGAGCTTGAACATATTCGCTTGCCTATGGCTTTGACCGGCAGCGGAGATTTCTTCCTTTTGCGTGCAAGCGGTGAGTCAATGATCAATGCTGGGATTGACAGCGGTGACCTCGTTCTTATTCGCAAACAGGAAACGGCGCGTGAAGGTCAGATCGTTGCTGTGCTCTATAACAGTGATTGCACTACTCTCAAACGTTATCATCGTGAGAGCGAAAGAGAGGTACATCTCATCCCCGAAAACGATTCAATGAAGCCAATTATTCTGAAAGGTGAACAGCTGACTGCTTTGAAGATCCAAGGTGTTGCCACTATGGTGATGAAGGATCTTGACTCGTGATAAAGGAGGTATTCAATGGCAGAAAGAACAGATGACGGCAGAAGGCATATGCCGAAGCTGAAATGTCCTTATGGCAACCACCGCTTTGCTGACGTTCCCAACGTGCTCCTGCGCAATGACAGCGAGCTCAAGCGGCTCTCGGATGCATCCGATGTGGATTACATATTGGAGTGTCCGCATTGTCATGGAAAGGTTGCCCTTTGTATCAAGGCTCTACACGCAACACCGAACGAGCCTGCAAGACTTATAGTGACCACTCGTGTCGCCCTATAACTGCCGCTTCGCGTGGCGAATACGTTCCATCCTCCCGGCTGTGAATTCGGGGAAAAAAGGGTCGGTATCAATAGTCAAACCATAGCATATGCTATGGTCTGGACTTTGATTCCGACTCTTAATTTTTTAGGAGATTTATTTATGAAAGTTTTTTTTACCGATCATCACATTGTACATTCCCCCGAATCGTTAATTATGCTTTTGCAAAGAAGAATAACGTTAATCTGGAATTATCGGATTGTAAATGTTGTACAGAAAGTCGTTTTCAAATCTATGGATGTGCCATATGAAGTGGTCAGGAATGGGAAAATGTACATCATCTATTTCAGCAATGATGTGTTATTGGATTTAGTACGCCCTGGAAAAGGAATATCTGATTTCGACCGATATTTAAAAGAGATTGAAAATCATTTAATATGTCAGCTCTGATTCAAGAATGTCTATACCATTGTCGCAAAGTTCAATGATATAAGATGGGATTGTTGGGAACAGAGCGGGATTAAGCTGAAAAAGGTTGTCGTTTTCGATATGATATACTTCATCGACAAATTTCTTGAATACAGTATCATTTATATCACCGTGATATATTAATCTGTATATCTGAATTTTTTCATAGTTGCTTGTTGTTGATCGATAAAGTGATATCATCTGAGCGACATCATGTGCTCTTGCATATATCCTGTTATATTCAAAATTAGGAATTCTTGCACGGATGATATTCGTTCCGTCTGCCACCTCTTCTTCAGTCATGGGACGAGGATCTTGTTCAGCCTCTTGATATATAGGTGTTTGTCGGTCAGGATGGAATACATTAGACAACAATTGCCAGCCCATATCTTTTCGCCCACACGCTTCATACAATCTGCGCAAATAAATTAAACGATTAATTTCATCAGGTGCATTTTCAATGTTATAGTTGGCAATTTCAAAGAAGGACTGTATATCGTGAGGCCCAATATTTGATTCATGTAATATTCCGTTTTGGTTGTATAGGAAAGAACCGACTGGGCAAGGACAGAATCTGCACCTAATACTTGTAGTGTGAATCATGTCTACCACGGGATCAAAGTCGTGCGTTAACATTACAACGGTTTTTCCTTGGAGAGATTCTTGACCCTTGAATAGCTTCTCCATAATAGCATACTTTTTGTTTTGGTCAAACGAAGATATGGGGTCGTCAAGAATAATTAAATCTGGATTATCCTTTAGCGCCTTATACATGAATAGGACAAGTGCAAAAGCGTTTCTTTCACCGTAACTCAAGCGTTCCTTAACACTATCGATGGGATTGTCGGTAACCTTGCTTTTCAATACCATTCGATATTCTTCTCGGCCACCCTCTTCTATGATGTCCACGCAATACTGATATCCTGCACTCTGTAAAAAACTATTAATTTGGCTGTTGTATTTTTTAATCGTATCAGCTATATGACGCTTATGAATAGCTATTTGTCCCTGCAATCTTCCCGCATTAATAATTACTTCATCAAGCGCCTTGTTGATTTGCATTATACATTCTTGAGTATGCGGAGAATTTAGGTGTGAAAGATATGAGAGGTCAACTTTGCTGTTTGTCAATTTAGTTACAACTGCATCGACATCCTTCAAGGTCCCAAAATCAAATCCGCGAATAGTACAAAGGTTCTCGTAAAGAATTCGAACTTGTTCTTTGATCTCTTTTAGATAATTAATCTGCTCTCTTGTAAATTCAGTACTACTATTGGATAATTCGGTGATTTTGTCCCTTGTTGAATCAACAAAGTACTCATGTAAGGCATTAAATACAGCCAGCATCTTCTGCAGTTCAGCTACATATTTTGAATCATATTCGATTGCCACCTGCTTAACAACGGCTTTAGCTTCGTGGGTCAAAGATGTAGCACAGTAAGGACATTTTTCTGCATAATCAAGGAATTCTTCACCATTACTTTGCCATGATAACCACTTTGCATTTTTGTCGCTTTGAATATACGCTTTGTACTCCACCAATGCAGGCGGAATGTTTTCCACCTTATTACCCCGAGCTACACCCTTGCCGATGGCTCCGGTTTTGGAATATCCGCTTTGCGCCTTTCCAAACCCGTTTATAAATACTGACAAATCATTAATCAATGTTTCCAAGTGCGGATTGTTGCGAAAGGCTTCATGAATATTCTTAATAAGCTCATGTATCCGCTCAAGCTCTTCATCGTAATTTGCCGTTTTAACAAACACTTCAAAACTATCGGCTATTAGCTCTGAGGATTGAAATATGTATTGCTGAACATAAACTTCGTTAAAAATTGCCACCTTGGTTACCGTATCGGATAGTTCTGCATAAGGGGCGTGTTCTTCCTCAATTGGATTTTCGTGCTTATACTTGTACGGAATAAAATCGCCTATGTCTCCGTCACTTGCGACACAATCGATAACTTGAGCAATCGTTGATTTTCCTGTGCCATTAATCGCATATTTTATATTCAGCTTTCCTTCTTCAATGGTTACTGTACCGGAATCGATGTTTTTACAGTTACGAATGATTATATTCATTGACGCCCTCCGAAAAGTATTTTTTATATTATACCATATTTTCGCAAAAAAATCAATCTGAGCAACGGCAGCGATGTAATATTTTGCAGAAATATGTTTTTACGATGCACACCGAGGTAATATGAGGTTTCAGCGATTTTGAGAGCAAGAAACGATACCCCGACCAACAAGAGCGCTTTCGTTTGAAATTTCGCAAATAACGCCGATGAAGACCGAGGCTTTTTTGAACAAAAACGGGGGTGCCTCTCATGGCACGAAAAAATAGGAGGTTTTGAAAAATATGATTACAGGCATTAAGAAAACGCATAAAACGACCGAAATATATTTTGATGAGGCTGACGAGTGGACTACGGTCATCACATACAACACCAGCCTCAAAAATAGGCTGCTTACGTTCTCGAAAGAATATCCGGAGTTATGCAAAATAGTGAGTGATGACGAATGCGGTTGCCTTCAGTTCAAAATACAAAAGCGGTATTTTACTTACCGCATATCCGCACCGTACTCCGAAGAACGCAAGGAAAAAGCGAGGATCAAGATGCAGGAACTCAATGCTAATAAATAGCGGTGTGACAGCGTGACAAAAAAATCGATGCCGCTATTATGGGCAGTTAACTTTTGGCATGGATCACGTTGTAAAATCTGATACGTAGGAATCAAAGAAAAAGCGGAAATTGAGATGAACTTTCACGGAGATGCTCAAAATCATCGATTTTCGATTTTCAAGCAGGATAAAGCAGTATCCCATAATGGGCACTGCAAGTCACATCGGACGGCAACGCCGACCGAATTTGCGAGCTTTCGAGAGCTATAACGAGCTTTGGAGAGATGTGAGCGCGCTTGGCTCGTGTCACTTTTGTATTCCATTTTGGAAGTTTGGTGTCAAAGTGTGCACCCTTTGTATTCCATAACCCACAATTTACCCACTGTACAACGGAACAGCAGTGTGACAATCATTGGTGTTTCGCCATTTTGGAGGTATTTATGAAAGACCCGGAAAATAAGCAAAGAATCAGTATTTACGTTGATCGGGAGCTCGTAAAAAAGGCAGATGAGCTCTTATCTTTGGCAAAATGTTCGTCGAGAAATGAATTCGTTGCCAAGGCAATCGAGCGATATATCGGAGAGCTTGCGCTCGGTGGTGGCAATTCTTTTGTCACGAAAGCTCTCGCGGATTCCATTCAAATAGCATGCGCAGATAGCCTGGGAGGTATCTCAACTGCCATGTTTCGCTATGCGGTTTATGCGGATATGATGGTTCGTCTTGTCGCTTCTTGCCTGGAGGTTGAGCCCGGAGAGCTCGATGAGATTCAGCGTCAGGCTTACAATAATGTGCGCAGAACGCGCGGTAAAATTTCTCTTGAGGAAACGCTACGGCATACAAAGATCAAGGAGGTTAAAGATGACAATTAAAAAATTATGGAAACGAATATGCTGTCTCTTTCACGATGACCGCACCCGTCTTCGTGATGGAGAAAGCATCGAGGATTGGGAAGAAGTTCAGCAAAAGCGCCGTGAGATAGAAGCGGAAAAGCAGAAAGAAGAAGATGAGATTCTCTCCACTTGGTTCGTCCGTGATGAGTATATAAATGCCGGATGGTTCAAAAGAATTCTGCTTACCATTCAGTTTTTGTTTCGAGATACACACGGCAAGACGGGCTATCAAGACCCCGAAGCATTCGCCCGTTGCTACGAAGCGCAGAAGGAAAACTACGTTGGTCTTCAGAGCGAGCATGAGATCAGCGGCAAGGTCTATCACGTGACCAATTTCCTTGACCGAAGCAAAGAAACCACCGCGTTTGATAAAATAGACGAGTTGATAGACAGGAATCGGTGACGGATATGATATGTTACTTTACTCTTAACGTTTCAAAAAACGCTGGATATATGAAACCCTTTGTGGTAATATATGCTTGCAGCTTATTCGGTTGTTTTGTAAAACCAATGGTTTAAGAGTAGAAAGGAGAGAAACCATGCACGAAACAAACGAAAAAATTACAGCATTGTATTGCAGACTCAGCCATGAGGATTCCATGCAGGGCGAGTCCAACAGCATTCAGAATCAAAGAAAGATCCTCGCGGATTACGCCAAGAGCAAGGGATTCCGCAACACGAAATTCTATATTGACGATGGCTTCAGCGGTACGAATTTCAACCGCCCCGGCTTTGAAGGTATGATGGCGGATATGGAGGACGGCAAGATCGGAATCATTATCGTCAAGGACTTGTCCCGTCTCGGCAGAAATTATATTGAGACCGGACGGTATATTGAGCTGACGTTTCCCGAATATGACGTTCGGTTTATCGCCATCAACGATAACTACGATAGCCTTCACAGCGAAAATGAACAGCAGCTTGGTATCATTAATATCTTCAACGAATGGCACGCCCAGACCACAAGTCACAAGGTCAGAGCCACTCTTCAGAGCAAAGCCAAGCGAGGTGAACGTCTTGCGACAAGTGCGCCTTACGGATATATCAAGGATCCCGATAACTCTGGACACATCATCCCCGATCCCGATACCAAGGATATTGTCATTCGAATCTTCCGAGAATTTCTCAAAGACCCCAATCTAAAAAAGATAGCCAAGGGCTTGCAAAACGATCAGATCATCACGCCCGGACAGTATCTCTATCAGAAATACGGACAGATACGCAGCGGTGTTGATATCACCGATCCTTACCGATGGTCAAGCACCACGATACGTTCTATCCTCCGCAATCAGGATTATATCGGTAACACCGTCAACTGCAAGACCAAGGTCAAGTCCTTCAAGGTCAAGAAGCAGATCCGTCTGCCAAAGGAAGAATGGTTGGTATTTGAGAATACGCACGAAGCTCTCGTCAGCAAAGCGGATTTTGAAACGGTTCAGCTGATCCTTGATGGTCGCAATTGTCCCGATAAGTCGGGTAAGGTAGATATCTTCCACAATGTAATCGCCTGTGCAAGTTGCGGTAATCGCATGTATCTGCACCGAGCAAAAACAATGCGCCCCGAAGAAAACTATTACAGTTGCGGATTTTATCAGCGAAAGGGCAAGGACAGATGCTCGGCTCATCAGATCAATGCTATGGCATTGGAGCAGATCGTCCTTCAGCAGATACGCTGGGTAACAGAGCTTGCGAGAGAGACTCCCGACATATTTTACGAGAAAGCTCGTGCCAAAAAACGTGATGAGGACGAGAAAAAGCTCAAGGCGGTAAAGGCTGAAATCGTCAAAACAAGAAAACGCATAGACGAGCTTGACCGCATCATTCAAAAGCTCTATGAGGACAACGTCAGCGGACGTATCACGGACGAGCGATATGATAAGATGGCACAGAACTACGAATCTGAACAAACAATGCTATCAAAAAAGCTCGCTGAGCTTGAAGAAGCCGAAGCGAGCTATTGTGAGGAAAGAACTTCGATAGACGATTTCATTGCCAATGCAAACAGATTTATTGATATTCAGGAGCTGACTCCCGAGATCGTACACGCATTCATATCCAAGATATACGTCTACGAGAAGAAGGAAAAGCGGTCACGCACCGAGGGTAACGATATCGACATCGTATTCACCGTAGGATTCAGAGAACAACATACCGTGAGAACATCCGATGCCATCGCATCATAATCCCTCAGAAACGGAAATACCGAGGCAAATCAATGCCTCGGTACTTCCGCCGCCTATTTCTCCGCTAAGAATGCAGAGAGAAGATTTAGTTTTTTATTTTGGATGATGACAGAGCTTCAACTCTATACTGTAGGGGCGAACATTGTTCGCCCGCGAGATGCTTAAAGTAACTTTTCTCTTATCGTACTTTTGCGTGACCAAGAGGAGGGTTCAGGGTGGCGAAGCCACCTCTGAACGGTGTCACCGAGACGGAGTATACCAAAAGTCAGCAAGGAGGACTTGCGCCGTCCTCCTTCCGAACCACTGGCGGCGTGCACGAGTTAGTCGCGCGAGCCATGCGTGGCAAGTGCGTGCGGTAAATGGCAGAGCGAAAGTCGGCGGTTTTGCCGCTCTCCGCAGTCTTAACCATACCACGCGTGCGAACATATCACACGAAAAAGCCGAGCAGATTCGTGCACGCATT